>OGCQ01003417.1_pt1 | contig 14283 bp, 10 predicted proteins | sample 1570161 | NCBI WGS metagenome assembly OGCQ01 (sample SAMEA4384402, study PRJEB24528) | human gut metagenome
ATTAATCCTTTAAAAAGAAAGAGTAAAATGCTACACTGTAACGGGAGATTTATGGCAGATAACCATGAATATAAAAGAGAATATTTATTATAGATACGATTTTGTACATGGGATTGATATAGTCATAAAATTTTGAAGAGAAAGGATGAAAAAGAAAGATTTTATGAAGAAACTATTATACTTTATGAAAGACTACAAAAAAGAAAGTGTTCTGGCTCCTTTATTTAAGATGTTAGAAGCGTTCTTTGAATTATTTGTACCATTGGTTGTTGCATCGATCATTGACGATGGTATTGTTCCAAAAGATTCTGGGCATATCATAAGAATGTGTCTGCTTCTTCTGGTATTAGCAGCAGTGGGATTGACATGTTCTATTACCGCACAGTATTTTGCGGCAAAGTCTGCTGTTGGAGCGGCAACAGGGATTCGTTATGAATTATTTACCCATATTCAGACATTAGGCTATGAGGAGATGGATATGGTAGGAACATCTACATTGATTACTCGTATGACAAGTGATATTAATCAGGTGCAGAACGGAATCAATCTGGTACTTCGTCTGTTCCTGCGGTCTCCATTTATTGTATTTGGTGCGATGATCATGGCATTTACGATTGATATGAAGGCTGCGATGATTTTTGTTGTGGCAATCATTTTATTGTCTATCGTTGTATTTGGTGTCATGTTTATTACAAAGCCACTTTATAAAAAGGTACAGTCAGGACTCGATACGATTCTTGGAACAACAAGAGAGAATCTTACAGGTGTGCGTGTGATTCGTGCTTTTCATCAGGAACAGGCAGAATATAATAAGTTTTTAGCAGAGAATGAAGAACTTACTTCTTTACAGAAATTTGCTGGAAAAATATCAGGACTTACGAATCCACTGACTTTTATTATTATCAACTTTGCTATTTTGGTATTGATTCATACCGGTGCGGTTCGTGTAAGTCTTGGTACGTTATCACAGGGACAGGTTGTTGCGCTTTATAACTATATGTCCCAGATTCTTGTAGAGCTTATCAAGCTGGCAAACCTCATTATTTCCGTGACAAAAGCGATGGCATGTTTTAATCGTATTCAGGATGTTTTTCATATTGAGCCATCTATGAAAGAAGGAACAAAAACAGTTGCTGCTGCAGGCAATACCACTCCTGCGGTAGAATTTAAAAACGTTTCCTTTACTTACGCCGGAGGCGGAGATCATGCTGTGGAGAATATTTCCTTTAAGGCAATGCCAGGACAGACCATTGGAATTATTGGAGGTACTGGTTCTGGAAAGTCTACACTTGTCAATCTGATTCCAAGATTTTATGACGTGAGTGAGGGAGAGGTAGATATTGCAGGGAAAAATATACAGGATTATACTTATGGATTTTTAAGAAACACAATTTCTGTTGTTCCACAAAAGGCACAGCTTTTTGCCGGAACGATTCGGGATAATTTGACTTTTGGCTGCCCGGATGCGACAGAAGAACAGATAGAAGAGGCACTTGCTATCTCGCAGGCAAAGGAATTTGTTGACACAAAAGAAGGAAGACTTGATGCGAAGATAGAACAGGGCGGTAAAAACCTTTCTGGTGGACAGAGACAGCGCCTTACTTTAGCAAGAGCGTTAGTGCCACAGTCAGATATCCTCATTATGGATGACAGTGCATCTGCCCTTGATTATGCAACAGATGCCAGGCTTCGAAAAGCAATTCAGGATATGAAGAGAAAACCGACTGTATTTATCGTGTCACAGAGAACTTCCTCCATCCAGAATGCTGACATGATTTTAGTGCTTGATGATGGAAAGATAGCAGGGCAGGGAACGCATGAACAGTTACTTAAGTCCTGTAATATTTACCGTGAAATTTATGAGACACAGTTTAAGAAGGAGGAAGCGTAAATGGCACAGCAAAATACAAACGGCAAAAGAAAAAGCACAATAAAAAAAGTGTGGCATTATTTAAAAAACTACCGTTTCCTTCTGATTTTATCGATTCTTATGGCGGCACTTACCGTTGCCGGTACATTATATGTACCAATCCTTGTCGGAGATGCGATTGATTTTATTATTAAAAAAGGACAGGTAAATTTTGCGGCGATTGCAAAAATATTAGAAAAAGGTGCGACAGTTATTTTATTTACGGGAATCACACAGTGGATCATGAATATCTGTAACAACCACATTACATTTCATGTAACAAGAGACATCCGTAATGAGGCAATGAAAAAGATTGAAAAGCTGCCACTTAAATATATTGATGGACACTCTTATGGAGATGTAGTAAGTCGTGTTATTGCCGACGTTGATCAGTTTGCCGATGGGCTTTTAATGGGATTTACCCAGTTTTTTACTGGAGTTGTGACGATTCTCGGTACGCTTGGATTTATTTTTTCCATCCATGTAGGAATTGCTCTTTTGGTTGTCTGTCTGACACCGATTTCTTTATTAGTTGCCCGTTTTATCGCAACTCACACTTACTCTATGTTTAAATTGCAGTCAGAGACAAGAGGAGAGCAGACAGCATTAATTGAGGAAATGATTGAAGGAGAAAAGGTTGTAAAAGCATTTGGCTATGAAAAGAGAGCCGGAGAACGTTTTGCAGCTGTGAATGATAAGTTACAGGGATATTCTTTAAAAGCTATCTTCTTTTCTTCTATTACGAATCCGTCTACCCGTTTTGTCAACAGCCTTGTATATGCAAGCGTGGCATTAAGCGGTGCACTCACTGCCATTGGCGGGGGACTTAGCGTTGGACAGCTTACCTGTCTGTTAAGCTATGCAAATCAGTATACAAAGCCATTTAATGAGATATCTGGTGTAGTTACGGAATTGCAGAACGCATTAGCCTGTGCGGCTCGTATTTTTGAACTCATTGAGGAAACACCGGAAACCGATGATAAGAAAGATGCCCTTGTTCTAGCAAATCCAGAGGGAAATATCGAACTTTCTCATGTAAACTTCTCCTATACCACAGAGAAACGCCTGATTGAAGACTTTAATCTTAATGTGAAAAAAGGACAGCGTATTGCGATTGTCGGACCTACCGGGTGCGGAAAGACAACAATTATTAATCTTTTGATGCGTTTTTATGATGTAAATAAAGGAACGATTATGGTAGAGGGAACGGATATCCGTGATATTACGAGAGAGAGCCTTAGAACTTCCTACGGTATGGTATTACAGGATACCTGGCTTCGAAGTGGAACAATCCGTGATAATATAACGATGGGACGAGAAGGCTTTAGTGACGAACAGATTATCGCTGCGGCAAAAGAGGCTCATTCCTACAGCTTTATTAAAAAAATGCCAAAGGGACTCGACACATATATTACAGAAGATGGAGCAGGAATGAGTCAGGGGCAGAAACAGCTTCTTTGTATCACAAGAGTAATGCTTGACCTTCCGTCTATGCTGATTCTTGATGAGGCAACTTCCTCCATTGATACCCGTACCGAACAAAAGATTCAGAATGCGTTTGCGAAAATGATGGCCGGACGAACAAGCTTTATCGTAGCACATCGTTTATCTACGATTCAGAATGCGGATGTGATTCTGGTCATGCGAGACGGGCATATTATCGAGCAGGGAAATCACGAGACGTTGTTAAAGCAGAATGGATTCTATGCGAAGCTGTATAACAGTCAGTTTGCAAGTTAGGTAAAATTTGTCTTGTATACTTCTATTAAATTTTATATAATAGGAACTGTGCCACATAGAAAATTGTGGTGGTTACGTAGTGATATTTTTTTACAATAATCAGAAATATGAGGTGATTACATGTTTAAAGTTACAGAAGATATTATTTATGTTGGTGTGAATGATCATGAAGTAGATTTATTTGAGGGTCAGTATGATGTACCGAACGGAATGGCATATAATTCGTATGTTGTTCTTGATGAGAAGGTTGCAGTATTTGATACGGTAGATGCACATTTTAAGGATGAGTGGCTTGCAAATCTGGAGGAGGCTTTTGCGGGAAGAACTCCGGATTACTTAATCGTGCAGCATATGGAACCAGACCATGCGGCTAATATTGCTAACTTTGCTGAAAAGTATCCAGAAGCAAAGATTGTTGGTAATGCAAAGACTTTCCCTATGATGAAGCAGTTCTTTGGAACAGATTTTGCAGACCGTCAGGTTATCGTAAAAGAGGGAGAGACTTTAAGTACAGGTAAGCATAACCTTACTTTTGTTATGGCTCCTATGGTTCACTGGCCAGAAGTTATGATGACTTATGATACAACAGATAAGATTTTCTTCTCTGCAGATGCTTTTGGTAAGTTTGGTGCATTAGATGTAGAGGAAGAGTGGGATTGTGAAGCACGCCGTTATTATATCGGTATCGTTGGCAAATATGGCCCAATGGTACAGAAGTTATTCGGCAAGGTTGGCTCCCTTGAAATTAAGGCAATCTGCCCATTACATGGACCAGTATTAACTGAGAACTTAGAGCATTATCTGAACTTATACAACATCTGGTCTTCCTATCAGGTGGAGACAGAGGGAACAGTAATTGCCTATACTTCTGTTTATGGCAATACAAAAAAGGCTGTAGAACTGTTAGCTGAGAAGTTAAAAGAAGAAGGCTGTCCAAAAGTTGTTGTTACAGATCTTGCTAGAGATGATATGGCAGAAGCTGTAGAAGATGCATTCCGTTACGGAAAGTTAATTCTTGCCACAACGACATATAACGGAGATATTTTCCCATTTATGAAAGAATTCATTAACCATCTGACAGAGAGAAGCTATCAGAACCGTACGATTGGATTTGTAGAGAACGGAAGCTGGACCCCGATGGCAGCAAAGATTATGAAGGCTGCTTTTGAGAAGAGCAAGAATATTACATTTGCAGATACAACGGTGACAATTCGCTCTGCGGTAGATGAAACAAGCGAAGCGCAGATTGTGGCTCTTGCAAAAGAGATGAAATAGTCGTTTTAGGCAAAGCTGACGAAATAAGAAAGAGAAAAAATCCCTATTTGTGACTTTAGTCGCGGCAGGTTGAATGTTCGTGGAAACGTTTGCATCCAATTTTTGCTTCGAGGTCACAAATAGGGATTCTTTCTCTTTCCTGGTTCTGTCTTTGGCTGTAGCAGAATTACTTATCCTATAAATCACATTCCATACGAGTAATCAGCAGTTCTTTTATGATATCCCGCAAATATACAGAAATCCCCGTATTTTTTTCTGAGAATACATCATCAAATTCTGCAAACCATCGAAGTTCCTTATGTTCTCTCTTATACAAAGGAAAAGTCTTTTCATAAGGATAATTCTCTATCTGTATTCCAAAATGTTTCTGCGCTTTTGGAAGCGGCAGGAAGATTCCTTCTTTTTTGACATAGCAGGTAGAAGCTTTTGCTGCCCGGCGGTATTGGCGTTCAACGTAGCAGCCGACACTTTTATGAATCGCCCGTTCCTCTTTTGGAAGATAATAATAATTGTGATAGTCTTTGTAAAAATGTTTTAACACGTCCTCAACAAAAGGAAGGGTGATCGTCAGTATGGACAAATCTTTTTTGTCAGAAAAGAGATCTCCTATAGGGGTAGATACCTCTAATGGCTGTGGCAGAGGGAGAGGAAGTCTGCAGGAGATAGCAATGCTGCCATTTCCACGTTCAAACACTTTATTGGCGGGTGCGATTCTCTGTAAAGTGATGTCCTCAAGGAAAATCTGACGATAGGAAAAGAGCGGAAGAAGATATTTCATACCAAGTAAATCATCTTCATTGTGAAGCAGAAGATTATGTAACAAGTCTTCGTCCTTTGACATAAGGTAGTCTTTGTAAACAGCGATAAGCTGTCCGCCATCATATTTGTCTTCTCTATTTAAGCCAAGAAACTGTTCCCAGTCTTTTTGTTTTCCATGTGTCATCTGAAAAAGATTTTGAAAAGGTTTTAAAAACTGGTAAAAATCCAGGGATGGATATTTTTCTATATCACAGGTTAGTTCATTTAAGTCGTAATGCCTCTTTAAATAAGGAATATCAAAGCTGTTGCCGTTAAATGTGACAAGCTGCCAGTCTTTTTTTGATAAAATATTTTGAAAGGCAAGGAGAATCTCTTCTTCACTTGTGCCGTCATCATTAAACCACTGGATGAATTGGAATCCTTCTTCTGCAAAATATCCGCAGCCAATCAGGTATAAGATGGTGTTGTCTCTGGAAAAACCAGTAGTTTCTATATCAAAAAATAAAAAAGATTCTGTCTTTTCGGGAATCTTTTCTTGTGGGAATATTTTATTAATCGTTAACATGATACCTCCAGAATGACATATGTTGTCTCAAAAATTCTTAGTATAATAATGCTATAACCATAGCAGAGAACGTTTTATATGTCAAACACATTTTCGAGAAAGGGGTAAATGCGCTTAAAGTAAAAGAGTTGTAATATGATGGGAATTATGGTATCATGTCAGAAGTCAGAATATAAGTTCTAGAGCGTGTTTGAAAAATGCGTGATGCACATCTTGCAGAAAATATTTTTCAAACACGCTCTAGTAACAATTTTAAAAGAAGGCAGGAAATTCATTTGATTTCATATATTAAGGGAACAGTTGCATATAAGGGGAAGGATTCTGTTGTGATAGAGAATCATGGAATTGGTTACCAGATAAAAGTGCCGTCAAGAGTTCTTGAGGGTGTGAATAGTGGTGAGGAAGCGATGCTTCATACCTATCTATATGTACGAGAAGACCAGTTGGCATTGTTTGGATTCTCTTCGATTCAGGAGTTAGAGACTTTCCAGATTCTGCTTGGAATTTCAGGCATCGGACCGAAAGCCGCATTATCGGTACTTTCCACGATGTCAGTGGAAGATTTGTATTATGCGGTTTTTAGTGAGGATGCGAAGAGTATCGCTAAGACACCGGGTATCGGTCCCAAAGGTGCGAAGAGAATGATCATCGAGCTGAAAGACAAGCTGAATCTAGAAGCTTTAGAGTCAGTTTCAGGGGCAGAGGAAGCAGCGCCACAGAGTTCCTTTACAGAAGGAGACAGCATTGCGGATACTGTACAGGCATTAGTAGCATTAGGCTATTCGAATGGAGAAGCATATCGTGCCGTACATAGTGTGCCGGAAGCAGAGAAGTTAGATGCAGAACAGTTATTAAAAGAAGCATTGAAGAAAGTATTAACATTTTTATAAGGTGATAACATGGACAGAATGATCAGCACAGAGCTGATGGAGGAGGATATTGCGGTAGAAGGCAGCCTCCGGCCACAGAATTTATCAGAATATATAGGACAGGAGAAGGTAAAAAAGAACCTTCGGGTATTTATCGAGGCGGCTAAGATGCGAGGAGAGTCTCTTGACCATGTATTATTATATGGCCCTCCGGGTCTTGGAAAGACAACATTAGCAGGGATTATCGCAAACGAAATGGACAGTAATTTGAAGATTACTTCCGGACCGGCGATTGAGAAACCAGGAGAAATTGCGGCAGTATTGAATGGACTTTCTGATGGAGATGTTCTCTTTATTGACGAGATTCACCGACTGAACCGGCAGGTGGAGGAAGTTCTTTATCCAGCAATGGAGGATTTTTCTATTGATATTATGATTGGAAAGGGCGCTTCAGCGAAGTCTATACGTTTAGAGCTTCCTCATTTTACATTGGTAGGAGCTACAACAAGAGCAGGAATGCTTACTGCACCGCTTCGAGACCGTTTTGGAGTTGTAAACCGTCTGGAATTTTATACAGATGAAGAATTGAAAGTAATTGTAGAACGCTCAGCAGAACTTCTTGGAGTAAAGATTGATGAGGCCGGTGCAATGGAAGTTGGAAAAAGAAGTCGTGGGACACCAAGACTGGCGAATCGATTGCTTAAGCGGGTAAGAGACTTTGCACAGGTTCGATATGACGGTATGATTACATATGAGGTGGCACAGACGGCACTTAATTTACTTGAGGTTGATTCTATGGGATTAGATGCGACAGACCGCAACCTTTTAGAAGCGATGATTACAAAGTTTATGGGAAAACCGGTGGGTTTAGATACACTAGCAGCAGCAATCGGAGAGGATTCTGGTACGATTGAAGATGTGTATGAGCCGTTTCTTATTCAGAGAGGCCTCATTAAGCGAACACCGAGAGGCCGGGCTTTAACTGCTTTCGCCTATGAACATATGGGATATCCGGTACCGGAGGAGATTTATTAAAAGATTTTGCATCACAGGAGGGTTGATATGGAAGAAAGAAGTGAATTGTCAGTAGTAATTGACGGTAAAGTATATAGACTGTCGGGTGGAAGTGATATCTATCTCCAAAAACTTGCCTCCTATGTTGACGGCAAGATAAGAGAATTAAAAAAACAGCCAGGATATAATAAGCTTTCCACAGAATATCGTGATATTTTGCTGGCGCTCAATATTACAGAAGAACTCTTTAAACTTCGGGATGAGATTGAAGTATTTAATCAGGATGGCCGGGACAGAGAGCAGGAGCTTTATGAATTAAAGCAGCAGATTGTCGATAGAGATATGCGGCTTGATGCAGCGAATAAGCTGGTTGCAGATTATAAAGCAAAGGTGAATGAGCTGCAAAAACAGATTATTGGACTGGAGACGAACAATGAATTTCATTAAAAAGAGAAACCTGCCGGAATTACTTGCTCCGGCAGGTTCTTTCGAGCATTTAAAAGCGGCTGTTGCAGCGGGAGCAGATGCGATTTATATGGGTGGTGAAAAGTTTGGTGCCAGAGCGTATGCACATAATTTTTCCAGAGAGGATATGATAGAGGCGCTGCAGTTTGCACATTTTCATGAACGTAAGTTATATCTTACAGTGAACACATTAATGAAAGAGAAAGAGCTTTTTGAAGAATTAGGAGACTTTCTTTTTCCTTATTATGAGAATGGTTTAGACGGTGTTATCGTTCAGGATATTGGTGCGGTTCGATTCATTCGAGAGAATTTCCCTGACTTGGAAATTCACGGAAGCACACAGCTAACGGTGACAGATTTTCGTGGTGCTGTTGCTGCGAAGCGCATGGGAATGACCAGAGTTGTTCCGGCAAGAGAATTATCTTTGGCAGAAATAAAAAGAATAAAAAAAGAAACTGGCCTTGAAGTGGAAGTTTTCGTTCATGGGGCATTGTGTTATTGCTACTCTGGTCAATGTCTTTTAAGCAGTATGTATGGCGGAAGAAGTGGAAATCGCGGCCGCTGTGCCCAGCCTTGCCGACTTCCATATACTCTGATGAATGCTGATGGAATGATATTAAATCCTTCAAAGTATACGAAATATCTTCTTAGTCCAAAGGATTTATGTTCTCTTTCTATGTTGCCGTCTTTAATGGAAATTCCTGTGGATTCTTTAAAGATTGAAGGACGCATGAAAAATGTGGAGTATGTGGCAGGAGTTACAGCAATTTACCGCAAATATTTAGATAAGATTTCTGAAAACTGGGAACAAAGAGCACAATTTCAACCAGAAGAAGAGGATATACATGCCTTAGAAGAATTATACTGTCGCGGCAGTTTTACAGAGGGATATTGGAACAAGCACAATGGGCAGGACATGATGGCAGCTGTTTCTCCCAAAAATACTGGAAGAAAAGTTGGTAAAGTTCTATCTGTCTCTAAAAATAAAGTTCGGATGCATTTTGAAGATACATTACATCCAAAAGATATTTTAGTAATTCCTGTTTCAAAAGATGGGCAGGATGAAGTGATTCTTACAGTCCCTTCTAAAGATGTGGGTACTTCTTTAAAAGGACAGGTGACACTGAACGCTCCGCGCACACAATCTATTAAGCCTGGAATGCCTGTATATCGCAGGAGGAATGAAGAACTTCTTACACACATTGAAAAAAATATTTTAAATGGCGTGATAAAATACCCTGTGACAGGAGATATTACACTAAAAGTTGGCGAACCTTTGATGCTCCAGCTTTTTTGCAGAGAAGAAAGTGTGTTTGTTGAAGGACCGGTTATCGAATGTTCTGAAAAGAGGCCGGTAACGAAGGAAGATATCCTGCGGCAGATGCACAAGACTGGTAATGTACCATTTACACTTACTTCTTTTGAAGTGAATTTAGATGAGGGATGTTTTCTTCCAATGTCTTCTTTAAAAAGAATTCGTCAGGACGGATTTGCTCTTTTAGAGGAAAAATTACGCATCTGCAAAAATAGAGTAGATAATCTGCCAGAAAAAAGAGAATATTTTTATGAGAAGAACTTGTCCTCAAAAGAATTGGATAATCAACAGAATCTAATGAATAAGCGCTATGATTGTCCGAATCAGGCACAACGAGAACTAAACTCAGAGCAGGAAGAGCGAATTGCAAGTGTATATAATATAAAGCAGGCATTTTTATATTGTGAGGATACTTTTTTTGATGGAATCTGTCTTCCATGGGAATTTTTTTCGGAAAAAGAGTTAGAAAATGTGGGCGAAAAGATTAAGACTGCTGGAAAAAGCCTGTATCTTGCACTTCCTCGTGTATTTCGAGGTAATAATGTGCTGGAAGATCAATTAAAAAAGATCTGTTCTCTGTCAATTTGGGATGGAATTTATGCATATACTATAAATGAAATGGAATTTCTTATGCAGTTAGAAGGATGTACTACAAGAGTGATTGCAGGGGCTTCTTTTTATCATTGGAATTCTTCGGCTATACAGGAATCAAATGCACTCTATGATAATATGACCGTAAGAGAGCTGCCTGTTGAATTGTCGGAAGAAGAAATTTCAGATATGATAAAGGGAATGGATAAAGAACAGCAGCAGACAGTTGACTTTGAATTACTTATTTATGGAAGAATACCGGTAATGCAGTCAGCACAGTGCCTTAAAAAGACGTGTGGGCATTGTAATAAAACTTCCGGGCGATTATGGCTTGAGGATAAAAAGAAAAGAAAGCTTTTAGTAACTACACACTGTCTGGATTGTTATAATCTTATTTGGCAGGATAAGCCGAAGAGTCTGATCGGAGAGAATATCAAAGAGGTTTCTTCTCACATAAAGAGACATCGCTTTGATTTATTTGAACTTACTGAAGCAGAAGTATCTTCCGTAAAACAAAGATATCTTAAATGGAAAGAACAGCATTTTACAGAAGAACAAAGTAAAGATACTTCAGATTCATACTGGAATTATGGAATAGAGTAGAAAGGTGGGAATGAAAGTATGGTGAGTTTGATTTCAACAGGATCGAATTATATTATTGTCATCATGGGTGTTATTTACGCAATTACCTGTTTTACCGTTTTTCTTCCCTCTACTGAGAAACGACAGGTAAAGCGGATGGACAGGCAGGAATTGTTTATGTTTGTATTTCATTTTATCTGTTATGGTGTATTATTTGCCAAAACTTTGGATACAAAGATTATTTTTTTGTATCTTGCGCAGGTCGTATTTTTTAAGATGCTGATTTTTGTCTATTCACGAGTATATGTAGACTGTTCGCGAATTTTGATGAATCATACCTGTTTCTTGCTTTTGATTGGTTTTGTTATGTTAACACGCCTGTCATTTGATAAAGCAGTAAAGCAATTTATTATTGCTGCGGCTACTTCATTGATTGTTTTATTTATTCCGTATTTTATGGAAAAGGCTGTCTGGCTCAAAAAGCTGAAATGGATTTATGGCCTCCTTGGACTGATATTCTTGTCTAGTGTATTTGTAATTGGTACTTCACAGAATGGAGCAACGAACTGGATTTCTTTGGGACATGGGATTGCTTTGCAGCCTTCGGAATTTGTTAAGATTTCTTTTGTCTTTTTTATTGCAGCGATGCTTACGAAAGCACCGAATTTTAAAACAATGCTTCTTACGAGCATTTTTGCGGCATGCCATGTTATCATATTAATTGGCGAAAAGGATTTAGGTGGAGCATTAATCTATTTTGTTGTATATGTTTTTCTTTGCTATGTCGCTACTGGAAGGGGAATTTATTTATTTGGAGGAATCGGAGCGGGCACTCTTGCGGCAAAGTTAGCGTACATGCTGTTTGCGCATGTGCGGGTTCGTTTTATTGCCTGGAAAGATCCCTGGTCTGTCATTGAGGGCAGCGGATATCAGATTACGCAGTCTTTATTTGCGATTGCCGCGGGAAGCTGGCTTGGGAAAGGACTGACACAGGGCAGGCCAAATGATATTCCCATTGTGGAAAGTGATTTTATTTTCTCTGCAATTACCGAAGAATTCGGAATTTTATTTGCAATTTGTTTGATATTAATTTATTTGGGAGTGTTTATTCATTTCCTAAAAATTGCGATGGACGTGAGGGGCCGCTTTTACAAGCTTTTAGCATATGGATTTTCTATTTGCTTTATTTTTCAGGTATTTCTTACAATTGGAGGGGTTACTAAGTTTATTCCTTCTACCGGAGTAACACTTCCACTGATCAGTTATGGGGGAAGTTCTGTAGCCAGTACATTAATAATTTTTGCAGTTATGCAGGGCATATTTATCATTGCCTATAAAGAGGATGATGAGAATGAAGAAGAACAAGCAGGGCAGCCGGACGAGAGTGACCGTAAAAAATACGACTGAACGAAGAGAATCTCGCAGGCACGATCAAAAGGAAACCTTATTTTTTGATATAAAGAGCTTATTTACTCCAAGAAGAGGGAAAAAATTAAAAACGAACCGTTATATGCTACAGACAAGTATTATTGTTGTCGCACTTTTTCTGGGGTTAATTGGCTATGTGGTGAAATTTACCTTAAAGGATAGCAGTAGCGTAGCGCAAAGTTCTTATAATAAGAGAAATTCTTCTCTCTCTGACCAGACAAAACGAGGTCAGATTTTAAGTGCGAACCAGAAGATTCTTGCATATTCTGAGAATAATGAAGCTGGAGATGAGATACGGCACTATCCTTACGAAAATATGTTTGCACACATTATTGGATATACCAGTTATGGAAAGGCAGGACTGGAATCTGTTTGTAACAGTGATCTTTTGACATCACACGAAAAACTGATGAAGCAGCTCAGTAACGGTGTTGCCAGCAAGAAGAATATCGGAGATAATGTAATAACGACGTTAGATACCCGTCTGCAAAAGGCCGCTTATGAAGCATTAGAGGACTATAGGGGAGCGGTAGTGGCAATCGAACCCAAAACAGGAAAGGTAAGAGCATTAGTTTCCAAGCCCGATTTTGATCCGAATAAGTTAGATGATATCTGGGATAAGATTACTTCTGATTCTTCAGAAAGCTGCCTCTTAAACAGAGCAACGCAGGGGCTTTACCCGCCAGGTTCCACCTATAAGGTACTGACAGCGCTAGAATACATGGAAGAACATCCGAACTCTTATAAGAACTTTAGTTATGAATGTGACGGACAGACGATTGTTAATAGCGTGCGTATCAGCTGCTATGAAAATGAGGAACATGGTGAAGTTGATTTAGACAGGGCATTTGCAAAATCCTGCAATACTGCTTTTGTCACATTAGGTAGTAAGTTGGACATAAAGAATTTTGTTTCACTAAATAAAAAATGTCTGTTCAATCAGGAGATTCCTTTTGATCTTGCAGTAAAAAAGAGTCGTTTTGAATTAACTCAAAATTCAGGCAAGAGTGAAATCCCACAAACGGTCATTGGACAGGGAAATACGTTGATGACGCCGTTCCACAACGCTCTCCTTATGTGTGCAGTTGCAAACGAAGGCACTTTGATGAAGCCATATGTCGTTGACCATGTAGAAGGAGCAGATGGAACAACGGTAAAAGAAACTATCCCTGAAATTTATGCCGATCTTATGTCAGAAAAAGATGCGAAAAAGCTCCAGAAAATGCTTCGGGAAGTAGTTACCAGTGGTACGGGTTATAACTTAGATACGGATTTATATACTGCCGCAGGAAAGACAGGAACTGCAGAGAATGAGGGCAAATATGCACATGCCTGGTTCGTTGGCTATTCTAATGTAGAAGACCCGGATTTAGTTGTTTGTGTTCTTGTCGAGAACGTCGGCGCTGGAAGTAAGTATGCTGTCCCGATTGCTAAAAGAGTATTTGATTCTTATTACAATAATAATATGAAAGAATATTATAGTCAGAAAACAGATATCGAATCTACACAGACGAATCAATAAATTTTTCTTGACAATATAACAATCAGATGATAATATATAGAAGTTGGTTGCATTAGCTGTGACTAATTTCTATATGCCGCTGTGGCGGAATTGGCAGACGCATACGACTCAAAATCGTACGGGAAACCATATGGGTTCGAGTCCCATCAGCGGCATTTAATATATTTTTTAAAAGAAAGTTGTCTTACTAAAAAGTAGACAGCTTATTTTTTTACTCTATTTTTACTATACTAGAGCGTGTTTGAAAAA
>OGCQ01003422.1_pt1 | contig 14264 bp, 8 predicted proteins | sample 1570161 | NCBI WGS metagenome assembly OGCQ01 (sample SAMEA4384402, study PRJEB24528) | human gut metagenome
CCGAGCGCCTGCCTGTGGCCCGTGTGGCCAACATCGGCGAGACCATCCGCCGCCTGAAGGAGCAGGGTGTGTTCGTCTACTGCGCCGATATGGACGGCGTGTCTCTGCGCAGGAACAACCTGACCGGCCCCATTGCACTGGTGCTGGGCAGCGAGGGCAGCGGTGTTTCGCAGCTGGTGAAAAAGCTGTGCGACGGTGTGGTGCGGCTGGATATGGCAGCACCGGGCACCGGTGTGGACAGCTACAACGTGTCGGTGGCTGCGGGCATTATTCTGTACGAGATCCAGTCCCAGCGCGCAGCACAGCAGGCATGATCCGGCATTCGGGCCGGAACCTCAATTTGAATTACAGGAGGGACTAGAATGCCGAAAGATAAAAATAATGGCCGGGAAATGACCCCGGATGAAAAGTTCCGCTCCTTTTTCAGCACCACGGCGGTGGATATCCCGGAGGAGATGACCCGGAGGGACGAAAACCAGCCGGAGGAAAAGCCGCAGAAACGGTTTGGCCTGTTTGGCCGTGGTAAGGAAAAGCAGGAGACTGACGAAGCTGCAGCAGAGCAGCCGCAGGAAATGCCAACCGGTGAGGTGCGGCTGGGTGAGGATGCGCAGCCGGAACCGGAAGCGGATCTGGAACTGATGCTGAAGCCGGAGGCAGACCCGGAACAGGAACTGGCCCCGTGGCCTTTTCTGGAAAAGGAAGCAGAGGATGCACAGCCGGAAGCACCCGCCAAAAAGCCGGAGGAAAAATCTGCACCGCAAACGGCGGAACCCCCGGCGGCAGTGAAGCCGGAAACACCCCGGCAGAGCGCTGTCCCGGCGGCAAGACCCGCAGAGCAGCATAGCACGGCAAAGCCTCTCCGGCACCCCAAGAATGCGCCGGAGGTGCTGCTGCCGCAGGAAGAGCAGGAGCAGCAGGAGATGGCACAGCTCAAGGCGATGATCAACGGCCTGAGCGACCAGAAGCCGGAAAAGCCTGCACCGAGGGCCGAAGCAGCCCCGGCAGCAGAAACTGAACCGGCTGAAAGCAAAAAGAAACCGTCCGGTGCACCGCTGCCCGCGGCTGTGTTTGCAGCGGTAAAGGAGACGGCACCGGAGCTGCAGCCGGAACCTGTGCCGCAGCCGAAAAAAACGGAGCAGCCGGAAAAGCAGCCGGTGGCCGATTTCTTTGGCAAGGCGCAGAGCGAGGACGCACCGCAGGCACCTTTGGCCCCGGCAGAGGAGCCTGCCGCAAAAGAGGATACCATGAGTCTGCCGCTGCTGCCGCTGGACGGTGAAGAGCCGCAGCAGGCACCGGAGAAGGCACCCGCTGCGCCACAGCCGGAACTGAAAGCTGAGGCGGAGGACGCGGTGTCTCCGGAGGAACATGCCGAAACGGAGCTGACCGAGCCGGAGGCTACGGCGGATAAGCTGCACCGCATGAGCGCAGAGCTGACGCTGCGCTGCGTGCTGGGCGGCATTCTGACTGTGGTGCTGCTGCATTTTGGTTTGGTGTCGGATGGGCTGCTGCCCGCCATGGCGGCGCTGGACCCGGATGCTGCCCCGGCGGCATTCTATGCTGCAAACCTGCTGCTGCTGGCAGCAAGCCTGTGCGTGGGCTTCCCGGTGCTGCGCGACGGCCTGAACGGCCTGCGCGGACGGTCTTCTTCCGAGACGATGCCGGCGCTGGCCGCAGTGGCAGCGCTGGTGCAGGCGGTTACAGCCATGCTGAACGCAAATGTTTACCGCGGCACCACCGGCATCTCGCTGCTCAGCGGCATGGCCGCGCTGGGGCTGTTCCTTGCGCTGCTGGGCAGCCGGGTGATGCTGGCTGCTGTCAAGGGCGGCTATGAGCTGGTGACCAATGGTGTGGAGTTCGAGGGTGCCTACCGCGCCAAGGATAAAGACCTGCTGCGTGCCCTTGCACGGGATCTGGAACAGAAGGACCCCTGGGTGCTGCTGAGCCGCCCGATGAAGGAAGCTGACGGCTTTGTGGAGCAGAGCTTGAGTGAACGCGCAAGCGAGCGCCGTGCCCGCAAAGTTTCATACATCCTGCTGGGCGTTGCCCTGCTCAGCGGCGTGCTGTTCCTGCTGGCAGGTGCCGGCTGGAACAAAGCTGCGGCTGCCATGGCAGCTGTGCTGTGCATGGGCGCACCGCTTTCTTCTACCCTGATCGCGGGCGTTGCCTCGCTACGGCTGCAGCGTGCGGCTGCGGCTGTGGGCGCAGTCGTGCCCGGTTGGCAGGCCATTGAGCAGCTGGGCGGCATTGATACGCTGCAGATCGATGCAGACGACCTGTTCACCGCCGACAGCGCACAGCTGGAGGATATCCGCATCTTCAAGGGCGGCCGCATCGACCGCGCCATTCTGTATGCAGCCAGTGTGCTGAACGAGAGCTGCGACACCCTGCGCGGGCTGTTCAGCCAGATCATCGAGGACCGCATCGATATCCTGTTCCCGGTCAAGGATCTGGAGCAGCACACCGGGCTGGGCTTTTCGGCATGGTGCGACAATAACCGCATCCTCATCGGCACCCGCCGCTACATGGAGCAGGAGGGCGTGACCCTGCCGGAGCAGGACTACGAGGACAGCCATTCCAAAAACGGTGAACTGCAAATTTTGTATCTGGCAGTGTCCGGCAACCTGCACGCCATGTTTGTGCTGCGCTATGTGGGCGGCCGCAATGTGGCACGCAGCCTTGCTTCTCTGCAAAGGGAAAACATCCGTTTGCTGGTCACCAGCAAGGACCCCAGCCTGACGGCGCGGCACATCACAGAGGCCTACCATCTGCCGGAGGGCATGGTCACCGTGCTGGACGGTGAGCAGTGTCAGGCCATTGAAGCCGCTGATGCAGCCCCGGAAAAGCCCAAGTGCTGCTTGTACCACCACAGGGGCTTTGCCAGCCTGACCGGCGGCTTGCAGGCCGCAGATCAGGCACAGAATGCCGAGACCAGCGCCACGACGGTGCAGTTGGTGTCGGTGTGCTTCTCGGTGTTCATTGCAGTGCTGCTGACCTATGCGGGCAGCATCTGGCAGCTGTCCATTGCCACGGTGCTGATGTATCAGGCCGCATGGAGCGCCTTGAGCATCGCCGTCTGCGCCCTGAAGCAGCATAGCTGATTTTTATAGCAAGGGGGCAAGGCAGGCAGCATTTGCAGCTGCTGTTTCCGGTTACGACCTCTTCCGTGAAAATACAATCCCGGAAAGTCCGCAGACTTTCCGGGATTGTTCTAATAAAAAATAGTTTTTCCACTGTTTTTGCCCAGAGCAACGCGGCGGGCATTTTGAATCGTCTATCTGAAAAGAAGCCGCCGCACAACGTATTATGTGCGGCGGCTTCCTTTCAGTGTAGCTTTTTGCGCTTTTCGTAGTCGTTCAGGGCGGTCAGCGCCTCGCCGGAAAGGGGAACGAGCGCCAGCATATTGAAGATGGTCATCAGTCCGATGCCCACATCGCCCAGATCCCACACCACGGTGTAGGCCTGTGTGCCGCCGATCAGCAGCATGGCCAGCGCCAGCAGCTTGTAGACAGTCTGGCTCCACCAGTTGTCGCCGCACAGGTAGGCCACATTGCCCCGGGCGTAATACAGCACCCCCAGAAAGGTGGAGAAGCTGAACAGTGCTAAGATCACCGCAATGAACACGATGCCAAAGCTGCCCAGATGGTACTGCATGGCAGTCTGTAAAAGGCCCATGCCGGTCAGCCCGGCGGTGATGTCCTGCGGCACCAGCAGCATCAGAAAGGCAGTGCAGCTGCAGATGACCACCGTGTCGATCAATACGCCCAGCGCCTGCACAAGCCCCATCTTTACCGGGTCGTCGCACTCGGCAGCGGCAGCGGCGCAAGGGGCAGAGCCGCTGCCCGCTTCGTTAGAGAACAGCCCACGCTTGACGCCGTTCATCAGCACTGCACCAAAGCCGCCTGCGGCCACCTGACGCAGGCCGAAGGCCTCGGCAAAGATGCGTGCCAGCACGGCGGGCAGCTGCCGGAGATTCAGCACCACGATGCCCACCGTGATGACAAAGTAGCACACCGCCATGACCGGCACGATGAAGTCAAGGCTTTTTACGGTGGCATTCTTGCGCAGCACGATCAGCGCCGCCAGCAGGGTAAGCACCACGGTGGTGGCCAGTGGCGGGACGTGAAAGGCGTTTTCAAAGGCAGAACTGACCGAGTTGGAGATGACTTGGCTGATGCCGCACCAGCAGATCAGACCAGACACCGCAAACAGCACCGCACACACCGAGCGCTTGAGCTTTTTGCCCCGCTTGCGCTCGGCCAGCACATGCAGGTAGTAGGCCGGGCCGCCCCGCCAGCCGCCGTACAGCGGGTCCGGCACGCGGTACTTCTGCGCCAGAGTGGATTCCACAAAGGAGGTGGAAGCACCCAGTAGCGCAGTGACCCACATCCAGAACACCGCGCCCGCACCGCCCGCCGAAACAGCGGCCACCACGCCCACAAGGTTGCCCATGCCCACCCGGGTAGCGGTGGAGATGACCAGTGTCTGGAAGGAGGAAAGCCCGCCCGCAGCCTGCTTTTTTTCGCACACTGCGCCGATCATATCCCGGAACAGCCGCACCGGCAGCAGCCTTGTGCGCAGGGTAAAGCCGATACCGGCTGCAAACAGCAGCACCACCATAAAGGAGATGCCAATGCCGCCTGCCACCGGCAGGGTGAAAAGATCGCCCCACAGCAGGCGGTAAAGTGCTTCAATCAGATCAACTATCAAGAAAACAGCCTCCTGTACTTTTGAGTAATAAAGTTGCTACTTCATTATAGTACAGCACAGAAGAATTGTAAAATCTAAAATATTGATAGAATAGATTGACCAAACTGAACGCAGTGCAGCAAATGCAAAATAATAATTCCACTGAATATGCCGCAGCTCGGCAGCGGAGGGCATTTAAATCGTCCTACAAAAAAGGGACTGCCGCACGCTTGTGCAGCAGTCCCGGAGGAAGAAGCGCCTTTCAGCGCGGGAATAGCTTACAGGATATCGATGTATTCACCGGCCAGTGCCTTGTTCATGCTGCGCACGGCGCAGAACTTGCCGCACATGCTGCAGGTGTCGCTGTGGTCGTCCTCGGGCAGGCGGGCGTCGCGGATGGCCTTGGCAGTCTCGGGGTCCAGCGCACAGGCAAACTGTGCATCCCAGTCCAGTACGCGGCGGGCATCGCCCATCTTGTCGTCGATGTCCCGGGCGTGGGGGATGCCCTTGGCAATATCGGCGGCGTGGGCAGCGATCTTGGAGGCCACGATGCCCTGCTTCACATCGTCCACATTGGGCAGAGCCAGATGCTCGGCGGGGGTCACATAGCACAGGAAGGCCGCACCGCTGGCGGCTGCCACTGCGCCGCCGATGGCAGCGGTGATGTGGTCGTAGCCGGGGGCGATATCGGTGACCAGAGGTCCCAGCACATAGAAGGGTGCGCCCATGCAGATGCTCTTCTGCACCTCCATGTTGGCGGCGACCTGATTCAGGGGCACATGGCCGGGGCCTTCTACCATCACCTGCACGTTGTGCGCCCATGCGCGCTTGGTCAGCTCGCCCAGACGCACCAGCTCTTCGATCTGGCACACGTCGGTGGCGTCAGCCAGACAGCCGGGACGGCAGGCGTCGCCCAGAGAGATGGTCACATCATGCTCGGCGCAGATCTCGCAGATCTCGTCAAAGTGCTCGTAGAAGGGGTTCTCGTTGCCGGTCATGCTCATCCACGCAAACACCAGAGAACCGCCGCGGCTCACGATGTTCATCTTGCGCTTGTGCTTGCGGATCTGCTCGATGGTCTTGCGGGTGATGCCGCAGTGCAGGGTAACAAAGTCCACGCCGTCCTCTGCGTGCAGGCGTACCACATCGATGAAGTCCTGTGCAGTCAGTTCTGCCAGATCCCGCTGGTAGTGGATGACCGAATCGTACACCGGCACAGTGCCGATCATCACCGGGCACTCGTGGGTCAGCTTCTGGCGGAAGGGCTGGGTGTTGCCGTGGCTGGACAGATCCATAATGGCTTCTGCGCCCATGTTCACGGCGCTCATCACCTTCTGCATCTCAATGTTGTAGTCCTTGCAGTCGCGGGAGACGCCAAGGTTCACGTTGATCTTGGTGCGCAGCATGGAGCCCACGCCCTCGGGGTTCAGGCACTTGTGGTGCTTGTTGGCGGGGATGGCTACCTTGCCTTCGGCGACCCACTGGCGGATCTCCTCGGTGGTGCGGTATTCCTTTTTGGCTACGATTTCCATCTCCGGGGTGATGATGCCCTTGCGGGCGGCATCCATCTGGGTGGTATAAGTCTGCATACGCTGTGTTCCTCCAAATGACAGTTTATCTCTGAACAGCAGGGTGCTGGTCATGCATTGATGTGGGAGCGAACCGCCGGTCGGGAGTTTCTCCGAGGACCGTCCGCTGGGGTGGGACCCTGCTGCCGCAGGCAGTAGGGCGGGCGATGGAATGGCCCGATTCGTGTCCGAGGAGAAAGCTCCCGGCCAGCAGGCAAGTAGCCGCCATTCAGAAAAAACAGTATGCTCTGGATGCCGGCACCTGCGCAAAATACGCTTTTCATGTTGGTTTTCTCCATGAATTTTGTAACGCGGCCCAAGGTGGTGCCCCCGGTTTGCCGCGGGATGATAACTTACTTTATGATCTGCTCCGAAAGGGCGCGCAGTTCGCGGCACTCGGCCTCGATGTCCTTTGCGGCAAAGATGGCGCTTACCAGCGCCACGCCGTCCACGCCGGTGCCCTTGAGCTGCAGAATGTTCTCCTTGTGGATGCCGCCAATGGCAACCACCGGCACGTCCACAGCGTTGCAGATGTCCAGCAGGGTCTGCCGGGGCATCTCGCTTACGTCCGTCTTGGTGTGGGTGGCAAATACTGCGCCTACGCCAAGGTAATCTGCGCCGTGCGCCACAGCGTCCAGCGCTTCCTGCACCGTGTGGGCAGAAACGCCGATCATCACGCCGTCACCCACGCGCTGACGCACCTGTGCGGCGGCCATATCGTCCTGCCCCACATGGATGCCCTCGGCGTGGCACTGCAACGCCACCTCCACGTTATCGTTGATAAACAGCGGCACACCGTACTGCTGGCACAGGGCGTGGATCTGAATGGCTTCCTGTAAAAAATCGGCGTCGCCCAGCTGCTTTTCCCGCAGCTGTACACAGGTGGCACCGCCCTTCAGGGCACTTTCCACCTGCTGATACAAGGTCTGCTCGCCCACCCATGCGCGGTCGGTCACCGCGTACAGGAGCATGGTGTGTTTATCGCACTTCATAGTTTGCGCCTTTCTCCAGCTGATCGGGAGTCATGTTGTAAATGGCATCAATGATGTAATTGCGGTAGGTAGCGTTGCCGTCCTGCGGAGTGAGCCGCTGGTGGGCGACCTCGCCCGCCAGACCCATGGCGCACACCGCCGCAGCGGCAGCCTCCAGCGGCTGGCCGGGGTTGGCGGTGACAAAAGCCGCCGTCAGGGCAGAAAGCTGACAGCCTGTGCCGGTGATGCTGCTCATCATGGCGTTGCCGTTGCGGATGCAGTAGGCTTTTTGTGCATCGGCTACGATGTCGATAGCACCGGTAATGGCAACCACTGCGCCGGTGCGGGCGGCAAAAGCCTTGGCAAAGGCTACAGCGCTGTCCAGATTCTCCTCGGTCACCTTGTCGGCTACGTCTGCATCCACGCCCTTGGTGGTGCCCGCGCCGGAGGCAAGGGTCTTGATCTCCGAGATGTTGCCACGGATCACCGTGAACTGCACCTCCCGCAGCAAGCGGAAGGCGGTATCGGTGCGCAGATGGGAGGCGCCGGCACCCACCGGGTCCAGTACCACCGGATGCCCCAGCTGATTGGCCTTTTTGCCCGCCAGCAGCATACTGGTGACGGTGCGGCTGTTCAGTGTGCCGATGTTGATGTTCAGTCCACCGCAGATGGTGGTGATCTCCTCCACCTCGGCGGCATCATCGGCCATGATGGGGGAGGCACCGCAGGCCAGCACCATGTTGGCGCAGTCGTTCACGGTGACATAGTTGGTGATGTTGTGGATGAGAGGGCAGCGGCTGCGCAGGTTCTCAAAGGCGGTTTTGAGCATTCCCGGCACCTCCGCTCAGGAAAGGCTGTTCTGCATGGAGCGCAGAGCGCCGGAGCGCTGCAGGCTGTACACCAGCACGCCCGCAATGATGGAACCCACGGCAGTGGAGATGAGGAACGGCACGATGTAGGCATAGAACGCGATGTCGCCGGCGCTCTTGCCCATGAGGAAGATGGCCACCGGGTAAGCGCACAGGCCGCCCAGAATGCTGGTGCCGAACACCTCACCCACCACGGTGGCGATCAGGTTTTTGGTCTTGTGGTATGCAAGGCCGCACAGCAGCGCACCGAACATACTGCCCGGGAAAGCCATCAGGCTGCCCAGACCCAGCAGGTTGCGCAGCAGGGAAGCCACAAAGGCCACGCCCACGCCCCACCACGGCCCCAGCAGAACAGCGCACAGCACGTTGACCATGTGCTGCACCGGGGCGCACTTGCTGCCGAACATCGGAAAGCTGAACACGCTGCCCACCACGCACAGGGCACAGAACATACCGGCAAGGGCAAGCTTTTTGACAGAAAGATTCTTCATGATAAATTGGCTCCTTTTCAACCATCTGCGGCAGCGCAGGATGAATACCGGCGCTCCCGCAACAAAACAGCCCGTGCCCGCCACAAGGCGGGAACAGGTACGGAAGGTGCGGTCGAAACTTACTGGTTTCCTCTCACGCCGGAACACGGCTTCCCATCGCTGCATTCATCCAAGGCTCAGGGCGCTCCCCCTCAGCTGGCTGCGGAACCTCCGCAGAGGTACAAAAAAACAGGAGGGGCCCGGCACGGCTCCTCCTGCAAAAAATCATAAAGGGTATGACTTCCTACGGCGGCATTATCCGCATCAGGTAAAAGGGTCGAAGCTTGCTATACTTCCTCTCAGCCCGCTGCACGAGCTCCCCTGTGTTTGATTGTGACTGTATTCTACACCACTTTCCCCAAAATTGCAAGAGGGAAGGGGACGATTTGGAATGCGCGCCGCGTTCGCTTTGCGCATAGATAGCGGAATTGTTATTTTAATTTGCATTTCAGCCAAGCCTGCGGGCTTGGCTGAAATGTTTTTCACAGGAGGGGGCGTAACGGTCATAAGACCGCCCTTTAACCGTTGCAGCCCCTCTCGTGAAAATGGCGTTTGTCGCACTCCGCAGAGTGCGACAAACGCGAAATAAAAATAATCTTTCCTCTGAAGATGCGCAGAGCAACGCGGAGCGCATTTTCAATCGTTAAACTGTTTCATGATAAACCAAAGCCGCCGTGCAGGGGTCTGCGCGGCGGCTTTGGTCACAGAAAGGAGAATAATATGAAAAAGCAGAAAAAGTCGGGTTAACCCATGGTCACCTGCACCGTTACCTCAGTACCAGCGGCAGCCAGCGGCAGAACGTTGCCGGAGATGGCCTTGCCGTCCACGGTAACGGCCTTGATGCCGTGCTGCACCCCGGCGGTGTTGTCCACCGTAATGTGGTACACCGCACCGCGGAAGCGGCGGGTCACGGTGAAGCCGGACAGGGTGTGGGGGATGCAGGGGTCTACCCGTAGGCCGTCCAAGGTGGGCTGGATACCCAGAATGTACTGGCTGATGTTGAAGAAGGTCCATGCCGCTGTACCGGTCAGCCAGCTGTTTTTGGCCTCGCCGAAGGTGGGGGCGTCCTTACCGGCTACCATCTGACTGTAAACGTAGGGCTCGGTGCGGTGGATTTCGGAGATGTCCTCGATATAGGCGGGGCAGGTCTTGCGGTAGACCTCAAAGGCACGGTCGCCGTGGCCGAGCGTTGCTTCGGCGCAGCTGATCCACGGGTTGTTGTGGCAGAAGATACCGGCGTTCTCCTTGTATCCCGGAGGATAGCTGGAGATCTCGCCCAGATTCAGCTGGTAGCTGGTGTAGGCGGGCTGCAGCAGCACCACACCGTATTTGGTGTCTAGCCGCTCTTCCACACTGGCAAGTGCCTGTGCGGCTTGTCCGCTCTCCTTGCCGATGCCAGCCATGACGCACATGCCCTGCGGCTCAATAAAGATCTGACCCTCGGTGCACTCCTTGCTGCCGACGGGTTTGCCGAAAGCATCGTAGGCACGGCGGAACCATGCGCCGTCCCAACCGGCGGTCAGGGTGGCCTGCTCCACGGCATCAATGTGCTTGCGGGCGGCAGCGGCCTCCTCGGTCAGATTCAGATGGTCGCACAGCTGGGCGTATTCGTGGCCGTACTTGACGAACATACCGGCAATGAAAACGCTTTCGGCCACGGGACCTTCGCTGGGGCCGGTGATCTGGAAGCTCTCGCCCGGGTGCTCGGAGAAGCAGTTCAGGTTCAGGCAGTCGTTCCAGTCAGCGCGGCCGATCAGCGGCAGACCGTGGGGACCCAGATGGGTGCAGGTAAAGTTGAAGCTGCGGCGCAGATGCTCCATCAGGGGCTGCGCCTTGGTGGCGTCGTTATCAAAGGGTACCTGCTCCTCCAGAATGGACCAGTCGCCGGTCTCCCGCAGGTAGGCAGCAGTACCGGCAATGAGCCACAGCGGGTCATCGTTGAAGCCGGTGCCGATATCCCGGTTGCCCTTTTTGGTCAGGGGCTGGTACTGGTGGTAGGCGCTGCCGTCCTCAAACTGGGTGGCGGCGATATCCAGAATGCGCTCCCGGGCACGGGAGGGGATGATATGCACAAAGCCCAGCAGGTCCTGACAGCTGTCCCGGAAGCCCATGCCGCGTCCGGTACCGCTTTCGTAGTAGCTGGCGGAGCGGCTCATGTTAAAGGTGACCATGCATTGGTACTGATGCCAGATGTTGACCATGCGGTTCAGCTTTTCCTCACCGGATTCCAGATGGTAGGTGGACAGCAGCTCTTCCCAGTGGGTGCGCAAGGCGGCGCGGGCTGCATCGATCTGTGCATCGGTGGCGTAGCGCTCCATCATGGCATGGGCACGGGTCTTGTTGATGACACCCGGCGCAATGAACTTTTCCTGCTGTGGGTTCTCGATATAACCCAGACCAAACAGGATGCTGCGGCTCTCGCCGGGGGCGAGGGTCAGGTGGATGTGCAGTGCGCCCACCGGTGCCCAGCCGTGGGCAATGCTGCCGGAACAGTGTCCGGCGCGGACGGCCTGCGGATTTGCTGGGCCGCCGTATACGCCGCAAAAGGCATCCCGGGTGGTGTCAAAGCTGTCCACCGGGCAGTTTGCCCAGAACACGGCGTAGTGGTTGCGGCGCTCGCGGTACTCGGTCTTGTGGTAGATGACGCTGCCCTCTACCTCCACCTCGCCGGTGGAGTAGTTGCGCTGGAAGTTGGAGCTGTCATCCACAGCGTCCCACAGGCAGAACTCCACATAGCTGAAAAGGTCCAGCTCCTTAACGGTGGTGCCGCCGTTGCACACGGTCACGCGGTCCAGCTCACAGGCATCCCCCTTGGGGACGAACAGCTCCTGCCGGGCGGTCACACCGTCCTTTTTGCCCTCCAGAATGGTGTAGCCCAAACCATGGCGGCAGCTGTAACTGTCCAGCGGGGTCTTGGTGGGCTGCCAGCCCGGGTTCCAAACGGTGTCGCCGTCCTTGATATAGATCCGGTGGCCGTCCATGTCCAGCGGGGAGTTATTGTAGCGGTAACGGGTCAGGCGGCGCATCCGGGCGTCCCGGTAAAAGCTGTAACCGCCCGCCGTGTTGGAAACCAGACTGAAGAAGTCCTCGCTGCCAAGGTAGTTGATCCAGGGCAGGGGTGTCTGCGGGGTGGTGATGACATATTCTTTATTCTGGTCATCAAAATATCCGAACTTCATAATGCTTCCTCCTTAAAACTGCGCCTTGTCAGGTGGGCAGTGTGTCGATTGCGAAAACGATTAAGGCGCTGCGAAAGAAGCAATCTCATCACGCTAAGCATACCCTATCCCACCCAAAAATGCAAGAGCTTTTTGCAAAAATCTCAACGGAAATTTAAAAATAATCTGCGCAGCCCCGGCGGTTTTCGGCGGCATTCTGCGCTGCGCAAACCGGCGAAACGCGGAACGAAAGACCTGAAACCCATTTTAAAAGTAATATATACATACAGCCTCTGACACCGAAAACCATAACGAAACTGCAACGAAAATTTTTCCGTTTTAATCGAAATGTAACGAAAGTGAATCGAGATGCACAATTTTTACAGGTCAAATTGAAACGAAATGCCAAAAGTGATGCAGCTGAGCTAAAACTTTTGCGTTTTCGCTTGATTTTTGGTGCAGAATGCGCTATATTGAGATTGCGAAAACGATTAAGGAACTCGCGAGAAACATTCCGCAGCTCCTTTCCTTGGAAGGAGGCCATAAGATGCCGTCCCTGAAGGATCTGGCAAAAGAGTGCGGCGTATCCGTCGCAACTGTCAGTAAGGCGCTGAACAACCAGCCGGACATCGCACCGGCCACGCGGGAGCGCATCCGTGCAGCAGCCCGCCGCATGGGGTACCTGCCCAACGCGGCGGCCCGGGCGCTGAAAACCAACCGTACTTACAATCTTGGCGTTCTGTTTGTAGATGAAAAGCAGAGCGGCCTGACCCACGAGTACTTCTCCGCAGTGCTGGACAGCTTCAAGGTAGAAGCGGAAAAGCGCGGCTATGATATCACCTTTATCAACCACAACATCAGCGGCAAGTCCATGAGCTATCTGGAACATTGCCACTACCGGGGTGTGGACGGCGTGGTGATCGCCTGTGTGAACTTTTATGATCCACAGGTGGTGGAGCTGGTCAACGGCGATGTGCCGGTAGTGACCATCGACCATGTGTTCAACAACCGGATGGCAATCCTTTCAGACAACGTGGTGGGCACAAAGGCTCTGGTACAGCAGGCATGGGCCTGCGGACACCGGCGCATCGCCTTCATCCACGGCGAAAAGACCGCCGTTACCGAGAACCGCTTGGCAGGCTTCTATCAAGCCTGCGAGGAGCTGGGGCTGAAGGTGCCGGAGGAGTACGTCCGCTGCGGTGTGTACCACGATGTGGATCGCTGCGCAGAGGAGACCCGGGCACTGCTGGCACTGTCGCAGCGGCCCACCTGCATCATCTTCCCGGATGACTTTTCCGCACTGGGCGGCTACAACGCCCTGACCGAAGCGGGGTTGAGCATCCCGGAGGACATCTCGGTGATGGGATACGATGGCATCTATCTCTCCCGGGTGGTCAAACCCCCGCTGGTGACCTACCAGCAGAACACAAAATCCCTTGGCAGGCTGGCAGCGGATAAGCTGATCGAGCTGATCGAGCATCCGCGTGTGACCCTGCCGGAGCAGATCCGGGTGTCCGGCAAACTGCTGGACGGCGGCTCCGTCCGTATCCTTTAACAAAGGCCCACAACTCCCGGCGCGGAGTTTTTGAGAATGAATTTTTTAATTGGAAAACCATGAAGGAGGTTTACCCTTATGAAAAAGATCTCTCGTCGTAATTTCCTGCTCGCTTCCGGTGTCGTGACTGTTGGTGCTGCTCTGGCAGCCTGCGGCGGCGGTTCTTCCAGCAGCACCGCTGCTTCCTCTGCGGCTCCTGCATCCTCCGCTGCTGCTTCTGCTCCGGCTGCTGCCGAGGGCAAGGTGCTGAACATCTGGTGCTGGAATGATGAGTTCCAGAGCCGCTTCAACGACTACTATCCCGAGGTCAAGGAGATCGCAGCCGACAAGTCCACCACCACCCTGAAGGACGGCACCACCGTGAAGTGGACCATCAACGCCAACGAGAACAACAACTACCAGAACAAGCTGGACGAGGCTCTGCTGAATCAGGACTCCGCTGCCGATGACGACAAGATCGACATTTTCCTGATCGAGGCTGACTACGCTCTGAAGTATGTGGATTCCGACTATGTTCTGGATGTCAAGAAGGATATCGGCCTGACCGATTCCGATCTGGCTGGCCAGTACCAGTACACCAAGGACATCGTTTCTGTGGACGGCAGCCAGCGCGGCACCACTTGGCAGGCTACCCCGGGTCTGTTCGCATACCGCCGCAGCATTGCCAAGGATGTGCTGGGCACCGATGACCCCGCTGAAGTGCAGACCTATCTGTCCGACTGGGATAAGTTCAACGATGTAGCTGCCAAGGCTGCTGCCAAGGGCTACAAGATGCTGTCCGGCTTTGACGATGCATACCGCACCTTCTCCAACAACGTCTCCGCACCCTGGGTCACCGGCACCACCGTTACCGTGGACGAGAACCTGATGAAGTGGGTGGATCAGACCAAGGAGTACACCGATAAGGGCTACAACAACAAGTCCAGC
>OGCQ01003424.1_pt1 | contig 14260 bp, 11 predicted proteins | sample 1570161 | NCBI WGS metagenome assembly OGCQ01 (sample SAMEA4384402, study PRJEB24528) | human gut metagenome
AAAAGGGGCGCGGGCGTTTGGCAGGCGCTTAAAGCGCCTGCCTGGGCCGAGCCTTTATGGCTCGGCCCGCGGCCGGAGGCCGCAAACGCCGGGCGGCATATAGCCGAGCTTTTTAAAATGCCTAAACCCATTTCTAATAGCCTAATTCCTGCTTCCTTATTTCCAGCGCTCTAACCGGCCTCTTAGTAGTTATATTAACCAGACCCAAGCCCATTAAACGCTTTAAATCCTCATCCTCGTCAGCCGTCCAAACAGTAAAATTATAACCGTTCCGGCGCACATATTCCAGAAGCTCAGGCGTAACCATATGATACTCCACGCATATAACCCTGTCCCTGTTATAACCGTTTAAATAAGCCACGCCTTCCCTCACCCGCGCATAATTATCAGCCGAGGGAAAAATACTGTTCCACCAGCCCGCAATGGCCCCCGATTCCTTAAGAAACTGGGCGTCTTCATTGCTGACTTGCCCGGTAAAATGTATCCTGTCTGCAACCGACATTCTTTCGGCCAGCTCTATAACCGGCTTAACCAGTCCAAAATGCTTTACATCGCAGTTTATAAGCACATTTTTATACGGCCGCACCATTTCAAAGCAGGTCTTAAGCTCAGGCCTGCCCGAAGAATCCTCTAATGCGTCGTGGGAAAGATAAAGCCGCTCGCCGTCATTTTGAATATCTATTTCAACAACCTCCGCTCCGCTTGCAAGCGCAGCCTCTATATGCTCAACGCTGTTCCAGGGCGTACCCTCGCAGCCGGTATGAGCGGTAATATAGGTGTAATTCTCCCTAAGCTTTTTATTAAAATATATATCGCATTTATCCATCATTTCTCCTCCGTTCCAATAGTAAAGCAATAGCAGCCGCTGCCTATCTCCTGCGGCTGTCCATATTCAATTTTAGGCGCCTCCTCCGAATAAACGGCGGGCAGATAAAGCTGCGCCTTTACGCCGAAGGGGATATTAAGATATATGTGAAAAGCGCCGTATTTGCGCACCCAGCGCACCCCTATATCCCCCTTTATAGTATTAATCCGGCACTGCGCGCTTAAGAGGCCGGTGGGGAAATACGGCTGTATCCTTATATTCGCCCAGCCCGGCTCAAGCACGGACACGCCGCATATATAGCCGTAAAGCCATTTATCTACCGAAGCGTACATAGGATGAGAATGCGAATTCATGGTAGGATTCTTTTTCAGCTCAAAGCGCTCCCAAATGGTCGTACCCTCATTTTGAATGGAATAGCCGTACGACGGATATTTATCCAGCGTCATCAGCGTATATGCGTCGTCCGCATAGCCATAGCGCGTAAGCATTTCCACCATATAGCGCAGGCATATGCTGCCCGCCGTAAAACGATAATGATTATTCCGGAGCTGGTCGCGCATAAACTCAGCAGCCCTGGCGCGGCTTTCCTCAGGCAGAATATCCAGCCAGAGCGCAAAGGCCTGGCAGGCGTCCGAGCCCGTGCCTACCCTGCCTGTCTGTGCGTCAAACCATTTATTCAAAAAGGCCTCGCGTATCCTTTGGGCGGTTTGAGCATATTTTTCACTTTGTTCGGTCAAGCCCAGATGCTGCGCAAATAAGGAAAGCAGCAGGCAGTTATAATAGGAATAGCCCGTAGAAAGCAATTCGCCCGGAGTTACTGCCGAATAGCACCGCTCAGCGTCTATACAGGCATAGTCGGGCGAGGCCCAGTCCCCGTTAAGGGTAAAATTCAAAATATAATCCTCAGAACGGCCCAAAAGATAATTCTCCCAGGCCTTGAAATGCTCGTAGCCTTCGCGTATCAGCTCATGATTGCCTGCAAAAAGCAGACTTTGCAGCCCCGCTATAAGGAAGGAGGAGCAAACGGGGTCGGCCGGACGGGCGCTGTATATGTATGGATTAGTATATGCTATCATGCCGTCCTGCTGGTCGTTTATTATATCCCTAACGGTTTTGGTAAACAGCCGGCTCACATTGAAATTATAGGGCAGCGCGCCAAAGCGCGGCGTTAAATCGTTAATCCACGCCATGCGCTCGTTTCGCTGAGGGCAGTCGGTAAAAATACTGTATATATTGGATTTTTCCGTCTGCACGCAGTTCTTATGTATGCGGTTGAGCATAGGGCTGCCGCATTCAAAAAAGCTGCCGCTGGCCATATCGCTGTAAAGCGCCACCGCCTCTATATCCTCTGCGGAAAAATCCTCATAGCCGCTTATCTGAGCGTATCTGAAGCCATGATAGGTAAAGGCGGGTGAAAAATACTCATTATTGTATTCCCTGCCCGAAGATATAAATTCGTCCCGCGCCTTAACCCCGCGCAGAGGAGCCATATAGAGCGTGCCGTCCTCGTCTAGCATTTCAGCGTGCTCTATAACAACGGTCTGGCCTTCAAGCATTTTTTCGGGCAGGCGCAGACGGCAGAAGCCGGCTATATTCTGGCCGAAATCAACTACGGCCACACCCGGCCTGGGCCAAAAAATACTTACCGGCTTATATACCTCATGCATGGTTATAGGCTCGGCGGCGTCCGCCCGCATAACGCCTAAGGCGGGCGCGTTTATAACCGTCAGCTCCTCTTCTCTGCCCTTAAGCCGCTCGTCGTACACCATCCCGTCGTAAAGATTGGCCTCAATAATAGGAGTGCGCCTGGCCCTCCAATTACTGTTGTCCGTATGTATCCACTTAACGCTGCCGTCCGTCATGCTCAGCTTTATGGAGGCGCTTAATTGAGGCGCGCCGAAAAATTCTATTTCACGGCGTATATGGTCAAAGATAAACTGGCTGTCCATGCGCCTCCAGCCGTCGGCCACCGTTACGGCCACGTCGTTAACGCCCTCCTTAAGCAGCCTGCCCGCGTCCAGCACCTCATAGCAGCACAATTTAGCAAAATTAGTATATGAGGGCGCCAATTCTCCTCTTTTGAGAGGCTGTCCGTTTACGCTTACCCTATGATAGCCTACGCCGCAGACAAATATTACGCAGCCCGCTATATCCCCTTTATTTTCAAAACTGGTATAAAACTGCGCGGGTACCCGCACCTTATCCTCCTTAACGGCAATCCAGCCCGCCTGCCATTCCATTTTTCCTGCTGTAAATTCCTTAGGCGCGGACCAATTGCTTATGCGACCGTGATTATCCGTCAGACGGACGCGCGCGCAGTAAACCTCGCCCGCCTCAAACGCAGGCCCCTCGTACTTAGCCCGCTGTTCCTTTTTCAGCGCTCCTCCGGTCCATAATACTTTGCCGGTTTTCTTATTTGAAACCTCTATTTCATAGCCCGTTTGCTCCGAATTGCTTAATTCTGAAACGGCGCTCCAGGAGAACGCGGGATGGTCGTTGTCAATTACGTCGTATTCCGAATAATCTACATACAGCTTATTAACCCTGAGCATACTTTTCTTCCTCCATAAAAATACTGCTTAAGCCGCAGGGCGCCGCATAAAAGCGGCGCGTCCAGCGGCCTGTACAGTTTATATTACCTCATTTTCATTTTTTTGCGGTCAGGCTGATTTTTTCTTGTTTTTAATCACAATATAAGCTATAACCCCTGCTATAATGACCACAGCCGCCGCTGCCAGCACAATAATCAGCGTATAATCTGTTTGGCCGTCCCCGCCTCCGCCGGCCGGAGAGGTCTGCGCGCTGTTATCCGCCGTCTGCTCGCTCGGCTCTAAAGCTTCCCTGCTGGGAGAAAGCGTCTGCTCTAAATCGCTTGCAGCAGGCGCGGTCGGCTCAAGCGTTTGTTCAGCCGTCGGCTCGGGCGTAGGTTCAAGCGTAGGTTCAGGCTTAGTCTCGGTATAAACGGCGATATTGTCAAATTCCAGCGCCGAGCCTCTTTCGGCCAGCGCTATAACGTTGCGTACGGAGAGCCGGGAATTTTCCACGCTCAAAAGCTCGGCGCCCTCCGCGTTCTTTACCTTGACGTTCTTATAAAATTCATACTGCATAGTGTCGTCGGTATCCTTAGGATAGGTAGTAACGCCGCTGTATTCCACTACGGCAAACAGCTCGCCGTTAATATAGCAGCTTACCTTTCCGGCGTTATCATCTCTGAAGGTATATGTATTCATTTTGTTTTTGATATCAAAATTTACAGGTATGGCGCAGTTGCGGTGAGAAACAAATATGCCGTCCTCCTCGAACACCGCCACATCTATCCTGAGCGTATTTTCGTCACTTGCCGTAACGCAGAAGCCGCTGCCCCCCATACCGTTCCAGCTTACCGATTTGCCGCCGTTCTGAACGTAATAGGTGGAGCTGCAAAATAGCAGTTCGGAATCCTTATACGCCGGATTAACCCTGTAAATAGGCTCGCAGCCCTTTATAAATATACCGTCCTGACCGCCCGCCATTTTAAAATCCACGCTTAGGGCGTATTGCTGCCCCTCCAAATCGTTGGCATACTGCATCTGGAACTCATGATGGCTGCCGCCCGCGGGAGAAGGAATGGAAACTATATTGCCCTCTTCGGCCGCCGTTATATAGGCTACTGACGCGCCGTGCACCAGCCAGTCAATGCTGTCGTCGCTGAAATCCACGGTATTGCCCGCTTCGTCCCCGTCAAAATCCGCCTCCGACTGCAAAAACAGGCCCTCCGTCAGCTCATTTTGGCCCTCGGCCAGTCCCGCGGGCGCCAGCGCCAGCAAAAGGGCGCAGAGACCCAGGGCCAGCAGGCTTTTCGATTTAATAACCCAGCTACGCATATTTATTACCTCCAAGCCGTTTACGGCTTAATTTTACAATTCCCTTATTTTAATTTCCAATGACGCAGAATTATCTCCCGCGCCTTATCATGCACCACGCCGTTAGTCGCTAACAGAGAGGTTACCCCCTCGTATGCCGGAGTATTTCCGTAAAAATCGCTTACCCGTCCGCCCGCCTCGTTAAGAATGAGCGCGGCCGCGGCATAATCCCAGGGATAGAGGCGCATCTCATAAAAAACCTCCGCCCGTCCGCTGGCCACGCTGCATATATCCAGCGCCGCCGAACCGCTTCTGCGAACGTCCTCCGACTGATTGCACATTTCCCGGGCTATAAGGAAAGTATCCTCCAGCAGGCCGAAATCATGAGAGGCCGTGCCTATGCATACCAGCGAGCGTTCCAGATTATGGCCGCTCACCCTTATCCGCCTGCCGTTAAGATACGCGCCGCTTCCGGCTGCAGCATAGAATAATTCGTCGTCTGCCAGAGAATATACGGCTCCGAAAGCCGCCTTTCCGTTACAGACATATGCCACGCATACCGCGCAGCTTGCATAGCCGTGCAGACAGTTTGTCGTACCGTCAATAGGGTCTATTATAAAGAATTCGTCTCTGCTGTTGAAAGGGATGGAAGCCGCGCTGTTCTCCTCAGCTATAAATTTGGCCGACGGATATAATCGCCCTAATCGTTCGCAAAGGAAGCTCTGGATATTTAAATCCAGATTTGTTACGTAATTGCATTTCCCCTGCTTGGTTGAAATGCAGGCTATCTGTTCTCTTTCCTGTATAAAAAGCGTCCGCGCCTGTCTGACAGCCTCAAGAATGCCGTCAAACTCCTCCGGGCTCTGTGTATATTTTAACGAGTTTGTAGTCATAAAGTCAATAGCCCCTTTAAAAAAGGTAATAGAATTTTAACGGCATTTCCTGAAAATACGCCTAAAAAGCTTAGGCGGCACGCCGGCAATTATCAGGTTCCGGCGCGGGTCAGCGCGCCGGAACCCGAGCTTTACGCTTTATTTCTGAGAACGCCTTCTAACTCCTACTGCAGCAGCCGCACCCAGCGCCAGAACGCATGCAGCCGCGAAAATCAGTATGCTGGCGTCGCCGTTATCACCCGTATTATCGGTATCCTTAAGCCAAACCATAAAGTTGTCGTAATAAAGGGTGCCGAATTCCTGGCCGGCGCGCAGGTTGCCTCCTAAAAACGCGCAGCCTGAAAATCCTTCCATATCCTTAAGCGCGCCCGGTATAAGCACATACCCTTCAAAATTCTCAGGCAGCAGGAAATCCCCTGAGGCTCTCATAATTCCCTTAACCGGCTCGCTGCCATCGGCGGGAACCAAAATATACTCGCTCTCGCCCGCAGGAGTTACCACCTTATTGCCCTCGGCAATATATGTATACGGCCTTATCCATTGTCCGCTTCCATTATTCTTTACATAGAAGCCGTAGCCCTCGGCGGCGTTATAAACGTCCTGGCTTATCTCCTTGCCCATTTGCTCCACCCTGGCCTGCGTCCAGGCGCTTCCCGAGGCCTGGCTTACGGCCAGCATGCCGTTTTCCACGCTGTATTTATTATAGTCGTCGCTCTGCCATATGGTTATATCAGCATTAGAAAAATCCTCATAGACAAACGCCTTATAGCCTGAGAGGCCATTTAGTTCCACCATATCCGAGAGGTCGGGCGTGGGCTTGGCGTCAGTCTGAGTATTTGCCGCCGTTGTAACAGTCGTTGCAGCGGCAGTATCGGTTACAGCCGCGGTAGCAGCCGCAGTCGTAGCAGCGGCGGTCGTCGCAGCCGCGGTCGTAGCGGGAGCAGCCGGCGCTTCAGCCCAGATTAAGAAATTATCAAATATAAGGGGAGCGCTCTGGCTTACGTTCAAATTTCCGCCTACCATAGCGTAAGGAGAAAATCCTTCCATACCGCTTAAGGGCAGATTTATAAGCACATAGCCCTCAAAATTCGCCGGCAGCAGAAAATCTCCCGTAGCCCTCATTTGGCCGTAGATACGCTCGCTGCCGTCAGAGGGTACAAGAATATATTCCACTCCGTTATCCGGAGGGGTAACTATTTTATTGCCGTCCACTATATAATACAGAGGACGTATCCATTGGCCTACGCCTCCGTTCTTTATATAAAAGCCATAGCCCTGGGCGGCGTTAATTTCAATATCTCTTATAGACAGTCCAGCCTGCTCTATCTTACCCTGAGTCCAGGCAGTCCAGCCGGTTATGGCAAGCTGGCCGTTCTGAATGGAATATGTATTGGCCTGATTGCTTACCCACATGCTCAGACCGTCGTTGGAAAAATCCTGATAGACATAGGCCTTATAGCCCGGCAGTCCTGCAACGTCTGTAAAAGCCGTGGGCAATGGTTCCTGGGCTGCAGTAGGCGCTATAAATACTGTGCACAGCATAAGCAGGCACACGCTCAGCGCAGCGGCTAAAAATTTCTTCATAATTCTCTCTCCTTTATAATTTTAATGCTCGGAGCGCTCCATTTAAGGCGCTCCGGCTTAATATTCCCTTTTGCCCGCGTTTTCCGGGCTGTCCTTTCATGGCTGTGAAAAAGCTCACCTCATGCTGTAAACATGCTCCAAAAGCGCCTGATTGACCATTTCGGCTATGGAATCAAAATACTGCTGCGGGCTTTTCCCGCCGTCAAAGAATTCGCGCCGTCCGGCATACCATATAACGGTAGCGCAGTTGCTCTGGCCGTCGTCGCCTACAGGCACCCTTTGATACAGCCTGTAATTAGCGGGCACAGCATACTGAGCGACGTTTCTGAGCGTATCTGCCGAGCCCTGGTCCAGCGCTATTTCGCTTATCTCCACATCTATCTCTGCTTTAATCTCATCTGAATCCTTTGCGTAATACGGGCGGACAAATTCATTAAGCAGCTTAACGCAGCCCTCGGGATTAGCGTGGCCCTTATACACCCCAAAGGGATTGTATTCTATAACTGCCGAGGTATAATCGTCCGCCTGAGGGCCTTTAGGAATATATAATATTCCGTAGTCCAGACCCATTGTATCCTGGTCGGCGGCGCGGGCGGCCCAGGTGCACATCATAGCCAGCTCGCCCCGGAAGAACGCGGCGGACAAATAATTGTCCCCCTGATAAAGCTCGGTATTTACCGTACCCTCGGCGGCCATATCCAGCAGGAACTGCCACGCGGCCACGGCGTTGGGCTTATTACCCGCAAACTGCTCTATTATTGTGCCGTTATAATCTGTCTTTTCAAAGAAAGCCGCATCGTTAGAGTATACAAAATTTTCTATGGTCTGGCCAAAGGCCGTACCGTATATGCCCTTATCCATATCGGTAGCGGCGGCGGCTATCTCGCGGAATTTATCCCACGTCCATTCTCCGTCCGCCTGAAGCTTATAGAGGGTTTCGTCGTCATAGCCCGCGTCGGCCAGCACCTGTCTATTGAAAAAGGTTACCTGATAATTGCCCACGCTGGAATTATAGGGAACCGCAAAATAAAGCTGGCCGTTATAAGTGCAGCTTTGCTGGGAAATCTGGTCCCAATACTGTTCATCGGTAAAATCAGACGTATTTTCATACAGGCCGATAGGAACGAACAGGCTGCCGGCGGTGCTCTGATAATTAAAGATACCCACCTGCGTCCAGGAGGCGCCAAAATCCAGGATATCCGTCATAGGCTTGCCGGCATAGGCGGAAGCGCCCACCTCGGTAGTCCAGGTGCTCTCAGATTCAGGCCCGATATACTTTATAGTGATACCGTAAGTATTTTCAAGCTTTTCCTTCATTTCGGCCTTTTGCCTTTTGAATAATTCGGTATTATTTGGAAACGGGTCCTCTTCGGTTACGGCCCAGGTAAAATACCGGTATTCCTCCCCCGCGTTAAATATCCCGGCGGCCTGGTCGGGAGTTGCGGACGCATCCGCGCTCTGCGAGGGGGACCCATCGGGCGCCGGGGTAGCGCTGGGGCCTCCCGTGTCCGTGCTGCATCCGGCGGCGGCGCCCGTCAGAAGCACAATAGCGGCAATACATATTAAGACTCGCTTAAATAGTTTCATCAGTTCAACCTCCTTATCTGTAATTTTATTATATTGGATGCAAAGTTGGATTACAAGACATGCTTTTTTAGGGTTCTATAAAAATTATTTATAGTGCCGGCGTACAACGCATGCCGCTGATAAGAGCAAAAAACCTCTATCCGCCTAAGAACATAAAAAAACGCGCGAATTTAAATTCAGCGCGTTTTTTATTGCTAATCAATCAAAGCCTGCCTGGCCGCAAGGGCCCGCCTTCCTTTCCCTCCGGGCGTCCGTCACCGCGCTTTAATTTTAACCCTCTGTCCGGTCATAAAGGCCGCCGGGCAAGGATGCGGCTGGCGGGCGCGGGCGGACGTATTGTTTTTAGTCAGAACTGCAAAATTATAAAACAGGCTAATATGCTTTTAACCTGTATCAGGCTTATGTAAAAATAATTTTACTAAAATACATATAAGAATTAAATTGCCTTTTCAGCCGCCGGAATCAAATATTCCATGCTGCAAATAAGCTGAGCGGCTTACTCCTCTTCCTCCCGGTCCGCGCGTTTTACCGCCTTAGTAGCCATTATTACCGAATCCTGCATATTCCAATCTCTAAGTACCGTAGCCAAAGTCAGGCCGCGGGGCAGCTTAAGGGTATATCTATGCCTGAAAAGGCGGTTGCCCTTTTCGTCTGTTTCATCCTTATTGCCCAGATATTCAATGCCCACTACCTGTATCAGCCGCGTATCGCAGTATTCAAATATAAATTCCGTCATTTCCTTATGGTTTATAAAGGTTACGTCTACATCTATGATGCCCTTAAGCGCAGTCATTTTATGCTCCAGATACTTAAAGCTAATAGTAACTATTAATGCCGCTGCCAGCACAGCAAAGCTTATCTTAAAATATCCCATCCCTATAGATAGGCCCAGGCATGCCGTTACCCAAAGCGTAGCGGCAGTAGTGAGCCCGACTACCACCGAGTTCCGGCGCATTTTGATTATTGTACCGGCGCCCAGAAATCCTACTGCGCCCACCACTCCGGCCGCTATGCGCGATATGTCCACCCTGACCTGTTCTTGACCCAGCGCGGCAATCTCAAAGCCCATCTGACAGGTTATCATAGAGCTGAGCGCAGCACCTATGCATACCAGCGCGTGCGTGCGCATGCCCGCGGGGTGATTGGATATCTCCCGTTCAAGTCCGATAATAGTGCCTGCGCACAAAGCAAAGCCCACGCGCAGAAATATTTCCAGCCAGGATAAAGAAGCGTCTGTAAGCATTAAAATAAACAACCTCCTATTATATTTATATTACTATATTATATTTATAGCGGCTGATTAATGCAATATAAACATTTTTGGGGGCGAATAAAAAAATTTTATAAAAAAACCTGCTGGGGTGCGTGAAGGGGCGGGGGGTGGGGGTGGAGGGAGGCCGCGGGCAGCCTAGCTGCCCGCGGCAAACGCCTTCCCGGCTTTACCCGCCTAAAGCCTGTTAAAGCCGCTCTAAAATCTCGCTAAGCACTCTCTCATCCTGCTCTGCCGATTCGGTTATCGTCTGAGCTAAACGCTCTAAAATTCCTTCCTCCCCCGTAATATTATACTTCAGCGCCAGCATTATGGACTTTTTACAGCTATCTGCAAGCCGGTCGTATTCCTTCAGAATAGCTTCACTTAAATTTATATAACCGTTCTCCTGCATATATCTGAGGCGCAGTCGCATAAGGTTTTTATGCTCGCTGATAAAACAGAAATACCTGGAATCCAGGCGCCCGCTATGCTCATTTTTTACATCCTCCGCAAATTGCCTTATAGCCTTCAGGCCGTATAAGGCGCTGCCTTCCTCCAGCTTTCTGCTCGTCAAATAGTCCTCCAACCCTGCCCTGACCATAGCTAAATCAAAGCCCAGCGCGCTGTCCTCGTCATAATCCAGCATGTATATAAAAATATCGCTTTCCTTTATAATCATAGCCCTGTTATAATCCTGCATATTAATTCTAAATTCTCTGTAATGCCCGTCGCTCAGATACGCAGCCGATATAAATTCTTCTCCCTCATAGCCGTAGAGAAGATAATCATGCCAAAAATATCTATCCGGATATGCGCTTTTGCCCGGTATACAGCCGTCGTTAAAGGCGCCGAATACATATCTGTGATTATCCAGAGCCCTGCGCGCCAGCTCGGAAAAATCCACCCTTTGAATTGCATACTGCATAATAATGCTGGCATAATCCATATTAATAAGCCCATCTTTCATTAAAAGAAAATTATCAACATAAAATTTAAGCAGTACAATCGCGTCATTATCATAAACAATTCGGATATAATTAGATAAAAAGTACGGCATATGCTTTTCCCCGCGGGAAAAAACAATACCGCTTATAAATGCCTCAGGCTGATATGTATTAGCGATAGTCTTAAGCTCAAACGGAAGCCGCATAAAATTCCCTCCTTCCTAATAAACACTTTAATTCACACTCTCAAGGCTGTCTAAAAGCTCAAGCGCCAAAGCGCGCGTTTCGCCTGCAACCCTCATTATTCCGTCAATTAATGAATTGTTTATTTTGCCCGAGGCATTGCTCAGCAGCTCTGAAGCAGCCCGTTCAATCTGACTCGCCAGCTTTGCATGCTCATAAACGGTCAGGCCTTCCTTTACCATATATTCCACCCGCATTCTCATAAGCCGCGCATATTCCCAGACGCACTTTAATACCAGAGTATTGCACCCTTTTCCAAGGCTTCCGCGCCGGATAATATCCTCCGCAAGATATTCAATGCTTTTGTATCCAAAGGCGCATCCGTCGTTATTCAGCCGTTTTCCCTCCGCAAACTCGAGCAGCTCCTTTTTAACGTTTCCGATGTCAAAGCCCAATTCCCTGTCTGCCAGCGTTCCTCCCCAAAACATATTCATGCCCGTTTCTTTAACAAACGAAGCCTCTTCAAACTCTGAATATGGAATAGCAAAGCTCCCTAAATTGCCTTTTCTTATTCCCAGACTGTAAAAAAACTGCTCGTCGTAGCCGTACAGCATATAATTAGCTGTTTGATACTTAACGTTATAATTGGCAGTCCCCTTTATAAACTCCTCATTCCACAAGCCCAGTATATATCTGCCGTCATCCAGCTCCGCCTGCGCAAGCTTTGGCATAAGCCCTGGATATACCGCATAATTTGGAATATGTACCGGCGCTAAGGACAATTTCCCGCATTGCCAGAAATAATAGTCCTCATAGTTGTTGTTAAATGACATCACCGCTCCGCCGTCCTGGGCGTCGCAGGCAAATATGGATATGTACCTGGATAATAAAAAGGGAAGCTGGGAATTATCTATGGCTGTTAAAAAGCCGAATACAAAGGCTTCCGGCTCAAAAGAAGTTATAAGCGGCTGAAAATTAACCGGCAGTTTAATAAAATCACCCTCCATCTTATCAAATTGAACGCCTTTAAAAATTAACAAATACAATGAGAATATGTACAAATAACCAAATCTACTATTTCTATTATAACAAAGGCTAGAACATAAATCAATAGCCGTTCATAAACATTTCATAAGTATTTTTAATCTAAGCAGCCCTACGTTTAAAAAACTATACTCAGTATAACGTGGGCTCCATTTTTTGCGGTATATCCTGCATATACTTAAACTGCAAAAACTTTCAAAGACGTAATAGATGTATTTTAACAACCGCTTAGCAAAACGGACAGGGCGGGCATTTATGCAAAAACGCATTCTACCTTGATTGTATTGTCTAATTCAATAAATAAATGGATAAATTCAGATATCCCGCAAAGGTCACCCATAATAAATACGGCAGCATAAGATACCCTGCTGGTTTAGAAATCCTATAAAACATAACGGTAGCCGCCAAAATAAGAAGCCAGAGCAGCACAAGCCAGATAAAAGAAAATAAATACGCCTGGAGAGTAAAGAAAAATATTGGCCATAGATAGTTAAAGGCAAGCTGAACGCCATAAATATCCAAGGCTTTATGATAAGGCTTTTCTGAAACCAGCACCAGATAAGAGGCTACGCCCATAAGTATATACAGTATGGTCCATGCAACCGGGAACAGCCAGGATGGCGGAGCAAGCGCTGGCTTATTTAATGATTGAAATATTTCCATGCCTCCACGCGTGGAAAGAGCCGAAAGTCCTCCTACTGCCAAAGGAATAACTATACACAGAATTAACTTTTTCCATTGTATTTTCATATGCTCACCTCATTGCATATTATATGCCCGCCCATCCCGGAATATGCACGCCTGATTCTAAGATGCGCCGTTCTCCTCTCGCATGCCAGCTATTGCAAAACAACTTTCATCTACATAATTAGCCTAAAAGCAATATGGTCCAAACGCAAAATAAAAATAGAGACCAAAAATATTTCCAGGTCTCTGCTTTTTGAATAAAGCTTAAAAACACATACCCTAAATTGACAAGGGGATACACGCCTCCAGCGGTCTGATTTCGGCATTTTCTGCGCCATCGTCAATGGGTGTACTTCAGTACACGGAGCGAAAAGCAACACAGCAGGACACTCAAACAGCCCTGTCCTGACCGTATATGCCCTTGTCAATTTAGGGTATATATTCAATATTTATTCAAGTATATTTGAGGTTATATAATCAACTCCCCATTCAACCAGCTGTTCGGCGTCCTCCCGTTGATCTACAGTCCAGCAATTAACCTTTCTGCCCGCATCATGCAGCTGCTCAACAACCTCTTTGCTGAGCGCCTTAAAATAAACGTCCGCGTCTATCCTATCCGCAATCAGCCTGTCAACAATCTCCTTTGTACATTCCGAAAACAGAAATTGAACTGATTGCTCCGGAATAATCTCTCTAATTCCTGTTAAATTCTTATAATTAAAAGAAATAAAGGTCGTGTTATCCAAATAATTATATCCTCTTATAATATCGACCATCCGGCGCAAGGCCTCGCCTGTAAAATCCGATTTGAGCTCGAGCACGCAATGTTTGTCATATTTTTTGCATATGCTGATATAGTTTTCCAAGGTGCCGGGACGCAGATCCATTCTGTCCTTGCTCCCATCGCTGTCAAACAGCACAACCTGCTGCAGCAACGCAAGGCTGACCTCTTCTACAGGCACATTTTCCCCAGATACGCGACGCAAATCAAAATCGTGATTGATAACAAATCTTCCATCGGAGGTTATGTGAGTATCAGTTTCCACACCGTAATAGCTTCTATTGCCAGCCGCGACAAAAGCAGCGTTTGTATTTTCCGTCTCTATTCCTGAAAGCCCTCTATGCGCTATTACAAGCGTATTTCCTTTTTTAAATTTAATAGTATCCATATACAAACCCCCTTTAATATTAATTTCGATGTAATTATATGACAGAAAATTCATTTTGTCAATATAACCTAAATTGACAAGGGCATATACGGTCAGAACAGGGCTGTTTGAGTGTCCTGCTGTATTGCTTTTCGCTCCGTGGACGTTTAGTAACACGTCGTTCAGGCACCTTGCAGGCTACTCAAACGGCCGCTGTCTGATTCTTCGGCCTCCAGCAGGTTTGATTTCGGCATTTTCAAGGAAGCGGAA
>OGCQ01003433.1_pt1 | contig 14233 bp, 9 predicted proteins | sample 1570161 | NCBI WGS metagenome assembly OGCQ01 (sample SAMEA4384402, study PRJEB24528) | human gut metagenome
TATAGCTGTCTGGCGTACCTACCTTTACGGTCTTAATATCCGTAGCCCAGTTTGATAATGGGTGCTTTGTTGTGTTCGTTTCTTTGAAGTCCTCATTCCAGAGGTCATCCGGGATATTTCCATCTTCGTTCAGGTCTTTCTCCGTTGTTTCTTTTATCTCTGCAGTATTTAAGATAACATCTTCTGATGTCGCTTTTTCATCCACAGTGACAGCAAAAGAAAGGGTCTGTGTACTTCCGGCACGAAGGGTATCAATGACATAGGCAACATACTGTTTTCCATTGATTTCCATAATCTTACCGTTATTCGACGCAGAACCCTCAATATAACTACTAAGCTCTGGAACAGCATCCCTTACAAGGACGTTCTTCAGTGTAGTATCAGAATCATTATGAACATCAATATAGTAGATGATCTGTCCACCCTGTTTCACAACCGTTCCTGATGCCGGGTTTGAGATTTTTCTTGCAGAGATATTCTGCGTTACCTTTGTGACTGGCACATCCAGTTCTATTTCTGCATACGCATTGTCTGCCTTTGCTTTTACAATATTCGTGATAGAATCTTTGTTAAGGTCAGAAAGAACTTCCGCATCATAGGTAACTTCCAGCTTATCTTTTACTGTAAGGTTCTTTCCCGTTTCAATCGTAAAGGAAGTATCATCGGATTTTACAGAAACAGGTGTAAACTCATTGCCGTTGTAGTAGACCTTAATCGTATCGCCTTTGATTCTTTCTTTTTCGGAATCTTCATCTTTTAAGGCATCCTTGATTACTACATTTACTGCAGTTCTGTCCTCTCTTGTCTGTGTTACAGTTAAGTGATATTTTGCAGTCTCACCTTTCTGGTAAGAATCTTTATCACTTTCTTTTTCTGTTTTGATGACTGGAGTTTTTAAATAAACGATTTCATCATCTTTTACTTCGTCTGTATTAGAACCTTTTGCAGTCGCAACATTTACAAACTGATTTGTGTCAGCAGGCTCTTTATTTATCTTCGCTTCATAAGTTACCGTGAATTTTGTATGGGTAATCGGTGCATCCCATTCTTCCTGTGTCAGCCCTTCTTTATTCTTCCAATGAACCTTATCATCAATCTCTGCCAGCTTCTTAAATGGAGATTCGCCGTCATAGCGTAAGTTCATCCCTGTTGTGATCTTAAAGGAAGTATCATCCTGTGTCTCAAGATAAGGTTTCTCTGCATCTTTTCCAGCTTTTTTACCGAGGTCATATACGGCACCTGTCTCATCCTTCAAACGGATGGTACCTTCAACGATTGTCTCACCCGGAGTCTGTAACTGGTCAGTGATGACAATGTCTCTTGCCAGAGTACCTTCATGTACATTTGTGACAACGAGGGTATATTTCACTGTCTCCCCTACATTGTACTCTTTCTTTTCTACGGACTTTTTAATGTTCAGATGAGGGGTGTTCACCCATACACGTTCCAGATCGTCTGGAGGGGTATCCTTGTCCTTTAACATTAAAGTAGCAGTAACAAATGCCCGGTTTTCAATCACTTCCCCGTTTACACAGGTAAGTTTCTTATCTGCATTTGCTTTTTCCAGACAGTCTGCCCACTGGTCTGTGATGGAATCGTAGGTGGACTTTTCTTTTGCCGTACAGGTCAGTTTGATTGTTGCAGCTTCCCCACGGTACAGTTTCGGGATTGTGATAACAAATCCTTTCTCTGTGTATTCTATCTTTGCATCCTTACTGATGTCCCTATCCTCTGGTGCCCCGGATTTTTCTTTATCAAAGGTGCTGCTGATGGTGATAGAATCTTTATCCGGGAGCATTGCCTTTGGAAGACTTTCATCGGTAACAACAACATTATCTGCGATACTGTTACTGTTAGTATCACCGACATTGATTGTGTAATCTACTTTATCTCCAACCTGCCATTCATATTTACTGCTTTCCTTTTTGATTGTAGGGTCGGCTGTCTCTACGGCTGTCTCTACTTTATCTGTAGTACGGTCTTTTACGCCAGTCTGTCCCTCATATTTTATCTGGGAATCAATATGGCTCTTTGCCTGATTTAAGAACGCATAGACGTACTCATTGTCCTTGCTCTTTACCAGGTCAGTAAATCCAGATAATTTCTGCAGGTCGGATACCTTCTGCAGATGTGCCATTTTCTTTCCGCCAATCTCAAGGTGTCCAAGATTTTCATCTTTTAACGTCTTTGCATCGGCTGAAATCTTTACAGGGAAAGAAACGACAATCTTATTACCAGATTTTCCGCCATAGAACTCATCAGAAGAAAGCACATCTGATTTTGCTGTGAGCGTAAGGCTGTTATCCTCCCCTTTTGTTATGTCAAATTTATCGGTATAATCCTTGTCCCCTGCTTTGATTGTAATGTCTTTTACATCATAAGAAAGACAGGAATCTACTGCATCTGTGATAGTAAAGGATTTGTAATGGAATAACTCTACCGTATGTGCCGGGATTTCCTGTGTTAAAGTATAGAGCCACTGATTTGTTACATCTGTGACACGGTTATGGCTTCCTGGTGTTTTTTCTCCATCCTGTTTTACTGTCGCATCCCAGTTCAGGTCATCACTATCCGATACTTTTTTCACTGGGTCTTTGATAGATGGTACAGGAGAATCCGTTGTAGTCGGTGGTGGGGTTACCTTCTTATCGACATCCCATGTACCCTGGTTATCGGCTTTTGTTGTTGTAACTGTTGTCTCATTTTTAATCTTAATGTCTGTCTCTGTCTTTTTATCGTTCTCCACAAGGTGTCCATGCGCCCGGAGTGTCTCAATCGAAACTTTCTTTGCATCAATGTGTGTTTTTACAACCATCTTTACGGTCGTTCCTGCATTATTCCCGTAAAAATCTTTGTTATTTAGTAAATCAGAAGATGCTGCATATTCTAAATAATTTTCCTTACTTGCAGAAGTTGGGGTGAAATTATTCGTGACATCTTTATCTCCTGCATAGATCTTAACAGAATCAATCGTCAGACAGGAATCAATATCATCCTTGATTACAACCTTGGAATACTTTGCGGTAGAAGGCATGTTCTTTTCAATTTCCTTAGAAACGGTATATGTAAATGTCTCATCCGCATTTGTAAGAGTATTGTTCAGGACATTCTTCTCGTCCTCATCGGAAACGGTCTTCTTCGGGTCTGGATCAGGATTGTCCGGATCACCGATAGGGACTTTTGACCAAACGGTGGAAGTGTTCTGTGAAGCAGAGCCATAATCTCCGTCTGTTATATCGTACATCTTATTTTTACTGTCGTATGTCAGCTTCTTCAGATATTTCATGCTCCTTTTAGCTGCATTTGGAATCAAACGGTATTTGTTATCTGAAGTACGCTCATGCCCAAGCCAGCTATATGACGCATCTTTAATCTTTACTTTAAATGTAATAGTTACTTTTTTTCCATAAAAAGCTGTATTACTTAATGCATCCGTTTTGGCACTAAATTTGAGATGTTGTCCACTCGAAGAATCTGTAAACTTACTTGTAAAATCTTGCCCACCTACATTTACTTGCAAAGAATTTGATACATAGCTAAGTCCATCATCTATAGTATCTTCCCATACATAAGAGGATACTGCTGTTTGACTCTGATTTCTTAATTTCTCTAACGTATCAGAAGCATAGTCTGGAATACTATCTTCATAACGGTATGAATATGTATCACCTAATTCATAATTTACTGCAGATGTTTTTTCATTACTAATCCATGAACTTCCATTCTGAATTAATTTTTTTGGTGTATCTGGATTTTGATTTTCTTCAAAAGAATTCATTGCCCATGGGGCTAAATCAAAATAGGCAATCGCTGTATGACCTGTCCATCCGTATTTGATAGACATATCGGTCATATTTTTTACATAAAGTGAGATACATGTTTTATTAAATGTATCTTTTCCCATATCTGAAGAAGCATTCTGGTCTTTAATTGCTTTGTATGTCCATCCGTCTGGTTCACACCATGTATTTCCATCGCTACCTCCAATATAAGATGTATTTACGATATTTTCCATTCCATCAGTGATGGTTACATACTGATTCTGATCAATATCCTGGAATGTAGCAAATCCAGTAAATGGAGCTTTTGTATTCGTCCCATTATATAAAAACGTATATTTAAATTTTACCCATTTAAAACCAGAGAACATGACAACTCCCGTTTTCTTATAAGAAAACCCAATGGCATAACCAAGATGTGCTGAATTGTTATCATGCCCGAACATATCACCATTTGATGGCAATGGTTTGGATTCGTCATTCTGTGTTTTCCAATCGGTCACTTCTATTTTTAAATCAACCGACTTTCCATTTGCTGTCGTAACATTTTTATACTTTACCCAAAAATCAGATGGGTCATGATTTTTTGCGTAGGCGGCAAAACCACGCCATTTCTGACCAGCATCGGAGTTACCTGCTGCTACCTGCTGAGCATTGAAACTCTTATTTGGTTCTTCGCCATTACTATCACTATCTGCCATAAAATTTGGAACATCTACCTGACTTTTGGATACTGCCCTGTCAAAGTTATTGGCAAACTCCAACCCCATCTTTGATTTTGGACTAATATATGCTCCTTCTAAGCCAGAAGCTGCCATTACGCCCAAGGAAAACACTCCTGTCACTGCCATTGCTGCTGCAAACAGAAAGACCATTCCCTTTTTTAATATCATTTTTATCTTCATAGCTTCTCTCCTTTATCTTCTTATTTTATTTATAAGGCTCTGTTCGTTTATGGTGGTCCTCGTATCACAGTACATTTCTTCCTTTCTCTGTTTAAAAATGGGTACAAAAAAAGGACATTCTTTCGAATATCCTTTTCCGTACTCAATTTTCTATTTTTTAATAGTTACTTTTTTTCCAACACCTTTTGCTCTAAAAAGTCTCTTATAAGCTTTTAACTGTTTCTTTGGAACTTTAATTACTGCTTTTTTATTAAGTCCTTTAAATGCCTGTTTTCCAACTCGACTACCAGTTAACTTGGAAGTTTTTACTTTAATTGTCTGTAACTTAGAACATCCATAAAATGCTCTTTTTCCAATGCTGTTAACATTTATACCTATCGTTACTTTCTTTAATTTTTTACAATTCTTAAAAGCATTCGCTGCAATTCCTGTTACTTTATATCTTTTTCCGTTAAGCTTTATCGAAGATGGAATAGTTACAGAAATAATATTTTTCTTAACAGGTTTTACATACTGGACTGTCCTTTTAGATTTTGAAATAATCTTGTAATAGCTTCCTTTTAATTTCTTTGTCTTTACTGTGCTTTTTTTACTTCCTGGTCTTGTAATCTTATTTGTTTTCATATTTTTCGACCATGTAATCCGACCATTTTTTACTTCAAGAGCATATCCGCCGGCATAACAGTTTCCCGTATATTCTTTAGGAATATCTGATTTAGATTTCCAATTCGGAAGATATAAAAGTGTATCTGTATCCATTCCAATTACATCAGAAACAACATATTTTTTAGTTGCCTGCAAACTTCCTACTTTAACTGTCACTGTGGCAATCCCATTTTTCTTTGCTGTAATATTCCCATTAGAGTCTACGGATACTACAGATGAATCAGAACTACTCCACGAAGCACCTGTATTTGATAGTTTACATTTAAAACGACAAAGTTCATTATGAACTTTACCAAATATTACTGGATGTTGCCATACACCTGGATGAGCCTTCCTTTTCTCTCCTTTTTTAATCACATCATAAGTATACTTTGGAGTTAAACAATTTTCATTAGCATCTACAATTAAATAGGTATTCGATGAATCAATATACAAATCCATCTGAGTCCGAACAGTTTTTCCATTATTTACATATGGATTGTAATTTGTATCATCATGTCCAACTTCATTACTGATAAAACAATATGTTACATTACAAAAACCGCCATAGTTAAGTTCTCTTGGTATTCCCTGTGGTGCATCTGTAGCAACAACACCTATCCCTATTTTAGAAGTAATATCACTCTCTTTATAAAGGAAAGTACCTACTTTTTTGATATGATTTAATATTTTTTCTTTTCCATTTCTAGTTTCTTTCCATAAATTATCACTGTATTCATCATAACCATCTATATCGTCTATTTCCATAGCATCTTTTCTTACATATACATTATTATAGATTTCAGGATTACTTGCTGATGCATCGCCTCCCTGTTTTTGCAGTGCTATGTTCATCGCTACTTCTGTAAAATTGGCATCCATTTTTAACTCTGATAAACCGTTATTTCTTCTCTGCCTATTAATCTCCTGAAGAACCTGCTCCGCCATCCCATAGAATTTTTTTACATCAACTTTTGCTTTCACTGTTGCGGCATTTGCATGAATCGTTCCCAGTCCCATTAAACATACAAAAGCAAGTAATGTCAGTAACAAATGCCCTTTCTTCATCGTTTTTTCTCTCATAACTTCCTCCTGTTCCGTACCGAATTTCGGCACATTTATAAGTAGATTTGCCGGAGATTTTCGGTATATTTATCTATCATATCACTCCATCTCCAACTTTTATGTTTAGCTTTAATATATCACATTATTTTTCACTATTCCAGTGTTCCAGTCTGCTTTTTTCAGAATCTTTTTTACGTTTGTGTGTACCGAATTTCGGCACATATTCCTGACAAAATCCTATAGTACACCATGTCAAATCTATACAGAAGATTAACACGACACACCCATATAGCCAATGCTTAATTTTCCACAGATCATAAAAATAAGTACACAATATATATAACAACAAAAATATCTGTAAATGATAAAGACTCCTTCTCTGTTCACTATTCTTTATCGTTAAAAGAATCGGTGATATACTGACCAGAATACTGACCGTTATAATTAGTCCTCTTTTTAATGACAGACCTTCACATATTACATCTGTTTTTATATTCTCGATCGCTGGCATTAATGTCATGATAGAAAATCGAAATAATTGAAATGCAGCACTCATTCCTATCCCGATGGATACTAATATTCTGTCTGTTATTTGTACAATGTCCATGTCATCACCTCTACTTATATTTAATCTGTGCTGAATTTCGGTACAAAAAAAGCAGAAGGATAATATATCCTTTCTGCTTTTCTTTCTTCCATATCTAATTGCTAATTCTATTATAACTCAGTTCTTTTTACTTTTCTGCATACACTTACTGACTCCTATTTTTCGCAAAAGAAAAATTTACATTAAACCTGACAGACTGACAGATTTATTTTATAAAATCATAAATACTTGTAATCTCAACTTTATATGTATGACCATACTCACCAAACATATTAATCAGAATATCCTACAGACTATTTCTAGTAATTTACTTTATCTTTCCATACACTTTTTGATAATCACATGCTGCCGCAATAAAAAAATTCAGCAATATCAATATTATGACTACTAAAATTAAAAATTCCCAATGGGTAAATGCCACACACCGTTTACATATTTCCATATAAAAAGAAAGGGAATTTTGTATGGAATAATCCGCAAATTCTGTTAAGTTCTTTCTCTCTGTTACATATCTATAAAATGCTAAAGCAATGTTTCCTAATAATACACCAAAAAAACTTTCTGTAAAATTATTTTTCAAAAAATATTTCCATATTATTATTTTTTCCATTCCTAACTGATACAGTGTCTGGTACCTTCTTATTTTTTGTTTCTCAATTGACAAACCTATTCCTAAACGAATAAGTAGTAAAAATAATAATCCAATCACAGTTAATACAAATGTCATTATAACTTTTAATATGAGATTGTTTAGTTGTTCTTCTCTCTCTACCCGATTATTTTCAAAATAAAGAGAAGTATTTACTTTTGATAATTCAATATCTGTCTGATATGGAATTGTTCCTTTTTGTACACCAACAGTTACATAACAAGGTGAATATTTTCCACAAATACTTCGATATGTACTCTCATTACACAATACACCATATGTTACCATTGGGTTTAATGAAGCAGGCATTTCATCTTTAAAACAATGGATAACACCAACAATATTTAAAATTTTTTCCCCTTCCTTTGTATTTATTGTGACTGTATCTCCCTCTTTTATCATCCTTTCTTGTATATTTTCCCCATTTTTTTGTGTTGAAGAGTCCAGATCAAGATCTACCTGTAACATTTCTTTCTCTGTTTTTATATAATCCGGAATATATAAAATAACTTCATTGTTTTTCAACTTTTTCTTTGAACTATGCTCTACTTGTTTTAGATAACTGCCAGTTAGATTATCAGAAACACCAACTAAAGGACCGTATATATAATTATCTAATTGCTGTTTTTGTGTAAAATCATCCCTCATTCCCTCTTTAACTTTTTTCAAGTATATATCATCTGTTTTCCCGGAAAACATCAGTTTGATATTAGAAGATATTGCAACTGACTCTACTTTTCCAACTCCATATACCCCTTTTATTAAACTTAATTGTTCCTCTGTCATTGTATCCTCAGACCCAATATGTCCCATAAGTCTTCCAAAGGTATAATCATCCGGATAATTTATGCTGGAAAATCGATAAGACCTATATGCTTCCCATGTCTGATACACTGTCAAAAGCATGAAAGCAGATAATACTGTTACAAGCATCACTGATAAAATTTTCTCTTTTCTCTGGAATATATTTAAGATTTTAAAAAGATTTTTTTTATTTAATTTTCTCCTTCTTTTTACTATCTTATATTCGGTCTGTTGCTGTAATTTTCCACGAAGGGGAAGCTTTAGTAAACGAATAATACTTATAAAAAATACGAATAAAATTACCAATGTAAACAATACTATTAATCCTAGAATATTAATCCAGGATAAACGAAGATACAGTCGATAATTTCCATATTTATTTATTATTGTAACTAAAACACTCGGCAATGCAACTCCAAAAAATATACCTGCTATACCAGGGAATAACATTACCTCTTTCTTTTTCTTAATATATATCTGAAAAATCTGCGCTTTTGTTGCACCTAATATTCTCATGATAAGCAAATTTTCTGTTTGATTCTTTAGATCAATATAAAGTAGCAGAAATATTGTGATACAACCTATTCCTAAAATAAAAAATTGCAACATATTTCTTTCTAATATAAACAGCCTGCCTCCAGAATATTCTCCATAAACATAGTCATTCTTCACAAATTCTCCCCTTTGACAAAGAACTTGCAGGGCATCTGCTTCTTCCTTATATTTTTCTTTTAACGAAATAAAAATATGTTTTGTTATGGTACCGTTTTTATAGGTGCCAATAGATTTTCTTTTTGTGATAAAAAAAGAAGGAAGTTCATTATTTTGTGTTTTCCAATATGAAGAATAATTTTTTATAACTCCTGTAAGAACAAATTGATATACTCCTATCTGTTCATTACCTTCTTTATCATAAAATAAAATATTCAAGTGAATATTCTGTCCTAATTCATAAGAATATCCCAAGCGAGTAAGATACGATGCCTCTATTGCAATCTCATTTGCATTACGCGGCATATGTCCACTCAAAGTTTTAATATTTCCAAGAGAAAAAAAACTATTATCTGCGCTCCCTATCGCACCAATATTATCTCCCTCTCTATCTAAAATATCTCCTAAAACTTCTACTTTTCCTACTTTATCAATCGTTGCATTTTTTTCTAGTGTCTGTATTTCATCATCTGATGTATGATATGATGCAATATTCCAAGAACCATATAACTTTTTTCTCTGTTCCTCTAAAGTATTTTGATAACTATCTGAATAAATAACCGTAATAAGGCCAAAGAAAAAAACAAAAAATGTTACCATAGCTAAAATTCTATTCTGGTATTTAGAGATTTTCATGATTTTTCCCCTTCTAAAGCGGTATCTGAAATAATTTTTCCATCTTCTAAAACAATCATTCTTTGCGAGAGTCTCGCAATTTCTAAGTCATGTGTTACCAGAAGAATAGTCTGATCAAAATAACGCTGTGATAACAACATAAGTTCTAACAGCTGTTCACCATTTTTCTTATCCAAATTCCCACTTGGCTCATCTGCAAGCAAAATCGAAGGTTTAAGCGATAATGCTCTTGCAACAGCAACTCGTTGTTGTTCTCCTCCTGAAAGTTCTGCAGCATATTTTCCTTTCTTTTCATATATACCTAATTTTTCCATAACAGTCTGAATAAAGTCTTCATCCGGATCTTTATGGTCAAGGTAAGACGGCAAACATATATTTTCATATACTGTCATTTCCGGAATAAGATTAAAAAATTGAAATACATATCCGATATGTTTTCTACGAAAAATTGTTCTTGATGTATCCTTCATATCAAATAAGTTTGTTCCTTCAATTTGAACCTCTCCAGAAGTTGGTCTTTCCAATCCTCCAATAATATTTAAAAGTGTACTCTTCCCTGAACCACTTTTCCCAACAATTGATACAAATTCTTCTCTGGTAATTGTTAAATCAATACCCTGAATTGCTTTTGTTTCTGCTTCATTTTTTCCATAAGTTTTCTCTAACCCTTTTATCTCTACAATAATGTCTTTCATACTTTCACTTCCACATTTTTTGCAATTTCTTTCAGTTCCTCATAAGATAAAGATCCATAAATCCTACAACAATATTTTCCTGCGTTCCATTCCAGAACTCTTTCACCCTTTTTAATCTTTGCGATTTCCTGTATCTGCTCTTTTTCATTGCCATTATATTTAATATTCTCTCCATTATAAATAAATTGTGTACCTTGACTTCCGTCTATCTCAATTTTTCTCTTTTCTTCTACTGAAATTAAATCTGTATCCCCCTGTTGAACCTCTACAACAAATCTTTTGTTACCCTCTGCATTACTATAACAATCCTGCTGGCGCATTGGCACAGAAACATATCTAATCTCTGTATATCCTTTCGGTATATCATTAATAGAGATCCATATGCTGCTTTCCTCAGAATTTTCTCTTTCATCCATTATATTTTCTTCTGTTTTCTCACTACCAGCTGGCATATGACATGCATTAAGCAAAAGCATACTTAGTAAAAGTAAAAATATTACATGGATTTTCCAACATTTTTTTTGATACATCGCTTTCCCTCCTAATTTTGATTTTATCTTTTTATATCATAACCATCTTACAAGAAAGTGACTCTTTATATTTAATAAATCGTAGTTGCATCCATCTGTGGAAATAAAATTAAAAATTCTGCTCCTCCACATTCCCTATTTGATGCTGTAATTGTACCAAAATGCTGTTTGATTACTTGCTGTGCAATAGATAAGCCTAATCCAGAGCTTCCTTCTTTTGTACGATCTCCTAAAAAATATCGTTCAAATATCTTATTCTCACGTCCGAACATGAAACCTTGTCCATTGTCCCTTATTATAATTTTATTCAAATTTTTTTCTCTTCCATAAAAGATTTCTATTTTACCATTTGGCGAATGTTCTATACAATTTTTTAAAATATTTTTCAATACCTCCTGCATCCAAAAAGGATCACATAACCATTTTATTTTTAATTTTCCCTGTACACTTATCTCTATGTTTTTTGGTTCAGCTAATATTTCTATATCATTTACAACAGTTTCCACTAATATTTCTGCAGAAATTTCTTCAAATTTCATTTGGAATTTTTTACAATCAAATTTCCCCAGATTAATTAAATCTCTTATAGTGTCTGTCATATAATCTATCTGCCCAAGACATTTACCCATTTCCACTGAAAATTTTGAATATCTCATTTCTATTTTTTCACAAATCATTCGCATAACAGATAATGGAGTCTTTAGTTGATGAGAAACATCTTCCATATAATGCATTATCTTTTCATTATCTTCTATATGTATCTGTTGTTGTTTATCAATATCTTTTCTGATTTTCTCAATAGATTCTAAAAAATTTTCTGAAAAAAAATGCAGGTTCTTTTTAATCGGAACATGCTTTTTTAAATATAATATAATTTGGAATTCTTCTTTTTGACTCTGCTTTTTTTGCGTTTTTCCTAATATGATCAGTGTAAAAATCATAATTATAGCAGAATAAATATTAAATATCATTAATTTCTGATACGGCAAAAAAATTAAAGTTGCATATGAATTTTCGTATCCTGCTTTTTTCATCAATTGTATGCCATTATAATAAAGATCAGATTTATTTTGACTAGAAAAAATCAAATTAACCAGATTTGCTGATGTCCTGTAATCCATTGCCTTTTCCACTGTTCCAAAAAATATCATATTCTGTCTAGCAACCTCTTTAAATATAAACATTGTATATATTGTCATAAAGATAATGCACATTATTCCAAACACAGAGATAATCCAGAAACCTTCTTTCCCATAGTATTTTTCTCTTTTACTCATTAAATTCTCCTCTCTGCACTAAATGATTCCATCTATACCCAATACCTTTTATTGTTTCAATATAGGAAACTCCATTATAAACTCCCAACTTTTTTCGTAATCTTGAAACATAAACTGATAACGTATTATTTTCAATAAAATGCTCATCCATATCCCATAAACGTTCTAGCAACAATTCCCTTGGCATAATTCTTCCATCGTTTCTTACAAGCATATAACACAAACGGAATTCTGTGTCTTTTATTGAAAGTTCCCGTCCTTTTTTAAAAATCATATTATGGACAACATCAATTACCAAATCTCCACTTCTTATAATTTCTGTTTCTATTTCTTCTGACCATTGCTTTCTTCTTAATTGAGAGAAAATTCGTGAACGCAATACTCTCAAAGAGCATGGTTTAGTTACATAGTCGTCTGCTCCTGCCATTAATCCTGTTACTATATCTTCTTCATTCTCATATGCAGTAAATATAATAATTGGATTTCTATAAAATTGTCGAATTTTTTTACAAAGTAAAAAACCTGAACAATCTGGAAGGCCAATATCTAAAATGCACAGATCATATATCCTTGACTGTAACAATTTTAATGCATCGTCTCCATTGCCTACGACCTCTACTTCAAAATCATTCTCTTTTAAAAATTCAGAAATTTCTTCTGATAACATTATATCATCTTCTATAAAAAGTATCATAATTTTTACTCCTTAGTATAAATTATATATATTTTTTAGAATATCACACTCTAAATTAAAAATCAGTAGATAATTTTATTTATTTTTTCTTCAAGTCACACTAATGTAAGATACTAATGCTATGCTTTTATTATCAATTAATCAATTTCTTATTATACAAGGAGGTATATTTATGAAGAAAACATTATCCCTTATTTTAATCTTAAGTATGTTTCTATGTAGTAATCTTTCTGTTTTTGCTATGGAAACTACTTCTACCACATCGTCTACTTGCAACATATATAATGATGTAGAATCATCAGGTGCTCGAATTGTACATAACTATAAAAAAACAATAACAAAAGTTTACAAATCTCGTTCTTCCATTCCAGATTCTATCAATTATTCAGAATATAATAATTCATTAAAGGGCACTTTTAGTGGCAGATTATATTTAAAATCTATAAAGAAAACTGCTTCTGGATGGCAGGCTACGTTCTCTGGTACTTTAACTGGAAGAATTTAAAATTTCATTATTTTAAATGGATTATTAAAAATCAGGAGAAGACTTCATTTTTTGACATCTTCTCCTTTATATATATAATAATATTGTTCTCCCACAAACTGGTTCACTATGACTAATCTTATTTAAATGTTATGAATTTCAGTACATTTTTCTTTACGTTTGGTTAATAAATTCTGTATATATTTTATCATCTCTAATTTTTTTTCTTCTCCAATAAGATATTCATATAATTTTTTTCTTTCCTCCTCTGACATACCATCTGTTATCTGATTTACTATATATTTTTGTTTGGAATCCACTGGGAAAAATGTTCTGGCATAATTTTTCATCGTCTTGCGAAATCCTACAACTTCTATAACTCCTTTATCCAATAATTTATTTATTAATAAATGAATAGAACTATCCTTCCATGTCTTTTTTTCTCCTGCAATATTTACAATTTCCGTTGCTGTTAACCCTTTCCCTTCCTCCCACAATATTTCCATAATAGCCATTTCACTTTTTGTCAATCTTTCTCTCATTATACTTTTATCCTCTTTTCTCTTATATTCTATTAAATATATTTATATTATAATTTATTATATAAGAAAAGGCAACAAATCTACATGATTTTGTTGCCTTTTCTTCTTTATATAACAGTTGACACTACATTTTGTACTTGTTATAATATAGTCACCAAACAACCAGCAGGGTGCTTTTAAGCTTCCCATTCTGGGGGTCATATCAGTTAA
>OGCQ01003448.1_pt1 | contig 14202 bp, 17 predicted proteins | sample 1570161 | NCBI WGS metagenome assembly OGCQ01 (sample SAMEA4384402, study PRJEB24528) | human gut metagenome
GTACAGTGACTTGTCGTCAGTTTCCTAACTTGACATTCGCTCCACGGAAAACCCGTCATTTTCTGACGGCAACCTCACGCTTCATAGCTATCATGTCACAGCAAGGATTATTATACACAAGACATATCACTTATGCAAGCCCTTTTTTTATTTTATTTTGTATTTTTATAAATACAATTTAAGCGGTGTAAGATATCGTCTCACACCGCTTTCTTCTATATTATATAGTAGCTTTATTCTTCTTCCTCTTCTGCATTGCCGCCAATAATATCAGAGTAATCAAATAATGTAACCTTTGTAATGGAGTCTCTGACTACATCCGGCGCATCGCCTTCTTTTCTGGCTCTGTTGGCAAACTGGGAAGCTGTTCTTCGTGGAATAGCAAGTTTTTTGATTTCAACAGGCTGTTCCTCTTCGATTTCTTCCTCTGGAAATTCTTCTTCTGAAACACTTGGTTCTGCAGGTTCTCCTGATATTTTAGAATAACCTTCAGATACTTCTGTTTCTTCTTCAGCTGTTGCTGCTGCAATTTCCTTTTTAAGAAGCTCATGCGCTTCGCTTGTTGCAGCCTGTACATTTCCTACCGGCTGAACAGTTTCTTCTGGTTCGTCATCAAGATCATCTTCATCAATCTCATCTACAAAGCCACCGGTACGGATTTTCTTCTTTTTCTTTTCTTCTTTTTTGGATTTCTTTTTCTTTTCTTTTGTATCCTGCAGAAGTTCTTTATCTTCCTGTTTCATACGTTTCGCACGGGCTTTTTCTTCAGCCTTCAGCTCGCGGGCTGATTTCACATGTCGTGTATCCCCCTGAAGATCTTCATATTCATCATCTTCCGGATCTTTTTTCCAGAGCTCTGCGATAACATATAATATAATAAGAAAGAGAATCACAAGTCCAAGAACGATCAGTCCCTCAACGCTCTCCGTTGCCACCAGCAGATATCCAACTAAAGGGATCGTGATCACAATCTTCGGCACCCAGTTCTTAACGGAAACCGTAATGCTCTCCTGTGCAGAAGTTGTTGTATCAATCACGGTACCTGTATTATTTTCTCTGTTTACGCTTACAAGATTGTATTTGTATGTTTTGCCGTCTTCCTGCACAAGGATCGGAGAACCGGCGGTCACTTCCTCGGTTCTTACCGGAATCGCATACGTTACAGATCCAAGCGGCAGGTTTGTCGCCTTATCTGTCGAATCCATGATCACGGTACGCACTCCAAAGAATGGCGGAAGAGCCATTCCAAGGATACATACGATCGTACATATAACTGCAAAGTGTACAATAAACTTCAAAAATTTTGACATTGGTATCTCCTCGCTTTGGTTCACCTTTATGAAAAGCATTGCACAGGAATTGGTCTCCTTCCGGCAATGCTCTTTATCTGTGATTCGATAATTACTGATTACTTAAATAATTTTCGATGCTTTCCATTGCCGCTTCTTCATCTTCCCCATTTGCAGAAAGCGTAATTTCTTCTCCGGCATCCAGTCCTAAAGTCATCATCCCCATAATGCTCTTAGCGTTGACCTTTTTTCTGCCAATCTCAACATAAATCTCACTGTTGAACTGACTCGCTACCTGTACAAGCTGAGCAACCGGACGAGCTTCCAGTCCTGTCGATAAATGAATTGTGATCGGTTTTTTAATCATAATACTTCCTCCTCGTTTGTCCGCAGTTCTTCCGCTATCTCACTGAGTTTGCGAAGCCGGTGATTCACGCCTGACTTTCCGACCTGTGGACTTAACATCATTCCTAATTCTTTTAGTGTAGCTTCCGGATACTGTAATCTCAGCTCTGCAATTTCCGCAAGGCCTTCATTTAAATTATGAAGCCCTGTTTTTTCTTTGATCAGTCTGATATCTTCGATCTGTTTGACTGCCGCACTAACTGTTTTATTGATATTTGCTGTTTCACAGTTTACTTTCCGGTTGACAGAATTACGCATTTCCTTAAGAATACGAATATTCTCAAGATTCATTAATGCAACATTTGCTTCCATGATTGCCAGCATATCCACGATCTGTGCGCCTTCCTTCACATAGACCACATATGACTTCTTGCGCAGCACGATCTTTGCATCAATCTGAAATGTATGGATGATATCCCGTAAGTTCTCTGCCTTAACTTCATCCTGACATACAATTTCAAAATGATAGCCTTTCTCTGGGTCACTGATCGAACCGGATGCCAGAAAGGCACCCCGTACGAATGCACGTTTACAGCAATTCTGCTGCGTAATCAGTCCATTCTCCAGAAACAAAGTTCCCCTGTCAGCCTCATTCACCGAAAGTTTCGTCCCCTGAAGTACATTCTGTACCTGTAAAGGATCTGTAATCTCTACATGATATACATTTCCTTTTTTGAGCATACTGCTCTCGCGAATGGCTATTTCTGTATCTATATTAAATGTTTTTTGCAATAAAGTAAAGTACTTTCTCACCACGGCATTATTTTCTGTCTGAAATCGCAGACTTCCATCTTTTGTAATGCGGCCGCACGCACTGAGAAGTGCTGCTGTTTCCGCAATCCGGCAATGTCTCGCCGTACTTGTCTGTCTGGAAAGTTCTTCTTTCACCATCCCTGAAAAAGACAATTTCCATTCTCCTTTTGCGCTGCTTTATTTTTTCAGCAGAGCATCCTTTCCTATATCACGATGCTCCAGCCTGATTCCGTATTCTCTTGTTTCGATCAGCTTGTCATACAAAACCCGCGCCAGTGTTACAGAACGGTGTTTGCCCCCCGTACATCCGATTGCGATGACAAGACTTGTCTTGCCTTCTTTTGCATAATTCGGAATCAGGAATTTTATCATATCGTCAAGCTTTGCTGCAAACTGCCTTGCAATTTCATTATCCATTACATAATTGAACACGCCTTCATCCTGTCCCGTCAGCGACCGAAGTTCGTCCACATAATATGGATTCGGCAGAAAGCGTACATCGAAGACAAGATCCGCATCTTCCGGTATGCCGTATTTAAATCCAAAGGACAAAACTGAGATCATCATATTGCTGAACTTACCATTCTCTACAAAAATATTGTTCAGCTCTTTTTTGAGCTCCCTTGTCAGAAGATGTGTTGTATCAATAATATAATCTGCTCTTTTTCTTAAGAATTCTGTTTTCTGGCGTTCCAGCCTTATACCGTCATCCACTCTTCCGGTAAGTGCAAGTGGATGGCTGCGTCTGGACTCTTTATAACGCTTCACAAGAACTTTGTCTTCTGCATCCAGAAAAAGGATTTCGAAAGTATTTCCTTCTGCTTTAAGTTTATCAAGCACCACTTCAAGTTCTTCCAGTGCCTTGCCGCTTCGTGCGTCAATTCCAATGGCTGCATTCTGCACATCTTCTTCCTGCGAACCGCTCATCAGCGAAACGAATTTCCCAACCAGTGCGATTGGAAGATTATCCACGCAGAAATAACGGGCATCTTCCAACATTTTCAGCGCCGTTGATTTACCTGCTCCGGAAAGTCCGGTCACTATTACAAGTCGCATATCTTATCTCCCGTCAAATTCGCCTAGAAATTTTACCTCCGGTTCAAGTTTTACGCCAAATTTCTCGTATACTATATCCGTCACATTTTTCATAAGCGTCACCACATCTTCCGCGGTTGCACCTCCGGCATTGATCACGAAACCGCAGTGCTTTTCAGACACCTGCGCACCGCCGACACGATAGCCGCGAAGATCACTGTCCATGATCAGTTTTCCGGCAAAGTAACCTTCCGGACGCTTAAATGTACTTCCTGCACTCGGATACTCCAGCGGCTGTTTCTCAATTCGCTGCGCGCTTAACTTTCTGCCAAGTGCGGTAATTTCTTCAATATTTCCTTTCTTAAGTGAAATTACTGCTTCCAATACAATATACCCGGCAGTCTTTATGATACTGGTCCGATATCCAAGTTCCAGCTTATCTGCCGGTATCGTAAGAATCTCACCATCCTGATTCATCACAGTAACTTCTTTAAGGACATCTTTCATTTCACCACCATAGGCACCGGCGTTCATGGTCACAGCTCCGCCAAGCGTTCCCGGAATTCCTCCCGCAAACTCAAAACCGGTCAGAGATGACTTCCTTGCAGTTGCAGCAATTGTAGAAAGAAGTGAACCTGCCGCCGCCCGTATCTCTGTACCCTTCACTGTGATTTCTCCCAGATTACGGTCAAGCTGAATGATCACGCCACGATAGCCATGATCACTGACCAGCAGGTTGCTGCCGTTTCCAAGAATAAAATACGGGAGCTCTGCCTGACGGCACTGCCTGATCACCCATGCGATCTGCTCATAGGATTCCGGCATCACAAACACTTCTGCCGGTCCGCCGATCCGAAATGTCGTGTGATCACACATCGGTTCTTCAAAGCGAACACACTCGTCTCCGAGCTGTTGACAAAATCTCTGTTTTATTTTTTCATTCACAAATTGTGTCCTCTATCTTTCTTTTTTATTTTTTCCGTAAGAAGATCTTTCACCACTTCACTGGCAATCAACATGCCCGCCACACCCGGAATAAAAGAAATACTTCCCGGCTGTATATGCTCATGGTTTTCTTTCTGCCTTCCGATGCGCCGCTCCCTGTATGCCTTTTCTCTGGAACACAGCACCTTAACCTTACGGATATTTTTTTTGCGAAGTTCTGCACGAATAGCTTTTGCCAGAGGATCGTTACTGACTCTGGAAATATCTGCTATCTCAAGTCGTGCAGGGTTGATTTTATTATCTGTTGCAAGACAGGAGATCACCGGGACTTGGCAGTTTCCCGCCCGCTCTATCAAGAGCACTTTGGATGCCGATACATCCATGGCATCCACAATATAGTCAAAGGACTGCAGGTCAAACATTCCTGCAGTTTCTTCATTATAATATGTTTCATATGTGTGAACAAGAATGTTCTCATCAATATCCCTGATATGTTCCTTGGCTGTCTGGACTTTCTTGCGTCCTACGGTAGACTGTCCCGCATATAGCTGTCTGTTGATATCAGACTGTACGATATCTTTATGGTCTACCAGTGTAAGGCTGCCTACTCCACAGCGTGCCAGAGCTTCCACTACATAAGAACCCGCACCGCCAATTCCAAAAACTGCAATTTTTGCGCTGCCAAGGCGGTTCACAGCTCTGGTTCCCATCAGAATCTCCATGCGAGAAAACGCATCATACATGTGCAAACCTCCCTATAACTTTCATATTATTTAAACTTTCTCTATCCCCACTCCGTTTAATTATACTATTCACGCAATCGAATGTACAGTTTTTCATATTTTTTTTAGAATTTGCGTATGATTTTCTGCAATTTCCATATAATATCCATCAATTCCCTCTGAAATAACATCTTGCCGAAAGGGGTGCGGTTATGTGGCAGCAGATTTTTCTGATTTTCGCGGGCTTAAGTTCCGGTATCATCATTGCCGGTGGTGTCGTCGGTCTGATGATCGGTCTTTCTATCGTTCCACGCTATGCCGGAATCACGCACACCGCGGATCACATGCTGTTATACGAAGACCTGACCTTCCTCGGAGTTGCGCTCGGAAATCTTTTCTGTCTGTTTCAGCCTTCCCTTCCACTGGGGAATCTTTTTCTTATCTTATATGGTGTCTTTTCCGGTATTTTCCTGGGAAGCTGGATTCTTGCCCTTGCGGAAGTTGCCGATGTCTTCCCCGTTTTCTGCCGGAGGATCCACCTCACCCGCGGGCTTCCCGTCATTATCATTGCCATTGCCGCTGGAAAATTTACAGGATGCTTCCTTTTTTACTTTCTCAGATGGCAATAAGCCTTCTCATTATATGCATAAAACACAAAAAAGTCAAAAGAAATCCTGTCTTTTCGCAAATATTTTTATATCTTCCCAAAATTTATCAGGAAAGGAATGATTTTATGAAACAACATGCAAACGGAAACAAAACCTATAAAGAAAATCAAAAAAATTACGTAAAATATGTAAACAGCATCACTCCCACACACAGTCTGCCTCTCAACATGATAAAAGCATTTCTGACCGGAGGACTGATCTGTGCGTTCGGGCAGCTTATTCTCAATACCGCCATGACAATCGGCGCAGACCGCGAAACCGCCGGCAACTGGTGCTCTTTACTCCTGATCCTGATCAGTGTCATCTTAACAGGATTAAATCTTTATTCCAAAATCGGCAAATTTGGAGGTGCCGGAGGACTTGTTCCCATTACCGGTTTCGCCAACTCTGTTGCTGCTTCCGCGATCGAATACCGTGCAGAAGGACAGGTCTTCGGCATCGGCTGTAAAATCTTTACGATTGCCGGCCCTGTCATTCTATATGGAATCTTAAGTTCCTGGATCCTCGGAGTCATCTATTTTATTTTTCAACTTGTGGAGGTGATGTAATGTCTGTCGGAAAGCAAACAGGAAAAGCAAGTATTTCTTTTACCGATCCGGTCTATATTCAGAGTACAGCCTCTGTCGTCGGGCCAAAAGAAGGAGACGGTCCGCTAAAAGAATATTTTGATATGATCTGTGAAGATTCCATGTTCGGCGAAAAGACATGGGAAAGCGCAGAAAGCACCATGCAAAAAGAAGCCGCCACACTCGCAATCGGGAAAGCCGGGCTTACACCCCACGATATACGCATGGTATTTGCAGGTGATCTTCTCGCCCAGACAATTGCCTCCTCTTTCGGCATTGCAGAAATGGGCATCCCATTCTACGGGCTGTACGGTGCCTGTTCAACCATGGGTGAATCCTTATCCCTCGGTGCGATTGCTGTATCTGCCGGATACGGAGCGCATATCCTGTGCGCTACTTCCAGCCACTTCGCAACTGCCGAAAAAGAATTCCGTTTTCCTCTCGGTTACGGTTCCCAGCGTCCGCTTTCTGCCACCTGGACCGTGACCGGAAGCGGTGCCTGTGTCATCGGCGCAAAAGTCCCCTCTGCCAGTTCTTTCCCCGGAGCATCACCTCTTGTTCATGCAAACGGCTGTGCCGCTATCACCGGCATCACAACCGGAAAGGTGATTGATTTCGGTTTTCGCGATTCGCTCAACATGGGAGGCTGCATGGCGCCTGCGGCATGTGATACCATTTTTCGAAATCTCGAAGATTTTTCACGTTCCCCTGAAGACTACGATGCTATCATCACCGGTGACCTCGGCATGATCGGTCAGCACATTCTTCTTGATCTCCTTGCCGAAAAGGGAACAGATATCTCATCCGTACATCAGGACTGTGGCCTTCTGATCTATGACAATCAGGTACAGGATACTCATTCCGGAGGAAGCGGCTGTGGATGTGCAGCATCTGTTCTCACCGCATGGCTTCTGCCACGTATCGCCAGCGGAGAACTGAAACGGGTTTTATTTGTCCCGACCGGTGCCATGCTCTCAAAAGTAAGTTTTAATGAGGGTGCCCCTGTCTCCGGCATTGCGCACGGAATTATCCTCGAACACATTCCCACTCCATGCAAAGGAGGTAAAAGCTGATGGACTATTTTAATGCATTCTGGACCGGTGGCCTCATCTGTGCCCTTGTTCAGATTCTTCTGGATAAAACAAAACTGCTGCCCGGCCGCGTCATGGTTCTTCTCGTATGCAGTGGTGCCCTTTTAAGTTTTCTCGGGTTCTATCAGCCATTTGCAGATTTTGCCGGCGCCGGCGCCACGGTTCCGCTGCTCGGATTCGGACATACTTTATGGAAAGGTATGGCAAAAGCAATCTCCGAAGATGGATTTCTCGGACTGTTCACCGGTGGTTTTACTGCCTGCGCCCTCGGTGTCTCCGCAGCCCTGATCTTTTCATATTTATCCAGTATGATTTTCCGCCCACAGATGAAAGAATGAGGTGAATTTCATGAGTGATACCCTGTATATACAAACAGACATGAATATTCTTATAAAACATCCTCATGTCTATCTGCAGGACATTGCAAGACTTTCCTGCAGCAATTCCAAAGTCCTCAACCGCCTCCGGGTACTTCCCGTTGCCAACTTAAATCCGGATACTCCCGGGCGCTATACAATGTCTGTGATGGATCTTGTCGATCTGATTCAGAAAAAAGAACCGGATCTTGATATCACTCCTCTTGGAGAACTATCTTTTATCCTAACCTACCAGCCACCGGGAAAACCTCAGATGATTTTTGAAATCCTGAAAGTGGTTTTTATATCACTTGCATCCTTCTTCGGTGCTGCTTTTTCAATCATGACATTCAACACCGATGCCGATGTCGGAACACTTTTTAAGCAGATCTATCAGCAGGTAACCGGAAATGTCTCCAACGGATTTACAATACTGGAAATTTCCTATTCCATTGGGCTTGCTGCCGGTGTTCTTTTCTTCTTTAATCACTTCGGGAGAAAGAAGTTTTCTGCTGATCCCACGCCGATGCAGGTGCAGATGCGGCAGTATGAAGACAATGTAAATACCACACTCCTTGAAGAAAGCAGCAGGAAGGCATCTTCTTCCTGACCGGCATTTTGTAATTCCTTTGTATGATTCAAAATAATTTTGTTGCCTTCTCGCTTTTTTTCGTTTATAATGTACCATATTATCATTTTACAACGTTAAAGGAGCGAAAATATGAAAAAGTTATGGAACAAATGGACCGAAATTGCTCTGGTCAAAAGAATCCTTGTCGGACTTGTACTCGGAGCGATCCTTGGTCTCACAATCCCGGGAGCTACCGGTATCTCCATCCTCGGAGATGTCTTTGTAAGCGCTTTGAAAGCAATTGCACCTCTGCTGGTATTCTTTCTGGTTATCAGTTCTCTGTGTAACGCAGGAAACTCCCACGGCGGTGTTATCAAGACAGTTATCATACTTTACATGTTCAGCACCGTACTTGCCGCTGTCATCGCTGTATTTGCCAGCATGGCAATCCCGGTAAAACTTACACTGGCCACTGCCGCAGCTACAGACACAGCCGCACCACAGGGCATCGCTGAAGTGTTAAACAACCTTCTTTTAAATGTGGTTGCCAACCCGGTATCTTCCCTTGTAAATGCCAACTACGTCGGCATCCTTACGTGGGCGATTCTTCTCGGACTTGCATTCCGTGCAGCAAATGACATGACCAAAAATGTACTGAATGATATCGCAAACGGAACATCTACTGTTGTTTCCTGGATCATCAACATGGCTCCGTTCGGTATCTTCGGTCTTGTATTCAACACTGTATCCACAAACGGTCTGGAGATCTTCACTACTTACGGAAAATTGCTTGCTCTGCTGGTAGGATGTATGCTCTTTATCTACTTTGTGACTAACCCGCTTCTGGTTTACTGGTGTATCCGCAAGAATCCATACCCGCTGATCTTCCACTGTCTGAAGAGAAGTGCGCTGACCGCATTCTTCACCAGAAGTTCTGCTGCCAACATTCCTGTCAATATGAAGGTCTGTGAAGAAATGGGACTTGACCGTGATACTTATTCTGTAACGATTCCGCTTGGTGCTACAATCAACATGGATGGTGCAGCAATCACGATCACCGTCATGACCATGGCAACAGCCTTTACACTTGGTATCCACGTAGATATCCCGACCGCAATCATCTTAAGCCTTCTTGCAGCACTGTCTGCATGTGGTGCATCCGGTGTTGCCGGCGGATCTCTGCTTCTGATCCCGATGGCATGCTCCCTGTTTGGTATTTCTGATGACATTTCCATGCAGGTCGTTGCAGTCGGATTCATCATCGGTGTTATTCAGGACTCTGTAGAAACAGCCCTGAACTCTTCTTCTGACCTTCTTCTGTCAGCATCTGCTGAATTCAGACAGTGGCGTCTGGAAGGAAAAGAGATCAAATTCAAATAATCGTACGCAGACGGTTCAGAATTTTCTTCTCCATCCGCGAGATCTGAACCTGTGATACGCCGAATTCATCTGCTGTTTCCATCTGAGTCATCTCCCGGAAATAGCGCATGTAAAGAAGCTTTCTTTCCTCCGCGTTCAGACTTTTGAGAAGCTCTTCAAGAAAGATCTTGTTCAGAAGTCTGTCGTGGAGGTTTTCTTTTTCCGGGATCTTATCCAGAAGTCTCAGTTCATTTCCCTCCCCCTGATAAATGATCTGATAAATAGATTCCACATCATTTGCCGCATCCATTGTCATTGCCAGTTCTTCCGGCAGCATCTGCACACTCTCTGCCAGTTCCTTAAGCGTTGGTTCCCTCCCCAGTGTTTTTTCCAGCTCTTCTCTTGTTCGCCCGATGCGATACTGATTCTCCTTAATAGATCTGCTGACCTTCAGGATCCCGTCATCCCGCAGGAAACGTTTGATCTCTCCGATGATCATTGGCACGGCATATGTGGAAAATTTCACATCATAAGATGTATCAAATTTGTCCACTGCTTTCAGGAGTCCTATACTTCCAATCTGAAAGAGATCTTCCATATCCACACCACGTCCCACAAAGCGCTTGGCTGCACAGTAGATCAGTCCTGTATTTTCATGAAACAGGCGGTCTCTCGCCTCTTTATCCCCCTGGTGCGCACGCCTGATCAGGGCAAGAGTGTCCTCCGACATTTATCCCTGCCTGCCAATGGTCTTCTTCATATGAACAGTAGTCCCCTTGCCTGGCTGTGATTCTACACGTATCTCATCCATAAATGCCTCCATAAAGGTAAATCCCATCCCTGAACGCTCATGATCCGGCTTCGAGGTATACATCGGTTCCATTGCCTTCTCAATGTCCGCGATTCCGATTCCATAATCTGTAATATGCACATACAGTTCATTTCCATGATATTGTAATTTCATTTCGATCTTATTGATTTTGCCTTCATATCCATGAATGATACAGTTGGTCACAGCCTCCGAGACTGCAGTCTTCAGATCTGCCACTTCTTCCAGCGTCGGATTAAGCTGCGTACAGAAAGAAGCCGCGGTCACTCTTGCCAGTCCTTCATTTGCCGGAATGCTGTCAAATACCAGAATCATTTCGTTTGTATTTTCCTTCATGCTTCTTCCTCCTCTGCTGTCTGAATTTCTATATAGCGATGCAATCCGGACAAATGTAAAAGCCGGTCTATGTGGCGGCTTACACCAGCTGCCCGTATGCTCTCTTTGCGCATTCCCATTGCCCGGTATCGTCCCATCAAAAGCCCCACCCCGGAACTGTCCATAAATTCCGTATGTGTAAAATCAAAAATAATTGTGCGTATATAATTCTGATTTATAATATGATCCGTCTCCCGGCGTACGAGGTCCGTTACCGGATGATCCACATCCTGCGGAAGAACCACAGTAAGTACTGTCCCCTCAAGTTTATACATTTCCTGCATTTTCTCTCCCCCTAACCTGTTTTAAAAAAGAATCCACAGACACACCACTGGCATCTCCCCACTATCGCATCCTCGCGGAGCGTTTTTATGTAATAGGAACATTACGGAGTAATTTCCTATTACATAAATACAAAAAGGAGACATGCCATATGGCACATCCCCTTATCTGAGGTTCTTCTTATTGTCAAATTTTATTCGTAATATTCGTCTCCGTAATCTCCGCTGTCATCACTGTAATCACTTCCGTCATCATAACTTGTATTATCATAACTTCCGTCATCACTACTTCCATCCCCGCTGTCAGAAGATGTCTGTGCCGGTTCTGTGTCACCAACACCGGCCACACCGGTTGCATTCTTGATTGTTGTATAAATCGACTTCTGAGCATCTGTAAGGACATCTACATGTACCTTCTGTATCTCTACAGCTGCATCATCGATATCCTGCTGCTGATAATAGCTGAGTGCCATCAGAAGTGCCTGATAGCTCTCGCTCTTTGCCTGCTCAGTTGTCAGCTCCTGTGTCACTGATTCTACCGTATCGCCGGATTCCTTCGCTTCGCCCTGTGCTTTATTGAGCTCTGCGCCCTGACTTGCAAGAGATTCACTGTACTGCACGATCTGCTGATTAGCCTCCTGATAGATTCCCTGACGTATTGACGGGACCGCAAGGAGCCAGAATGCCGCAGCACCTGCAAGAATCCCTGTAACCAGTATAAAAAACGCTGAAATACGTGAATGTTCTTTGTATATCGTCTGTGGAGCCATACGATCCACATTTAAAAAATCTGTATCTTCATCTGCCTTTATCTTGCCGGAACGGAATAAACCTTTTTTATTTTTCTTCTCGAGTTTTGTGGTCACTCCGGTCTGCTCGTCTACTTCACGTAAGAATCGAAGTGTTGTTGTATTTGTCTTATCGATTCTGGCAGCTTTTTTGAGGATTCTTCGCGCGCGGTTCCATTCTTCGTTTTTGATCTGGATAAGTGCCAGAAGATGATATCCCTTGATCAGCTTTGAGTTCTGTGCAAGGATCTTACGCAGCTGGATCGCAGCCATATCCTCATGCCCTTCCCTGCACAGAAGCAGTGCATGATTGTATTTCTTGATCGTTTCATTGATTGCTGCAAGCTTATTCGGGTTTGCCTGCAGTTTATTAATATACTCGGATGCCTGATTTCTTGTCGGCTGAAGGTTTTTGCTGATCACCCATTCGCTGAGCGCAGAAACTACCTCTCCCGTCTCAAAATAAACCAGTCCCAGAAGATTACGCGCCTGGATATTTCGTTTGTCATACATAAGGCTCTGTTTCAGACAGGCGATTGCACCGGAAAGGTCACGAATACTTGCCTTTTCCAGCCCCTGATTATAGAAAACTTTGGACAGGTAATCTACTTTTTTCTGAATCAGTACATTATATCCACAGTTCGGGCAGTAATCGAGATCCCGGTCTGTGAGAAATGCACCGCAGTTCATACAGTTCATGTAGTTCTCCTTATATTTACTTTATCCGTCGGTTACTCTTGGCTTCTCTTAAGACTTCCTGAAGTACATCCAGAATATCTGTCAGCTCTCTGTCATAAATCGCACCTTCAGCGTCTGTAACATCCAGACATGGTTCAAATTTTTTCAGTTCTTCTTCGTAATCGATCATATCGTTCTCCTTTATTTTCTGATTCCCTTCAGGATAGCCGTCTTGATCTCGCCTACCAGATAAAGAGAACCAACACAGAACAGCATTCCATCCTCGCCCTTCTGCTCAAGTGCCTTCTTAAATGCCATCTCCACATTTTCACACGCTTCTGCGCTCGGACATCCCTGCTCTTTAAATATCTCTGCAAGGTGTTCTGCCGGAACCTTACGGTATCCGCCCACCTGCGTTACGATCACATGACGGAAACTGATCTTGTCAAGAATCGTCCGGATCATATCTGTATAATCCTTATCATCCACTGCTGAAAAAAGAAGTGTCAGCGGGTAGTCTTTCTGAAAATAAGCGGCAGTTTCAACAAATTTTTCGACACCGTCCTCATTGTGTGCTCCGTCCACGATCACACCCGGAAGAACAGTTTCCATCCGTCCCTGCCAGCGTGTCTCACGGATGCCACGGCGTACCGCATCTTCAGATGCAGCAATATGATTCTTCATAACCTCGATTGTTTTCAGCGCAAGCATACTGTTCATAACCTGATACTTTGCTATAAACGGTATGGAAAATGCTGTATTTCCATAATACTCATTCTTAAACAAAAAATCAATGCCCGACATTGTGTTTCGGAGGATCTTCGCATCCTCTCTCTTCACTTCATAGCACGGACTGCCAAGTTCCTCTGCTCTCTCACTGATGACTTGTGCTGCCTCCGGATCGTTGCCGTCATAGATTACCGGTACTCCCGGCACAATGATGCCAGCCTTTTCGCCTGCAATCGCAGTAATCGTGTTTCCCAGATACTGCATATGGTCAAAACTGATCGATGTGATCACACATGCCAGCGGATGTTCTACCGCAGTCGTTGCGTCCAGTTTTCCACCGAGTCCTGTCTCAAGGACCACGTAATCCACACCTGCGTCGGCAAATATCACCATTCCCATCAGAAACAGGAATTCAAAATACGTCGGATGATAACTGCCCTCTGCGACAAGTTCATCTGCAAGCTTTTTTACTTTTTCAAAGGCATGCAGAAAAGTGTCATCATCAATATTTTTTTCATTGATCTGAAATCGCTCATTGATCACAACAAGATGCGGAGAAGTAAATAACCCGCAGGAATATCCTGCCTCACGAAGGATTGATGTCAGAAACGCACAGGTACTGCCTTTTCCGTTTGTTCCGGCTACGTGAATAACATTAAAACGCTCCTCGGGACTGCCGAGACGTCTCAGGCATTCTTTTGTATGCTCCAGTTTGTTTTTGGTTGTAAATTTCGGAGTTTCTTCAATATAAGCAACAGCTTC
>OGCQ01003455.1_pt1 | contig 14168 bp, 15 predicted proteins | sample 1570161 | NCBI WGS metagenome assembly OGCQ01 (sample SAMEA4384402, study PRJEB24528) | human gut metagenome
CCGACGACCGGGAACAGGCCGAGGCAGACGCCGACGTTGATGAGGATCTGGAACAGCAGCATCGAGGCGATGCCGATGCAGATGAGGCGGTTCATGTAATCCGGAGACTTCATGCCGACCTGAATGCAGCGCAGGACGATGGCCAGCAGCAGGAACAGGGCGGCAAGGCAGCCGAGCATGCCGAGCTGCTCGCCAATGGACGAGAAGATGGAGTCCGTGTGCTGGGCGGGCAGGTAGCCGATGCTCGTCAGGTCGCCGTGGAACAGACCCTGCCCCGTCAGCCCGCCGTTGCGCAGGGCCTCAAGGCTTTTGTTCGTCTGCCACAGCACGCCGAGGCCGTCCGGGTCGATGGACGGGTCGATCAGGGCAAGGATGCGCTGCTTCTGATCGTCGCGGATAAAGTATTTCCAGAGATAGGGGGAGACGGCCGCGACGGCGCCCGCGCCGCCGAGGAACCACCAGCCGCTCACGCCGCCGACATAGGCCATGACAACGAACAGGAACATGAAGATCAGCGCAACGCCGGTATCGTGAGAAATGACGACGATCAGGGCGACGATCCAGAGCATGTGGAACGTGAGCGTGCCGACGGAGCGCAGCGAGGAGATGCGGTTGCGGTTCAGACTCATGGTCTTGGCCAGAATGATGATATAGGTGATCTTGCAGACCTCGGCGGGCTGAATATTGAACGGCAGGAAGGGAAAGTGCAGCCAGCTTTTATTACCTGACGTGCCCTCAACGCCCCAGACGAGCAGCATGGCCAGAAAGGCGGTATTGAACAGGAACAGCAGCGTCCGCTGCCCGGCGAGAATATCGATGTCGAAGGCGGTGAGCGCAAGATACAGCAGAATGCCCGTGATCAGCGCGCCCGTCTGGATAATAACGTAGCGGCTGCTGCCGTCATAGGCCGTGGAGGCCGCGACCATCACGATGCCGAACACGGAGGTCAGCACGCACAGCGCCAGCAGGACCATATCCCCCTTGCGCAGGACCTCCAGCAGTTTTGCCCCGAATTTTCGCATGCCGTCACCTCCCGATTTCGTTCTTCTTATTCTATCATCGATCCGGCATTCTGTAAACCCAAAAGTATGTTTTGCAAAAAACGCGCGGATATGGTAAAATAAACAAAAGCAGCTGCGAAATGCAGCCGGAGAGAAAGGAACGTGAGAACGATGCGGTTTGTGACCCACAGCGCCGACGAGACCGAGGCGCTGGGCGAAAGGCTGGCCAAAACGCTGCACGGCGGCGAGATCATCGCCTTTACGGGCGATCTCGGCGCGGGAAAAACGGCGTTCACCCGCGGGCTTGCGCGCGGACTCGGGATCCCGATGCGTGTGACCAGTCCGACCTATACCATCGTCAACGAATATACGGGCGGCCGCCTGCCGCTGTTCCATTTTGACATGTACCGGCTCGGCTCGAGTGACGAGCTGTTTGACATCGGCTGGGAGGACTATCTGCAGCGCGGCGGCGTGTGCGCGGTGGAGTGGAGCGAAAACGTCGCGGACGCCATGCAGGGCGCAATCTCGGTGCGCATCGGCCGCGATTCGGACGAGCAGCGCACGATCATCATCGAAGGAGGCGGGCTGGATGCGAATCCTGGCATTTGAGACCTCGGCAAAGGCGGCATCCGTCGCCCTGCTGGAGGGCGACACGCTGCTGGGCGAGCTCTATCTGAACTGCGGCCTGACGCACAGCCGGACGCTGCTGGAATCGGCGCAGCGCCTGCTGGAGATCACGGAGCTGACGGCAAAGGACATCGATGCCGTCGCCTGCGCGGCGGGGCCGGGCAGCTTTACCGGCGTGCGCATCGGCGTGGCGGCCGCCAAGGGCTTTGCATGGGGGCGGGATATCCCGTGCTGCGGCGTTTCGACGCTTGAGGCCATGGCATGGCAGGCATCGGAATTTTCCGGCATCGTGTGCTGCGCCATGGATGCGCGGCGTTCCCAGGTGTATCACGCGCGCTTCCTTGCAGAGAACGGCACACTGACACGCCTGTGCCCCGACTGCGCCGTTTCACTCGACGAGGTGCGGCTCGCACTGGAAAATTGCGAAAAACCGAAAATAATGGTTGGCGATGGCGCACAGTTGTGCTATAATACGTTCAGTACGGAAATCTCCGGCTGCATGCTTGCGCCGGAGCATAGGAGAATGCAGCGCGCTTCAGGTGTGGCGCTCGCTGCGCGGCGGCTCCTCAGTGAAGGGGCGGATTGCAGCGGCGCGGCGCTCGCGCCGAATTATCTGCGTCTGTCTCAGGCAGAGCGGGAACGTGCGGAGCGCCTGCGCACATCGAAGGAGAGTGTCAATGGGTAAAGTACAGGTTTTGGATCATCCGCTGCTGCAGCACAAGCTCTCGATCCTCCGTGACAAGAACACGGGCGTGAAGGAATTCCGCGAGATCGTCGGCGAGATCGCAGCCCTGATGTGCTATGAAGCGACCAGAAATCTTCCGACGGAAGAAGTCGAGATCGAGACGCCGGTCGCCATGGCAAAGACGAAGGTCCTTTCCGGCAAAAAGCTGGCGATCGTTCCCATGCTGCGCGCAGGTCTGGGCATGGTCGACTCTATGATCGCGCTGATCCCCTCTGCAAAGGTCGGTCATATCGGTCTGTTCCGTGATCCGGAGACCCATGAGCCGGTCAAGTATTACTGCAAGATGCCGCCCGATATCTCGGAGCGTCAGGTCTTCGTGGTCGATCCGATGCTGGCCACCGGCGGCAGCGCCGTTGCTGCGCTGGACATCCTGAAGAAGGAATACGGCTGCAGGTATCTCACCCTGATGGATATCATCGCTGCGCCCGAGGGCGTGAAGGCCGTGACGGAGGCGCATCCCGATGTCGACCTCTATGTCGCTGCTGTCGATGACCATCTGAACGAGCACGCTTATATCGTGCCCGGCCTCGGCGATGCGGGCGACCGTATCTTCGGCACGAAGTAAAACAGAATAAAACGGCAGCCGCTGCGCAGTGCAGCGGCTGTTTTTTCGTAAAAAAAACGATGCTCTCTCCAAAGGGATTGCAGCAGCTTGCGAATTCGCCGGGGCTGCCCGATTATCCAACAGGGTACTGCGAGATTGCCACGTTGGCCTGCGGCCTCCTCGCAATGACAATTCGGGAGCGTTTGCCATTTTGACGGCGGTTTGTACGGACTGCAAGTGCGTCGCCGGGCCCGGCTGTCCGCTCCCCTACAACGGCAGATGCGGTCGGCGGAGTGCCACCAAACCTGCAGCCTGCAAGGCGCTCAGGGAACGCCGCTACAGACGCAAGCTGCCTAAATGCTCCAGAGCAGGATACCGAGGACGGCGGACAGGCCGATCATGGCAATGGGGGAGGGCACTTTGCCGCGCAGCTTTTTCCACAGGAAATGGACGGCGGCAAGGACTGCCAGCACAAGAAGCGAGCGGATATCCGGCGCAGGGACATCACCGAGGTGCGTAAAGCCGAGCAGGCGCGTCAGGCCCATGGTCACGGCCGTGGCAAGAATGAGCGCCACGACGCACGGCCGCACGCCGGAGAGAAAGGCCTCAACGCCGCGGTATTTCATGAGGTTCCGCAGCACGGCGGCAATAAGCAGCAGGAGCAGGAACGACGGCAGCACGACGCCGAGCGTCGCGACCAGCGCGCCCCAGAAGCCCCCCTGCGAAGAACCGACGAATGTGGCCATATTCACGGCCAGCGGGCCGGGCGTCGACTCCGAGACGGCGATAAAGCTCAAAAACTCCGATTCCGTCAGCCAGCCGTTGGACAGAACGGTCTCCCGCACAAGGGAGATCATGCCGTAGCCGCCGCCGAAGGACAGCGCGCCGATCATTAGAAAATTCCAGAACAGCCGGATCACGGCTTCCCACCGCCTCTCCGCAGCTGCCGCACGCCGTAGACGCAGAGCCCGGCCGTGCCGCTGAGCAGAATGAAATAGATGGAGGAGAACGAGACGGCAAGCATGGAGCAGGCCAGCATGGCCAGCAGAACGATGGCGAGGATCACGTTATCCAGCGGACGGTGCGGCAGCTTCCGGACCATTTTCCATCCGGCGGATGCGATGAGATAGACAACGCAGACCTGAATGCCGCGGAAGGCATAGCCGACGGTGGTCAGTGCAAGAAAGCGGTCAAAGAATTGGGAAATCGCAAAAATGATCAGGAACGACGGCAGGCACACGGCCAGTGTGGCAAGCGCTGCGCCGGACACCCCGGCAACATGGAAGCCGACATACGTCGCTGCATTCACGGCGACGGGGCCGGGCGTCGATTCCGCAATGGCTGCCATATCGAGAAATTCGTCGTGCCCGATCCAGCCCTTTTTCTCGATGAGCTCGTGCTCCAGCAGCGCGATCATGGCATAGCCACCGCCGAACGTGAACGCGCCGATTTTCAGAAACGTCAGAAACAGGGAAAGCCGCCTGCTTTTCATGTGGAACCACCTCCTGCATCAGTATAGGGCATTGCAGCAGAAAAAGCAAGAGGCCGCCCGATTGGACGGCCTCAGTGATTTTTCGGTTATGCTTCCGTGAGCTTGAGATAGCGGGACATGAGCGTGGCGACCTGGGCGCGTGTGGCGGAGCCCTGCGGGTCCAGATAGGCCGTGCCGTGCTCCAGCGTGCCGTTGACGATGCCGTTGGCTACGCACCAGCTCAGGGCGTCTGTGGCATAGGCGCTGACGCTGTCGGCATCCGGGAAGAGCTTGAGATCGGCGCGCGCGGTGACGTCCATACCGACCTTCCCGGCATAGCGGTACAGGACGGCGGCCAGCTGCTCGCGGGTGATCTTGGCGTCCGGGTCAAACTTGTTGTTGCCAACACCGTTGACGATGCCGTTCTGCGCAGCCCATGCGACGGCCTGCGTGTACCACTGATCGGCGGGAACGTCCGTGAAGCCGTTCGTGCCCTCGTTCGGAGAACCGGCGCTGCGCCACAGCACCGTGACGAGCATGGCGCGGGTCATGGTGGAGTCCGGCTCGAACGTCACGGGGCCGGTGCCGTTCATCAGGCCGCGGTCGACGATGTCGTCCACGCCGTCGGCATACCACTGCGTGCCGTCGAGGTCGAGAAAACGGCGGGAGAGAATGTGCGTCGCCTCATGACCGCAGACGGTGCAGTTGATCTGCTGCCAGCCGTCGCGGCTGGCCGTGGGGGCCTGCTCGGAGAGCACGTCGCCGGTGTGCGGCGTGACGGTCACGGCGCAGGACGCAAGACCGGTGCGGCCGTCCGGGAAGGTGAGGGAAGCGTTTACAATGGTAGAGCCTTCACGCAGTGCGGTGATGATGCCGTCCTGCGCAACGCTGACGATCTGCGGATCGTTTGAGCTCCAGACAGCCTTCGTCTGGCCGTCATCCGGCGAGACCGTAAAGGAAAGCTTTGCAGAGGAGCCCTCGTGCAGAGTCTGCTCCTTCTGGGCCATGGAGGCGGTGTAGCCGCGGACGATCAGGCGGAAGCCGCCCATGTAGCCGCCAAGCAGGACATAGAACGTCGTGCTGCCCGGCTGCTCGGCGCGGATGGTGATGTCGTTGCCGAAATCCAGAGCGCTGAAGACGGATTCGTTGCTGATGCTCAGCTCGTAGTTGCGGCGGGCCGTCGTGTTGGCGGGGCTGAAGGCCACGCGCGTCGTGATCTCCTGACCGGGATCGAGGTACATGACGTCCTTGACGCTCTCCATGTACACGCCCTGCAGCGGGATGGGATTGTTGACGACCTGGATCTGCGTTTTGGTCTCCGTGCCGCTCACGGGGCGGGCCTCGCCGTTGACGGCGACAAGGACCGTGCTCACAACGGTGTAAGTACCGGCAGAGAGCGTGGACGTGAGCGCGCTGTCCAGCGAGAGCTCAAGCAGCTGCGGCTCTGCGGAGGTATAGCCATCGGCATAGCCGCCGACGTAATTGGCTTCCGTGATGCTGGTGCCGCGGTAGACTTCAATGGAATAACCGTAGGTACCGGAGTAGGTGCCGCGGTAGAGGCTGTAATAGAGATAACCCTCATAGCCCCTGGCGATGGACAGGCTGCGCATGCTGGCGTGCGGCACGCACATGGGCTCGATCTCGGCGCGGACAGCCGGGACCTCAACGGCCGGGGTGTTCAGAAGAACGGACGGATGCTCCGAGGCGGGCTGCAGTGTCGGCTGCTTTTCCGCTTCCTGCGCGAAGGCAGGAACGGCCAGCGCGGCCAGCAGGCACAGGGTGAGCAGCAGGCTGAGACAACGTTTTTTCATGGTGATCTTCCTTTCTTTCCTGTGATGCTGAAAATGCGGGAAGCGATGATCTTCCACATTTTTATGGTATTTTAGCACAAAATATGTATCCTGTCAATGTTTGCATATAGAAATAAAGCCTAAATTTGGGGAAGGAACATTTTCGCTCCGCCGCGCATAGATATCTGGGAGAAAGGCAGGTGCTGTTGATGCAGGCAACATTTTTTCTGGGTTCGTGCACACCGCGGGGGTTTTCCACCTTTGCCTCGGAGCTGGCGGAGGAGTGCGGCGCGGTGGATTACATCAAGGGCGGCTCCGGCTGCGGCAAGTCGACGTTCCTCCGGCGCATTGCCGATGAGGCCGCCGCACGGGGGCTGGAGGTATGGCGGTTTCTGTGCTCGTCCGATCCGCAGTCCCTCGATGCCGTCGTGCTGCCGTCGCTCGGGCGCGGCTGGGTCGACGCCACGGCACCCCATGTACTCGAGCCGACGCTGTGCGCCGGGCGGGAGGGCTATGTGGACTTCGGCGCGTTTTATGACCGGGCTGGCATCGCACGCGTCGAGCCGGAGCTGCGCCGCCGGAAGCGGGAGAACGCCGCGCAGTATCCGCTCGTGACGGCGTGCCTTGCCGCCGCGGACCGCCTGTTGGACCCGGCGCGGGCCATGTGGGAGGAGCCGCGCTGCCGCCGCGATCTCGAGGAGCTGGCGGGCTGCCTGGCGCTGACGGCCCTGCGGCCCTCCGGGCGGCAGGGGAGGGTCCGGCGGCGGTTCCTCAGTGCCGTAACGCCGGAGGGGCTGTCGTTCTGCACGGAGACGGCTGCGGCTGTGTGCGGGCGGGTCTATGTGCTGGAGGACAGCTACGGCCTTGCCCCGGCTCTGCTGCAGCGCGTGCTGGAACAGGCCCTGCAGCTCGGGCAGACGTGCCTTGCCTGCTACACGCCGCTGCAGCCGGACGGCGCGCCCGCGCACCTGCTTGTGCCGGGGGCAGGGGCGGCCTTTGTGGCGAGCAGTCCGGACTTCCCCTATGCGGGTGAGCGCTGCTGTACGCTGGAGCTGGACGGCACGCTGCCGCCCGCGGCGCGCGACACGCTGCACTTTGCGCGGGACACGGCGGGAACGCTCCTGCGGAAGGCAGCGGAGCATGTGCGCGAGGCAAAGCGCATCCATGATGAGCTGGAGGCCCTGTGCCGCCCCTATGTGGACTTCGCAGCGGCAGATGCGCTGACGGAGCGGACGCTGCGCGAGCTGTTTCCGGCGTAAAAAAACGAAAAAATCCGTGATTTCCTGTTGTTTTTTCGGAGAGACAGTGCTAAGATAGTGTCCGGAAAAATTTCAGGAGGCGAACATGATGCAGCTATTGGTGATCGTTCTGAACAAGCTGGAATGTCTGGATAAGCTTCTCACGGCGCTGGAGGAAGAACATATCCCCGGCGCGACCATTCTGGACAGCCGCGGCATGGCGCAGCAGCTCGAGGGGCACGACGAGCTTCGGTTCCTCGGCTCCCTGCGGATGCTGATGAACCCGGCGCACAAGGAAAACAAGATGATCTTTATGGTGCTGGACGGTGAGAAGGTGCGCACGGTCAGCCGCGTCGTCAATGAGGTAACGGGAGGACTGGATCAGCCGGACAGCGGCATCCTCTTCACGGTGCCGATCTCGTATGTGGAAGGACTGGGCAAATACCAATGAATCTCAATACCCTGCTGGACCTGGCCATCATGATCTTTGCGGGCATGTTCTGCGGGCGCATGGCAAAGCATGTGCATCTGCCGAACGTGACAGGCTATCTTGTGGCGGGTCTTCTCATCGGGCCGAGCGTCTTCGGTCTGCTGTCGGAGGATTTTCTCACGACGATCAATATCATTTCCGATGTGGCGCTGGGCTTCATTGCTTTCTCCATCGGCAATGAGTTCAAAATGTCCTATTTCAAGCGTGTCGGTGTTGCGCCGATCGTCATCGCGTGCCTCGAATCGCTGTTTGCGGTCGTATTTGTGGTGCTCGGCCTGCTGATCGCGAGACAGCCACTGCCGTTCTCGCTTGTGCTGGGCGCGATCGCGGCGGCCACAGCTCCGGCTGCGACCATCATGGTCATCAAGCAGTACCGCGCGAAGGGCCCCGTGACGGAGACGCTGCTGTCCGTCGTCGCCATCGACGATGCGACAGCCCTTATCCTGTTCTCGCTCGCCGTCGCTGTGGCGCAGGGCCTGACAGACGCGGGCGCGTCGTTCGGCGCGTCCCTGCTGTCGCCGCTGCGTGAGATCGGTGGCGCAATCGTGGTGGGGGCAGCGCTCGGCTTTATTTTCCTGCTGCCGCTGCGCTTCTTCAAGAAGGCTGGCAACCGCCTGTCACTTATCGTGGCGTTCGTGTTTGCGGGCATCGGCATCGCTACCCTGTTTGATTTGTCATCCCTGCTGTTGTGCATGGCCATGGGCGCGGTCGTGGCGAACTTCTCTCCGGATGTCACGCAGATTATGGACATCTGTGACGGCGTGACGCCGCCGATCTTTCTGCTGTTCTTCGTCGCGTCCGGCGCGGACCTCAAGCTGTCTGTGCTGCCGACGGTCGGCCTCATCGGCGTGATCTACATCGTGCTGCGAGTGGCCGGCAAGGCCTTCGGCGCTTCGCTTGGCGGCATCGTGTGCAAGTGTGACAAGAACGTGAAAAAGTACCTTGGCCCGTGCCTGCTGCCGCAGGCCGGTGTGGCCATCGGTCTGTCGCTGGCAGCCGGTAAGATCGTGCCGCATTTTGCACCGCAGATCCGCGCGGTCATCCTTTGCGGTACGCTCATCTATGAGCTTATCGGCCCGGCCGTGACGAAGCTCTCGCTCAAAAAGGCCGGAGAGATCACGACGAACTAAAGCAATATGGTACAGCAAAAGCCCGGGGCGAAAGCCCCGGGCTTTAGTCTGTCAAAGAACTTGCCAAGCCGAAAGTTTCGGAGGGAAGAAAAGTGTGAAAGGAAACCGTCAGGGTTTCCTTTCACGTTAAATAACCCGCCGCAGCGGCAGAATTGCAAAATAATGATACAAATATTTATTTTGCAATTCTGAAAGCAGCTTGGCGAAAAAGTCCAACGGGACTTTTTTGACAAGCAGAAGCCCGGGGCGGAAGCCTCGGGCTTTTGCTTTCACCTTTCGCCTAAGAGCCATTCGGCGTTTCGTTAAAAGCCTCGCAGAGTTCGCCGCCCGCAGGCGGCGAAGAAAGTGAGATCATTTTCTCCGGCGGCGTGTACGTCGGAGAAAATACCGCTCAGTCCGCCAGTGTGCGGATCGTCTGCCAACGGCGGATGATCCGTGCGCGCAGCGGACTGTGATCCAATCGTCGGGAAAGCCCGAAGGGGTTCCCCGATGAGCAAAAAGCCCGGGGCGGAAGCCTCGGGCTTTTGCTGTATTTTCAGGTCTTCTGCAGCTCGGCCGTGCGGGCGAGCAGAGTCTGCAGGCGCTCGGGAAAGTCCAGCTCGCTCAGCTGCAGGAGCTGGCGGACGGCGTTTGGAATTGTGGCGGCGTTTGCGCTGCCGTGCGCCTTCAGGAAGGGCTTTGGCAGGCCGAGCAGCATGGACGCGCCGTTTGAGGCAAAGTCCAGCTCGGCGGCAATGGTGTCGCCCGCGGCGCGGACGGCAGGATCGGTGCTGGCGCGCAGCCGGGCGGCCGTGAACAGGCCCGTGCCCTCAACGGTCTTCAGCAGCACATTGCCGGAGAAGCCTTCGGCTACGATGACGTCGTACTCGCCGGACAGGGCGTCGCGCGCCTCCATCATGCCGGTGAAGCGGATCGGCAGGCGCTCGAGCAGGTCATAGACCTCACGGATAAAGTGGCTGCCCTTGCTCTCCTCCACGCCGACGGACAGAAGGCCGACGCGCGGCTCCTCCACGCCGCAGCTCTGCATGAGAGCCGTGGCCATCAGAGCGAACTGCTCCATGCGCTCGGGTTTGCAGTCCACGTTTGCGCCGCAGTCGGCAAGGCACAGCCTGCGGCCGGGGACGGACGGCAGGAATGTGGCAAGCGCGGGCGTGCGCACGCCGCGGACGCGCCCGGCATAGGCCACGCCGCCTGCGAGGGCGGCGCCGGTGCTCCCGGCGGTGAGCATGCCGGCAAGCTCCGGGTCGCGCTTCAGGCGCTGCATGCCCTTGACGAGCGTGGAGTCGCGCTTGTGCATGACGGCGTCGATGGGATCGTCGTGATTTGTGATGATCTCGGATGCGGGCATGAATTCCAGCGCATCCCAATTGCAGGGATATTTTTCCAGCTCCGCACGGAGCATAGCCTCCTCGCCGGGCAGGACGAGCATGACGTCTGGAACCTCCAGCGTGCAGCGGGCGCAGCCCTCGAGCAGCTGCTCGGGATGGTCGCTGCCAAATACGTCAATCAGGATCTTCTTCATGATTCTCCAGTCCAAACTTTTCGGAAAGATTTTTCTTGCGTGCGCGGACGCGCACCGTGTGCATGGTGATCCAGGCATTCTGCAGACCGTCGAGCCCCAGCGCGATGCCGATGGCGACGGACGGCGTGAGGAAGCTGGAATACAGCGCCGAAAGGGCGAACAGGCCGCCGAAGCCGAGCAGCAGGGAGGAGCAGAGAATGGCGATCCAGCTCTCCATGCCGAAGCGGCGGGCATCCATCGCGATCTGCAGCTTCAGCAGGGCATCCAGAATAACATAGACGCTCAGCAACACCGGAAGTGTCGGCAGAACGCGCTGCGGCAGGAAGGCCAGAAGCCCTGCCAGCAGGGCGCACAGGATGCCGATGGCAAAGTCAAACTGAAAGGCGAGGCGGTAGAGATCGTTGGAGTAGTAGCCGATCATTTTGGCGGCGCCGGTCAGCAGAAATAAAACGGCAAGCACTGTCCGCTGCAGGGATGTGACCTCCGTGCTGGGCAGGAAGATCAGCATCAGGCCCGCCAGAAAGATCAGAAACGAGGCGGCCGTATTGGTGATTTTGGCCAGCTTGACCAGATTGTCGTTTTGCTTCATGGCTGCTTGTTCCTTTCCGCACCGCCGCGCCACTGCGCGCGGGCGAGAATTTCATAGACACGGGGATCGACCATCGGCCGCTGTACCCCGGCAAGCGTCTGCTCCGAGAGCGTTCCCGTTTCGGCATATTCCCGGCCTGCCGCCTCGAAGGCCTGCAGACGGCGGGCCCGCGGCCCGTCCAGCTTTTCCACCGGGAGCAGCTCGCCCTGCGGGAAAAACAGGGGCGTATAATTCCGGCCGCTGCACAGCCGGTCAAGCTGGGCCAGCAGCGCTTCATACATGGGCGCGGCCTCCGTATAGCCGCATGAGGAGATGACGATGAGCTTCTTGCACCGCAGCGCCGGGTCCCGCAGCGTCTGGAACGAGCAGTGCCCGCCCTCCGGCGTCTGGCCGTGGTATGGCTCCATCAGGCTGATCGTCCGATCCAGCAGGGCCTTGAGCTGAGCGGGAAGACCAAAATAATACAGGGGAAAGCTCGCAATCAGCACGTCTGCCCGGCGGAACTGTCCGACAAAAGCAGAGAAATCGTCCGCAATCGTGCAGGGGGCGCCGCTGCGCCAGCAGGCCATGCAGCCCCGGCAGGGCTCGATGCGGTTTTCTGTCAGAGAAAACGTCTCAAACGGCCAGCCTGTACCCTGCAGAAAGGCGCGGGAAAGTCGCAGCGTATTGCTGGCAGCGCCGCGCGGGCTGCCATTGAGCAGCAGAGCCTGCATGTTGATCTCCTCCTGTGTTCTGCGAGACTCAAAAAACCACCCCTATAGCATAGCGGGTCAGCCTCTGCTAGTCATCATTCATTCCCGGAGCGATGTGCAAAATCCATACACTCCGGGATATTTGTATGGCATTCAGGTGCGCGGATGAGCGGCGCTGAATTCCAGCGCATGGCGCACCGTGCCCTCAAACAGCTGGGCGACGCGGCGAAGCTCTGCCTCGAGCGCGACGTCGGAGCGGCCCGTCAGCCATTCCTCCAGCAGGCCGTAGAGGGCGTGGCAGCAGATATCACAGATGAGCTTGCGATCCTGCTGGCTGTAGTCCAGATCGCGGACGTTTTGCTCGATATAGCGGTCCGACAGCTCGGAGATGACCTTGCTGAGGTAGACGCGCATGGCATCCTGACATTTCGACTGGAAAATATGACGGCCGATCTGCGGCGAATCGGTGAGAAAGCTGAGCATATCGAGCAGCATGGTCTCCCAGGAGGCCCCGCCTGCGGGGACGGACAGCGCCCGCTCGATCTCGGACTCCAGCACGTCGCTCAGCAGATCGTAGACGTCTTCGTAATGGTAATAAAAGGTATTGCGCGTCAGCCCGCAGTCCTCGACGATATCGCGGACGGTGATCTTGTCCAGCGGCTTGACGGCCAGAAGTGCCCGGAACGACTCGGTGATGGCGCGCTTGGTGATCTGCTGCTTCATCCGGACTCTCCTTTCCGTGCCGCGCGGCTTCGGGCTGCGACGGCAAGTTTCTGCATTCGACAGCATTCAGTGTAGCACATGAATTAAAATTTTTCAACTTCGGCAGGGAAAAACAACATTTTCCGTTAAGAATTCACCGGCTGCGCGGTATGGGTGAAAGGAGGTATACGGCAACATGGAACAAGACGTTCTCATCGCGCTGCTGTCGCTGGCCGGAACGCTGACAGGCACCCTCGGCGGGATCCTGACCTCGGCCCGGCTGACAAATTATCGGATCGAGCAGCTCGAGAAAAAAGTGGACCGTCACAACGGCTTCGGAGAGCGCATCCCGGTCCTGGAGGATCGGGTCACGGCGATCTCGCACAGAATGGACTGCCTGGAAGGGGGGAAGACATGAAGGATCGGTTATCCGCTTTGCTGACGGTCAAGTCGCTCGTCACGGTGACGCTGACGGGGGTCTTTGCCGCGCTTGCGCTGCAGCGGTGTGTCTCGGCGCAGGAATTTCTGACCGTGTTTACGGTCGTCATCAGCTTTTATTTCGGAACACAGCATGAAAGGAGCAATGCAGCATGAAAATTTGTCTCGATGCCGGCCATGGGACCGGCCAGAATCAAAGCCCAGCACGGTGCGGCTACTTTGAGGGCGACCGGATGTTTACGCTGCAGCGCCTGCTGCAGCAGGAGCTGGAGGCCTACGGCGTGACCGTGGTCTGCACGCGCGCCGCGCGGCAGGACGACCCGCCGCTCTATACCCGCGCGCTGGCGGCGAAGGACTGCGATCTGTTCCTCAGCCTGCACAGCAACGCAGCGGGAAACGGGGTCTGCGAAAGCGTGGACTATCCCGTCGTCTTTTATCCGGTCAGCGGGAAGGGAATCGGCCTGGCTGCCGAGCTGGCGGAGTGCATCCATAAGACGATGGGAACGCTGCAGCCCGCGCAGACGCGCGTCCGCTGGAACAGCGCGCACAACGCCGATTATTACGGGGTCATCCGCTTCACGGCGGCCTTCGGCGTGACCGGGATGATCCTGGAGCACAGCTTCCACACGAACACGCGCATGACGACCTGGCTGCTGGACGACGAAAATCTCAAGCGGCTGGCAGCTGCGGAGGCGGCCGCCATCGCTGAGCACTACGGCCTGAAAAAGGTGAAGGAACGCATCCTTGAGATTCTGGCCGTGCGCAAGCTGGCGCCCGAAGTCAAAGGACAGATCATTTGCCTGGTCGGCCCTCCGGGCGTGGGTAAAACGTCCATTGCACGGTCCATCGCTGAATGCCTGGGCCGCAAGTACGCGCGAATGTCTCTGGGCGGCGTGCGGGATGAGGCCGAGATCCGCGGCCATCGGCGCACCTATATCGGGGCGATGCCCGGCAAGATCATCAGCGCCATCCTCACGGCAAAGAGCGCGAATCCGCTGCTCCTGCTGGACGAGGTGGACAAAATGGCCAGCGATTTTCGGGGCGACCCGGCCGCCGCCCTGCTGGAAGCGCTGGACCCGGAGCAGAACGTCGCGTTCAAGGATCACTATCTGGATATCCCGTTTGACTTGAGCGATGTGTTGTTTATCACCACATCGCTCAAGTCAAACGGGATATCCAGATAGTGATC
>OGCQ01003456.1_pt1 | contig 14165 bp, 11 predicted proteins | sample 1570161 | NCBI WGS metagenome assembly OGCQ01 (sample SAMEA4384402, study PRJEB24528) | human gut metagenome
TTAGGCGATGCCTTCCTGATTAAAATCAAAGATTTTAATCAGGAAATAGTATTAGAATTCGCCCGCGTCGTACATGACCGCAGACAGAGCACACAGCGGCGCTGTTTCGCATCGCAGAATCCGTTTTCCCAGCGTGCAGACCTGCAATCCGGTTTCCCTTGCCTGCCGGACTTCCTTTTCTTCCAGCCCGCCCTCCGGGCCGGTGAGCAGACTGACGGTCCGGTATTCGCCGCTGAGTGCCATTTTCAGCGTCACAGCCTGCTCGTTTTCGTAGAACATCAGCGCCTTGTCGGCTTCGGACGCCCGACTCAGCGCGGCGTGGAAGCTGTCCAGCACCAGCACTTGGGGAATCCTCCCCCGTCCGGACTGTTCCGCCGCGGATGCCGCAATTTTCTGCCAGCGTTCCAGCTTCTTTTTGAGGCTTTTTTCATCGGGTCTGGACACGCACCGGGCGGAAGGGAACGCTACGATCTCGTAAGCCCCCAACTCGGTGGCCTTCTGGATTACATGCTCCAGCTTGTCCGCCTTGGGAAAGGCCATGTACACACTGACCCGTACCGCCGCTTCCGACGTGGATTCCCGCCGCTTAAGCACATTCAGCTTCATTTCCCCGGCGTCCGTCACTTCGCAAAGGCACTCCGTCCCCTGCCCGTCGCAGACCAGAACCGTCTCCCCGGCCTTCAGCCGCAGCACCTTCGCATGCTGGGCATTCTCCCCGGTCAGCACGACGGTATCGGCTCGCAGTTCCTCGCCGTCCGCAAAAAAGCGCACCATACGCCCATTCCCCCTTTTTACAGTATAGTGTAGCAGAGCGAGCGCAAAGTTGCAAGGGTTTTGCGGAAAAACTATTGACAAATCCCGCAGTCAAGGTTATAATATTCAGGCAAGTTTGCGAGAGTGTTGGAATGGTAGACAAGCACGTTTGAGGTGCGTGTGGTTACGCCGTGGGGGTTCGAGTCCCCTCTCTCGCACCAAACAGAAAAAGCCCTAGAAACTTATTCTAGGGCTTTTTTATTGCTTTATCAGCTATATTCCCACGTTCTCCGAACTATTCTGCAAGAAAATATTGCCGCAGATTTTAATATTTTCCCGCGTGCGGTACGTTTTTAGGGTACAAATTGGCAACGGATTGGCAACGCGTCAGCAGCGTTTTCACACAGCCATGCTTTTTGATTTTCCTTCCGCTCGGAATAATACTCCGACACGGGCGGGATCTGATTAATGGCATTCACGATCTCGTGCATGGTCTGCGGAAGCTTCAGGGGATTGACCTTCGGCAGGTCGCTGACCTCGATCTTGTCCTTGCCGAGCAATGTCTTGAGCGCCACGTTGACCATACGAATGTCGTACTGCCCCTGAAACAGCGGCGTGATAGGACGGTCAAGGTGCAGCATCCGGTAGACGGCGATCATCGCCGTGCGGACGGAGGTTTCCACAGTGAACACCACATCACCCTCCAGCTCCACGAACGGGCCGATGAACGCGAGGTTCCTGTTGCCCGCTGGAATGACCTCCGGGCGGTCTTTCAGCTTGCGGGGCATGATCTCGTCGATCTTGTCCTCCAGACCGCAGTAATACAGGAACTCCCGCATGATCTCTTCGCCGGAGCACTGGGTCATGGGCTTTTTTTACACAGGTGCCGCAGTTATTTGCGTGCAGGCCGTAGAACCACATGAACCGGACGTTCTCCGGCTGGTCAGGAGCCACGGGCTGGAGCGGCACATTGTACGCTGAACGATATTGCTTTGGAAGTCAGCAAACTGCTTCAGCTGGAAGCTCAGGAGTTGTTCGGTGTCCGGTAAGCACTCGGTCAAACAACTTTTTCCAAAAAACACAGGAAATCCTGCACCCCGGAGGCGCATAATGAATCGAGATCTGACAAAAGGCTCCGTCACCAAATCCATGCTGCTGTTCGCGATCCCCATGATTCTGGGCGACCTGCTCCAGCAGTGCTATAATATTGCCGACACCCTGATCGTCGGGCAGTTTCTTGGGCGCAATGCTCTCGCGGCGGTGGGGTCATCCTTCACGCTGATGACCTTCCTCACCTCCATCATCCTTGGCCTGTGCATGGGGAGCGGCGCGCTGTTTTCCATCCGCTTCGGCCAGCGAGGATATCTGCGCGTCCTTCTATTCCATCGCCGCCGCGACGGTGCTTCTGAACGTCATTGCTTACCTCTGTCTGGACGCGCTTCGTGTATTTCTCCACGTCCCTGACGAGGTGTGGGGGGATATGCGCGCCTATCTGTTCGTGATTTTTATGGGAATCCCCGGGATTTTCCTGTACAATTTCTTTGCTTCTTTCCTGCGGTCGGTGGGAAATTCCGTCGTGCCGCTGGTATTTCTGGCCATTTCCGCCGTGGTGAATATCGTTCTGGATCTGTGGTTCATCATTGGGCTAAAGCGGGGCGTCGGGGGCGCTGCGGAGGCGACGGTGATCGCCCAGTACCTCTCCGGCATCGGCATTGCCGTCTACGCACTCCTGCGCTGCCCTCAGGTGCGCTCCATCCGGCGTCTTCGCAGTCTGCGATGGGCGCGGATTACCGAAATTCTCTCCTTCTCCACCCTGACCTGCGTTCAGCAGTCGGTGATGAATCTGGGCATTCTCACGGTGCAGGGACTGGTCAACAGCTTCGGCACGGTGGTCATGGCCGCGTTCGCCGCCGCCGTGAAGATCGACGCCTTTGCCTATATGCCGGTGCAGGACTTCGGCAACGCCTTTTCCACGTTTATCGCCCAGAACTATGGCGCAAGGGAGACCGGTCGAATCCGCTCCGGCCTGAAAAGCGCCGTGTGCATCTCCATGGTCTTCTGTCTGGTCGTATCCGCCCTTGTCTTCATTTTTGCCCGTCCGCTTATGACGATTTTCGTGGAAGCCGGGGAGACAGAGATCATTCAGGCGGGCGTACAGTATCTGCGCATTGAAGGCGCGTTCTACTGCGGCATCGGCTGCCTGTTCCTGCTCTACGGGCTGTACCGGGCGCTGGAAAAGCCGGGGATGAGCGTGGTGCTGACCGTCATTTCTCTGGGCACCCGGGTAGCTCTGGCGTATCTTCTTTCCGCCATCCCCGCCGTCGGCGTGGTGGGCATCTGGTGGTCTGTCCCCATCGGCTGGTTTCTGGCGGATATGACAGGTCTGCTCTATTTCAAAATCCGGAAAAACAAGCTGCTGCCCTTGGACAAAGCATCCATCCGCTGAGCAGCAGACGAGGCGGGCAAGTGCTTCATGCACTTGCCCGCCTGCAATTATTTACGCTTTCACGAGAATATCGCTTACATCGGTCTGCCGTCCGCCTGCGGTAAAGGCTGCCGTCTTGCCGTCATGGGTGAGCTTGTAGGTTTCCCCCGCCGCGCCCTTTTCCAGCAGATCAGCAAGCCGGAACGCGGAGGTCGCGTCCTTGGTGACAAAGACGATTTTTTCCACGCCCTGCGCCTTGAGGGTGCCGATGCCGCTGAGCTTTCCCGTCAGCACGGCAAAGTCGGCGTCAACGGTGACGGTCAGCACGCCGTCCTTCTGCTCGGCCGTGTAGGCAATGTCCTTGCCGTCCTTGTCGGTCACGCGGTAGAGGGGACTTTGCGGGGTATCCGCGTCGTCGGATTTCCCTTCCGGCACCACAAGCGTGCCGATTTGGAATTCGATCGTCTCGCCGCCCAGCCGCAGGACGCAGGTGACGGGGTAGGTACCCGGCGCGGCGGGAACGGTCTCACTGCCACCGTAGAGAATTTTTTCTACAGTACCCTCGCCGGACGCTGTCACGGTGAACTTGCCGTTTTCACTGCGGATGTCCAGAGTGGTCAGGTTTTCCGGGTCGCCGTCGTGATTTTCGCCGCTCAGGCGCATGTTGATGTAGTCCTTCAGCTTCTCAATATCGCTGCCGTTCAAGCCGTTGATCGTCACATCCGGCCCGAGGACATAGTGCCCTTCGAGGCTCTTGTGGTTGCTGTCCTGCCCGTCGCCGATGCGGCCGATGGCATCTTCATCCAGCGTGTATTCGATTTTCTTTGTCTTATAATCAAAGTGGATATCGTCGTCCAAAAGCATACCCGTGGTAATGCGGGCGTTGCCAAGGATAAGAATGGTTCCGCCCATATCATCTTCGTCGTCGCTGCCGATGGCAGCGGCGCTATCGCCCGCTATGGCGGTGACCTGCGCGTTGTCCTGGATGATGATCAGTCCTGCCATGCGTTTATCCTCACCGGCACCGATGCCCGCGCCCTCATTCTCGCCGATCGCCGTCACCTTTGCACTGCCCCGGAGGATGATTCTGCCGGTGGAGGTAATGGAGCCTTTCTCTCCCGCGCCGATGCCCGCACCGTCGTCGTCACTTCCCGCAGTCACCTGCGCGCTGCCGCCGATGGTGATGGTGCCGGATACGTCCCCATCCCTTCCAGAGCCGATACCGGCGCCGTCGTCTTCACTCCACGCGGTTACCTTCGCATTGCCGCCGATGATGATGGTGCCGGATACGTCCCCATCCTCTCCAGAGCCGATACCGGCGCCGTCGATCCCACTCCACGCGGTTACCTTCGCGTTGCCGCCAATCGTAATCGTGCCGGACATCTCGCTCTTTGGGGGGTCATCATCTGACTTGCCGGTGCCAATTCCTGCACCGTCCCAGCCGCTTCCGGCCGTAACCTGCGCGTTGCCGCTGATGGTGATGCTGCCGCTGTCGGACATATTGCCGCCCTCGCCGGAGCCGATACCCGCACCGTCCTCTTGGCTGAAGGCGTTGACCTTTGCGTTTTCGTCAATGGTGATGCTGCCGGACATATTGCCGTTATAGCCGGAACCGATGCCTGCACCGTCACCATAGAAATCATCTTTCCTGTCATCTTCCGTGGTGACGGTGGCGCTGCCGGTAATATGGATTTTACCGGACATGTCTTCATCCTCGTGGCTGCCGATCTTGGCGTTATCGTTATAATTATCTTTATTATCGCCGATCTCGGCCTTCAGAGAGCCGCTGCCGGTGATGGTCACATCGCCGTCGGAGACATGCAGGGCAGAGCCGCTTTCGGAGAAAATCTTGTTGTCTCCCTCCAGTGTGATGTTCGCGCTGGAACTGCCCACGTCGATGGCGTCGCCGTTGCTGCTGATGTTGATATCCTGAATGGTGACGTTTGCCGTTGCATTGTCAGAGGTGGATATGGTGATGGTGCTGTCCGTTGTCTTAGAGCTGTCGCGCTGCTTGATGACAGGCGCGTCATCCGCAACGTCTGTGCTGCTTCCCTGGGACACCGTCTGGCCGCTGTCTCCGGCGCTGACGGTAATGTCGCCGTCCTCCAGATACCATTCCGCCGCAAACGCGGTCACAGACAGGTTCATGACCAGCAGCAGCGCGATGATCGCGGAAATCAGTCTTCTCATTTTCATTGGATGTACGTTCTCCTTTCTCGTCCTGACCCGTACCCGTCGGGCAGGCAGTCGGGGATTGCATCGGGGTACCCCATTGTGAACTTTCCGAAGGCTATTCGGTGCATACACCAATGATAACAGATAAAGTCTTTCCTGTCAAGCATCCTCCCGGCGGACATTTTTTGCCCCGTCTGTGCCGTTGACTAAACCGTCAGGCTATGCTATAATGCCGCTCAAACAGCACGGCAAACGTCGATTTGCCGCCATATAATACTGAACTCCAATTAAAATCTTTAAAAAAGATTTTAATTGCCTGAAGGGCATGGAGTTCATATGAGACTTGTTTTGTGATTTCTTTCCTTATAAATCACAAAACAGGCAGCGCCGTCAGGCGATGCCTTCCTGATTAAAATTAAGATTTTAATCAGGAAATAGTATAAGAAAGAGGGGTCATCCTTGATGAATGTACGGAAAGCACAAAAAGCTGACATTGACAGCATCGAAAAAATCTACGACCGCATTCATGACAGCGAGGAACAGGGGCTTTCCACCATCGGCTGGATTCGCGGCGTCTACCCCACCCGAAAAACGGCGGAAGCCGCTCTGGAGCGAGGCGATCTGTTCGTCATGTTGGATGACGGAAATGTAGTTGCCGCCGCCGTCATCAACCAGACGCAGGTGTACGAGTACAAAGACGCAGCATGGAAGCACGCCGCGGAAGACCGCGAGGTCATGGTGCTGCACTGCCTTGTGGTTGACCCACTGAAAGGCGGAAAGGGATATGGCCGCGCTTTCGTCGCATACTATGAGGATTACGCAAAACAGCACGGCTGCCCCGCTCTGCGCATGGACACCAACGTGAAAAATAAGCGGGCGCGAAAGCTGTATCACACGCTGGGATACGAGGAAGTCGGCATCGTGAAGTGCGTCTTCAACGGCATTCCCAATGTGCACCTTGTGTGTCTGGAAAAATATCCGGGATAAGAAAAAGCTCCCTTCCGACGGTCTTTCGCCTGTCGGAGGGGAGCCTGTTTTTAGTTTGCCGCTGTGTTGTCCTTATAGTAGTCCGTATCCAGAATCAGATTGTTGATCCGCACGAACTGCTGCACCTTTTGGGCCATTGCGTCAAGGGTTTCGCTGCTGGCCTCCGCTTCACCGCCGGTGATGCTGAGAACACGCTTTGTCCCCGCGTCGTAGGCGATATCTCCGGATATCCAGCTGCCGTCGGAGAACAGCGCGTAGCCCTCATAGGTGGGGTCAAAGGCGTCCCGGCCTATGTAATCATAGGGGCTGTCCACGCCCAGAAGATTCAGCATCGTGGGCAGGAGGTCAGAGGTGTTCAGCGTCTTGTCCACCTTCATGGGCTGCAAATCCGCGCTCCAGATGAAGCAGGGCGTCTTTTCCAGCAGCAGGGCGTCGTCCACCCCGGAAAGGGCGTACAGGGACACTTCGTCCTTGTAGCCGTAGGTGTAGTGGTCGGTAACGCCAATGATGACGGTGTTTTCCATCTGTCCCTTGTCCTCCAGCTCCTGAAGCAGTCGGGCAAAAAGATCATCCACCAGCTTGGCCTTGAGATAGGCGCAGTCCGTTTCCTCATTGCCCGTAAGCCCCCGGAATTCCGGGTACTTTTTCAGCGCCCAATAGCTCAGGACTTCATTGTACTTGTAGCTCAGATGGGCAGAACGGGTGATGATAAAGTTCAGGGTCGGCTGTCCCTCCCGGAAGAATTCGGCATTCAGACCGGGATTGTCAAACAGCAGCTGATCGTCATACAGAAGGTCTTCCTCGTCCGCACCGATGTAGTCCCCATAGCAGACGTATTCCGAATACCCCATGGCGGGAGAGAACACGCCGCGGCTGTAAAAGCTGGGATCGTTATAGTGGAAGGTCTTGGCGGAATATCCCTCCTGCGTCAGCAGGCTGGCGAGGGACTGGCGGTAGGTGTTCGTGATGTAGTCGAAAGCATAGCCGCCCTGACTGCTCAGGAACGATCCGGTATTCACGCAGAACTCCGAATTGAAGGTGCGGATGCCGCCGTAGCCCGGCGTGTAGAAGTGGGTGAAGGAAATACCCTCGGACATGAGCCGTTCCAGTGTGGGGGTGTACTCCCCGATCATCCAGTCGTCCATGGACTCCATGAGCACCAGAACCACGTTTTTCCCTTCCAGCAGGCCGGTCATTTTGTTGTCGCCGCCCACAGTCCGACCCGCAAAATAGGCGTTGATCTCCGCTTTCCCTGCCTTCTGCGCCGCGGCGTAGCTTGGCGTCAGGGGGTAGATGCCGTTTTTGTAGATGTCCTTTTCCAGCGTCTGGTACAGGCCGCAGACCTGATACAGCCGGTGGGTATTGAACATATTGTCGTAGGCCGCCTCAGCGGACTGAACTCTGCCGTAATCGGAGGAGGCGTACCGGATGTCGCCGTCCTGCACAAATACCGCCTGCGGCAGGCAAGCCGCCCCTACCGACGCGGCGATGACCACCGCCGCAGCCGCGATTCCGGTTGAACATTTCTGCTTCCACCTTGGGAATTTCACCAGAATCACGATACCCTGCACCGCCAGCGCCGCCAGTCCCAGCCACCAGCCGATGGGGTAGCTCAGCAGGACGGAAAAATAGTCCGACCCCTCAGACGCATAGCGGAAATCCGACAGCCACATCATCTCGGAAAACAGATAAAAATACCCCGTCTGCACAGCGGCGTAGATCGCGGCGACGAAATACAAAATACCGTACACCACTCTCCCCGCCTTGGCCGGGAACAGCCTGACAAAGCCGCTCAGAATCGCCGCCCACAAAGCGCCGAAAGCCAGCGGCCAGAGCTGCGCCAACCGGAACTCCTCCGTATTCAGGGATAAAAAGAGAAAGGCAAACACTTCCACCAGAAAGAAGGACAGCGGCAGGAAAAGAAAATGTATACGCCGCCGTGTTTTTTGTTTGCCCGAGGTCGTGCCCACTGTTCATCCGCTCCTTTATCGAAACTCAGGGTATTGTATCACAAAATGCCGCAAATGTCCACTTAAGAATTCCTTGTATCGATATTTTTCACAAAAAATTTATTTTCCTCTTGTAAAATCTTCCTAATTGACGTATACTTAATGCAACTTCGAAGAAATCGGCGATTGCTTTCGGTGATTTCTTCCTTATACTTTCTGCGAGAAAAGAGGACACCCATATGGATTTGATTACCGTCCGCGATCTGTTCAAAAACACCGAAAAATATGCCGGCGTCGAAGTGAACGTCGGCGGCTGGGTGCGAAACCGCCGGGGCAGCAAGCAGTTTGGCTTTATCGTCTTAAACGATGGTACTTATTTCACCCCCGTGCAGGTGGTGTATAACGACACTCTGGAAAATTTCCAGGAAATTTCCAAAATCAACATCGGCGCCGCCCTGATCATTCGCGGCACGCTGGTGCTCACCCCGGACTCCAAGCAGCCCTTTGAGATTCAGGCCGAGAGCATTACCGTGGAAGGCCCCTCCACCGGCGACTACCCCCTGCAGCCCAAGCGCCACTCCATGGAGTTCCTGCGCACCATCAACCATCTGCGTCCCCGCACCAACACCTTCCAAGCGGTGTTCCGCGTCCGCAGCCTTGCCGCTATGGCCATCCACCAGTTCTTCCAGGATCGGGACTTTGTGTATGTCCACACGCCCCTGATCACCGGCTCCGACTGCGAGGGCGCGGGCGAAATGTTCCAGGTCACCACCCTTGACCTGAACAACGTCCCCAAGACCGAGGACGGCAAGGTCGATTATACGCAGGACTTCTTCGGCAAGCCCACCAACCTGACCGTTTCCGGCCAGCTTAACGGCGAAACTTTTGCCATGGCTTTCCGCAACATCTACACCTTCGGCCCCACGTTCCGGGCGGAGAACTCCAACACCACCCGCCATGCAGCAGAATTCTGGATGATCGAGCCGGAGATCGCCTTCGCCGATCTGGAGGATGATATGGAGCTGGCCGAGGCCATGATCAAGTATATCATCTCTTACGTTCTGGAGCACGCCCCCGAAGAAATGAACTTCTTCAACGAATTCATCGACAAGGGACTGCTTGACCGTCTTCACAACGTCCTGCACAACGAATTCGGCCGCATCACCTACACCGACGCCGTGGCGCTGCTGGAAAAGCACAACGATGAATTTGAGTACCCCGTCCACTGGGGCAGCGACCTGCAGACCGAGCACGAGCGCTTCCTAACGGAAAAGGTGTTCAAGAAGCCCGTCTTCGTCACGGATTACCCCAAGGAGATTAAGGCGTTCTACATGAAGCTGAATCCCGACGGCAAGACCGTGGCCGCTATGGACTGTCTGGTTCCCGGCATCGGCGAGATCATCGGCGGCAGCCAGCGTGAGGACAACTTCGACATCCTGAAGAACCGCATCGAAGAACTTGGCATGAAGCCTGAGGACTATGCCTTCTATCTCGACCTGCGCAAGTACGGCTCCGCCCGTCACGCGGGCTACGGTCTGGGCTTTGAGCGCTGCGTCATGTACCTCACCGGCATGGGCAACATCCGGGACGTGCTTCCCTTCCCCAGAACCGTGGGCAACTGCGACCTGTAATTGCAGCACCATCGATTGCAAAAGGCGAACCGTTTCCTACGGTTCGCCTTTTTTGATGGTAATCATCCGGTCAGGAAACGGAAAACCGCCCGAAAGAAGCAAGCTTCTTTCGGGCGGAAATTCATTTTTGCATTCTTAATTACACAGCCAGGAAGAACTTCACCAGGAACAGAGCGGAGATCACGTAGGTCAGGACGGAAACTTCCTTGGCCTTGCCGCCGAAGATCTTCATGATGGTGTAGGAAATCAGACCCAGGCCGATGGCGTGGCCGATGGAGCCGGAGATGGGCATACCGATGAGCATCAGCGCCACGGGAACCATCTGATCCATATCGTCGAAGTCGACCCGCTTCAGACCCTGGAGCATCAGGATGCCCACGTAGATCAGAGCAGCGGAGGTGGCAGCGGCGGGGATGATGGCGGCGATGGGGGCGATGAAGATGCAGGCCAGGAACAGCAGGCCGGTGACGACAGCAGTCAGACCGGTGCGGCCGCCGGCCTCAACACCGGAAGCGGACTCGATGAAGGTGGTGATGGTGGAAGTACCGGTGCAGGCGCCGGCGATGGTGCCGATGGCGTCGGACAGCAGAGCTTCCTTCATGTTGGGCATATCGCCCTTCTCGTCCACCATGCCGGCGCGGGAGGCGGTGCCGACTAGAGTGCCGATGGTGTCGAACATGTCAATGATGCAGAAGGTGATGATCAGGGTGATGGCGGTGAACCAGCCGATCTCCATGAAGCCGGCGAAGTTGAACTTGAACAGGGTGACCTGAGCCATATCGGCGAAGGGGGGCAGGAAGGAAGCGGTAGCCAAAGAAGCGAAGGGGTTGGTGTGCAGGAAGGCGAAGGAGCCGATCCAGTAAATCACGGAAGCGACGAGCATACCGTACAGCACGGAGCCCTTGATGCCCTTCTTGGACATTGCCAGGATGACAAACAGGCCGACAAACATGGTCACGACGGTCAGGATCATGGTGGCGAAACCGGTGTCGCCCATGTTATTCTGCAGGTAGCTGGGAGTCAGTGCGCCAAAGAAGTCGCGCATGACATAGAAGGGAGTGGTGAAGCCGTTGCCCTCTGCATAGACACCCACGTTGGAGCCAAGGCCGATATTCATCAGCATCAGGCCGATAGCGGGAGAGATGCCCAGACGGATGCCGAGGGGAATGGCCTCCACGATCTTCTCGCGGACGTTGAAGATGGACAGGACAACGAAGACGATGCCCTCCAGCAGGATGATGACCAGAGCGGCCTGGAAGGAAGCCACGTAGGTCATGCCGGTCATGGCAACGATGTTGCCGACGACCACGGCAAAGAAGCTGTTCAGACCCATACCGGGAGCCATTGCGAAGGGCTTGTTGGCCAGGAACGCCATGCAGAACGTACCGATGGCAGACGCGATGCAGGTTGCCAGGAACACGCCGTTCCACAGATCCTGTCCGGCGGCGCCGAAGCCAGTGAGCAGGTTCGGGTTCAACGCGATGATGTAGGCCATCGTCATGAACGTCGTGAGGCCAGCCACGACCTCAGTCTTGACGGTGGTCTTGTTCTCGGAGAGCTTGAAAACTTTCTCTAACATAGTATCGACCTTTCTTTTTAGTTTTCCGGCTAAGCCGGTGGAAAAGTACAGGTTCATTGTAACATTTTCCAAAAATAATACAATACAGAAGACAACACAAACTTATGAATAAATTATGTCCTGTTTTCGTCGTTTTGACAAATTACCGCTTTTCCCGGTGTTTTTTGCGGCGATTCCTTTGGATTTTCACCCGTTTTGGAAACGTATCTATGAACATCGCTCTGAATCGTACCGGAATAAGTATCGATATTTAAGGGGCTTCCTCAATTTTGGGAGGAAGCCCCTTACTGTTAAAGTCCTGTTTTTGATTGCTTTTACTGCTTCGGCGCGCGTTTCCGGCAGAGATAGATGTCCAGCTTTTCCTTCATGTTCTCCGGCATCTCCCGGGCTACGGGGCACCGGGCAGCGTTCGCCATGCGCTCCGCAAAGGCAATGAGGAAATCCGTATCCAGCACCATCTGCTCGCCCTTCATCAGCGCCATGGTGTCATAGCGGTTGTGAATGGTGGCAGTATTGGGGGGCGCGATGCGGGCGAAGGACACCGCCGGGACGCCCTTGTCGGCGAAGGGCGTGGAGTCGCTGGAATACACGTCCTGCTTCACCTCCACCGGGAAGCCCAGCTCGTCGCCCAGATAGGAAATATAATGGCACAGCTTTTCCTCGCCGGTGACGCAGGAGATAAACTTGCCCATAATGCAGCCGATCATGTCCAGATTGATGTTCAGCACGCAGTTTTTGAGCTTCTCCTCGTCGGCGCAGTACGCCTTGGAGCCCAGCAGTCCCCGCTCCTCACTGCCGCACCAGATGAAGCGCAGGCCGTAACGGTGGGGGTGCGCCGCGAAATGCTCCGCGATACCCAGAATTCCCAGAGAGCCGGACATATTGTCATAAGCGCCCTGTGACAGGGACGTGGAATCGTAGTGGGCGGTGAAGGCAATATACTCGTCCACCTGTCCCGGCATATCCAGAACGACGTTGTGGGACTGGCCGGTATACTCCTCCTGCTTCAGCGCGATCTTCGCCGTGGAAGCCCCTCTGCGGATCAGCTCCACCGCATCTTTTGCGTTGATGTTCACGCCGGGAATTCGGTTTCCGTTGTGGACGTAAGAGCGCAGCTCCCGCTGGTCGATGTCCCGGTCGGCGTAATTGGTGTTTCCGTCATAGGTGACGAAGCCCACCGCGCCGTTTTCCAGCAGATCGTGGTAGACCCAGTAGCCCAGATAGCCGTCGATCATCACGATTTTCCCCCGGCACTTGCTCAGCGCGTAGGGGCTGGAATCCCGCAGATAATAGAAAGGCGCTTTCACCTCCCCGCTTCCTGCGCACAGGTAGCCCTTGCAGGTCACTTCCACGCCGCCCACCTGCAAAACCGCCTCCTGTATTCTGGACATCGGCACGTCGAGCGGCACGATCTCGGCTTTCAGCCCCAGCCCGGCAATCTTATCCTGCAAATACTGTGCCGTGCGCAGCTCCTCCGGGCTGCCGCCGGTGCGGATATAGGCCGTATCCGCAAATATTTTCATAATCTGTTCCGCGTTCATGGCGTTTCCTCCTTTTTTATATTCTATATAGTAATCCATCCGTGCCAAATTTGCAAGTCCCGGACGGCATCAATATTTTGCTCCACTTTCCAAAGAAATCGCTTGACATGCGTCTGGTTCGATGCTATAATATCACCCGTGGTGATTGAATGCACCCGTGATTTTCATGGGCCTTTAGCTCAGTTGGTCAGAGCCTCCGGCTCATAACCGGATCGTCCCGGGTTCAAATCCCTGAAGGCCCACCAGATTTTTCAGGTCTTCCGCCTTCAAATATAAATACATAGGGGTATAGCTCAATTGGTAGAGCGGCGGTCTCCAAAACCGTAGGCTCTGGGTTCAAGTCCTAGTGCCCCTGCCAGGAATGGGAATTCTCAGTGTCTGCTGAGAATTCCCATTCTTTTTGTATTCAGTTGATTTTTCGGGGTTATTCCCGGTATTTGCGGGATTCCGTAATCCAGTCATCCAGAAACCGCATCTGCTCGTCCGTGTGGAACCAATGCTCGCCGCCGGGCATGACAGTCAGTACCGCGCCGGTTTTCTCCGCAAAGGCCGATATGGTCTCCAGCGAGGTCAGATTGTCATGCTCTCCGTACAAAATGCGGGTGGGAACGCGCCATGAAATCGGATGCTCCCGCACATAGCACAGGTACTTCCACGACAGCGTTTCCCCGAAATCCGTTGGAATCTCCAACTTTTCTGCAAGCTCCTGTTCGGTCACGTCTGCCCACAGCATCATATTTTCAATCAACTTTTCCATATCCACAACGGGAGAAATCAGGCAGGCACTATCAACCAGCGCTCCATCCAGCGAGGACAGCGAGAAAAACGCGCCGATGCTGTTCGCTACCAGTGTGAGACGATCGCAGTGCTTCCGCTGCTGGGCGAAAAACTCCGGGAATTCTTCCTTGGCCTCCCACGGGGTTTGTGCGTGGTAATCAAAGCCGATCACTTCACTGTCCGGGAACAGCTGTCTGTAATGCTCGGCTTCCGCCGCAGAGCCGCCCTTTCCGTGGACATAAATCACAATATTCTTCATAAAAACTCCTTAATCAGACATTTCCGTTGACAATTTTATACTGAACTCCAATTAAAATCTTTAGAAAAGATTTTAATTGCCCGAAGGGC
>OGCQ01003469.1_pt1 | contig 14127 bp, 17 predicted proteins | sample 1570161 | NCBI WGS metagenome assembly OGCQ01 (sample SAMEA4384402, study PRJEB24528) | human gut metagenome
GCCTAAACGGGAAAAACCTGTACAGGAAAATCCTGCACAATTAAATACTAAAGAAATAAAGAAAGAAGAAACAAATAACGTATCGAATCCTATCCGCGCGGCGGGCCAGCGGACAGAGTACCGCGCCCTGCTGCTGAAAAACATCGAGTATCCGATTTTGGCGCAGAATAACCCGATGGATACGATGCGATTGGATGAACTGGTGGAGTTGATGCTGGATGTGGTTTGTTCCAAACGGGCGGCTATCCGCATTTCGGGTGAGGAAATGCCTGCCGAAGTAGTAAAATCTCGATTCCTAAAATTGGGCGCAGAACACATCCAGTATGTTCTGGATTGTCTCAAGGACAACCCGCCCCGCATCCGAAACATCAAGCAATACTTACTGGCGGCGCTCTACAACGCGCCGCTGACGATAGAAAACTACTATGCCGCGCAGATCGACCATGACCTGTGCGGCGGAAAGAGGTGACATGATTTGCAGATGAAATTTTATTCTCCGCTGACTGCGGACTTTTTCCCGAATGACACCGAGGATTTGGACGATGACTACAGCGAATACGAGGGTATCCCTTACACCGGTAAAGAACTGGCCGGCTACCGCGATGTTATCCGCGATGCCATCTACGAGGATGTCAAAGATTTTTACGGCGACCTGATGCGATATTACCGTGAGGACGATTCCGTCCGCAGCAAGGTGGTAAGTGCTGTGCCGTCTGTGGAAATTTGCGGCAACAAACTGTGCGGGTGTCTGACCGTGGAACTGAAAGAAACTCTGCTCGATGATGAGCAGACCGTCCTGTGCAATTACATTTCCGGTCAGTACAGCGACGGCTGGGGTGAGGGCTTTGAGCAGAGAGATATTCGTGTGGATGACGGTACGTTGGCTGTTCATTTCTGGCAGGAAGATGGATTCAAGATGATGCCATCTTTTGAGAAAATCCCGAAACCGGAAAAGAATTCTCTGCGCCCTAAGATGCAGCTGATTGGGCAGGACGGCAACATTTTTGCCATCATGGGTCGAGCCTCGCGGCTGCTGAAAAATGCCGGGCAGAGCGACAAGGCCAAGGAAATGTGCGACAGGGTCACGGCAAGTCAAAGCTACTCCGAAGCACTCAACATCGTTTCCGAGTATGTGGAAACCGAACTGTCGCCCAGCCCTACGCCCAAGCGTGACCGGGGTGATGCCAGATGAAGAAATACGAGATCACCGATATTGCCCATCCCGACAATCCCAACCTGCACCGCATCCGCGCGGTGACGGACTTAACCGAGGATGTCCTTGCCGGGATGCTCGGTGGCTATGTGGAAAGCTACGATAACCTCGACCAAGATGGTCGCGCGTGGATTTCAGCGGATGCCATCGCCTGTGAAAACGCAGTTGTCTGTGGGGATGCAGTCCTTACAGATCACGCCGTTGCAAGGGGTAATGCCTATGTCGGCAAGAACGCCACCGTAATGGGGGATGCCACTGTGCAGGATGATGCCATCGTATGCGGCGGGGTCATTATGGGAAAAAGCTGTGTCTGCGGGTATGCCGTGATTCGGCAGGATGAGCAAACCTTGTGCGCACCGATCATTGACGGCAGCGCCCGTGTATATGGCGAAATCTCCGGCAATGTGGTCTGCCGCGGCAATGCCGTTGTCCTGCCCGGCATCAAGCTCGACAACAGGACGCAGGACTGCTTTGTACTCGAAGATGACCGTGTTTCTGTGCAGACAGCCAGCCGCACACCACCCCCGAAAGAACTCTGTACCCATGATTTTGAACGATAAAACGAAAGGAAGATGCCTTTGACGAATACTCCCGAAACGCTCAACATTCTCAACCCTGATTTCCGGATGCCCGAACACTGCGGCGGTGACCGCTGGTCAATTTTGCACGGGGATTCCCTGCAGATCCTCCGCCAGTTTGAGCCGAACAGCTTCGATGCCATCATCACCGACCCGCCCTATGCCAGCGGCGGCAGCAGCCAGACCACCAAGAACCGCAGCACCAACGAGAAGTACAGCAGCATGAGCAAGGAAAAGGCGCTGCCCGACTTTGACAGCGACCAGATGGATCAGCTGAGTTGGATGTTCTGGACGGCGGCATGGCTGCAGGACGCCCGCCGCATTGCCAAGCCCGGTGCGCCCGTCTGCCTGTTCATCGATTGGCGGCAGTTGCCCGCCATGACGCTGGCCCTGCAGTGGGCGGGCTGGACCTGGCGCGGTGTAGCCGTGTGGGATAAAGTCGCCAGCCGCCCGCAGAAAGGACGCTTTCGTCAGCAGTCCGAGTACATTGTGTGGGGGTCGAACGGCAAAATGCCGCTTGAGAGAAATGTTGGGTGTCTGCCGGGCGTGTTCCGTTACCCGAATCCCCAGAACCGCATCCATGTCACCGAAAAGCCCTTGCAGCTCATGCGGGATGTGGTGCAGATCTGCGAGCCGGGCGGGCGCATCCTTGACCCCTTTGCCGGGGCAGGCACCACCGTGCTGGCCGCTGTGCAGGAAGGCTATGAGGCTGTCGGCATCGAAATGTCGGACGCCTACTTCCGCCGCAGCACTGAACGGCTGAAAACTGCCCTTGAATCCGAAGTGAATCAGAACTGATTCACTATTTTGCAAGAAAAACCGAAAAGTGAATCAAATCTGATTCACTCCCGAAATTCAGAAAGGAAACACGAAAATGAAACGACCTTGGGCTTTTATCTGCGCCAGCGAGGGCGCGACATCCAAACATCTCCGCAATTATTGCCGTGAAGTCTACCTGCTGGGCTACCTGCCGGTATGCCCCAAATTGCAGGACAGCCAGTATTTGGTGCTGGAAGATGCCGTGGAACGCAGCGAATACACCGCCATTGTGCGGGATAAGCTGCTGCGCTGCCCGATGCTGGTGGTCTGCAGCCGCAATCAGGATGCGACCACCAACGCGCAGATCGGTTTGGCACAGAAATACAACCGCATTGTCACAACCTTGGACGGTTTGAAGAAAGCCGTTTCGGAGGGTGACGACCTTGTGTCATGAACCGTTTTGCGGGGTGTCGTGTTTTGCTAGCATAGCGTCTGGTCGACCAGACGCACATTTTGGGGATGCCCCAAACCCCTGCCGTGCGTAAACGCAGATTTGTTGTCTCATTCCATGTCGATGAGAATGAATTATCATTCTTGAATCGGCAGGTTGCGGCCAGCAGTCTGAACCGAGAGGAATACCTGCGCACGCTCATTGCAGGAAAAGCAATCCATCCGCGCCCCTGCACGCACCATGCCGATCTGCTCCGCAAGGTGGCAGGGCTGTGCAACAATGCAAATCAGCTTGCCCACCGTGCCAACAGTACCGGAACAGCAGGGCAGGGGAGTGTGGATGAAATGACCCGGCTAACCCAAGAGGTCTGGCGGGAAGTAAAAGAAAACTGGTAAAGGAGTCACTATGAAAAATGGCTTACACATCCGTGATCCCTGTGCGCCGCCTTGACCGCACAGTGGACTATGTACAGAACAAAGAAAAAACAACACCGAAATCTCTGGAAGAAGCTGTGGACTATGCGGCAAACCGGGATAAAACCGAATCAGCCTGTTTTGAAACAGGACTGGGCTGCACAACCACCAGCGCCTTTGAAGATATGCGATTGAATACGCTTCGCTGGCACAAAGAAACCGGTGTGCAGGGATACCATCTTGTCCAGAGTTTTGCGGAAGGGGAGGTAACTCCGGAACTTGCGCACCAGATCGGTGTCGAATTTGCGGAACAGCTATTGCTTGGGAAATACCAAGCAATTGTGACAACGCATTTGAACACTAAGCATTACCACAACCACATTGTATGGAGCGCCGTCAGCTTGGAGGATGGAAAGAAGTACCACAGCAACAGTAAAAGTTACTATACCGAAGTACGCGCCCTTTCAGACGCGCTCTGCCAAAAGTATGGGCTTTCCATCATTGAAACACCGGAATCGCTGCGAGGAAAGCGGCAATATGAAAAGTGGAGGGCTGAGGAAAACAACCAACCCACATGGCGCACTGCCATCCGGCAGGATGTGGACGAAGCAATTCAACAAAGCCTTACATGGCGGCAGTTTCTTAGTGCAATGGAACGCAAAGGGTATGAGGTCCGCATGGGACGCAAGTATCCCGTTTTGCGTCCGCCCGGAAAAGAGCGCTTTGTTCGCTTCAAAACGCTGGGCAAGCGGTACACGCCAGAAGCCATCCAGACGCGCATCCTGTATCCACAAAACTATCGCCCGTATGTGGAAAAAGCTCCTTCCGTTCAACATGGCCGTCTGCACAGCGGGAAGAAGCCCCATCGCAAGCTGACCGGGCTGCGGGCGTTGTATTATCGCTATCTATACGAATTGGGTGCGCTCCCTCGCAAGCCGCGCCGCCCCAGCTATGTCGTGCGGCAGGATGCCTATAAGCTGGATCAGAGAATCCGGCAGATGGAATTCTTATCCAAGCACAACATTGACACGCTGGCACAGCTGGAAACTCACCGACAAGCCCTGCAAACAGAAATTAGGCAGTTGCTGACAAAGCGTAAGCAACTGCCCAAAACCGATGATGTACAATCGCAATGTGAATCGGTCAACACCGCCCTAAAGCAGCTTCGCCAAGAGGAACGGCTCTGCCGCAAAATTGCAGAACATTCAATCGAGGTGCAGCAGCACCTCACCGAAGCCCGCCGTGACCGCGCTGAACAGCAAAAACAAGAACAGGAACGTGCGCGTGACCGCCGCCCCGATATTACAACACGTTAATCTGTAAGACCCAGCAGCCAATCCCGCGCATTGATGCGGCGAATGCCGTCATACTGTTCCTCCGGATCATCATCCATCGTAAGAATATATTTGGGGTAGTGGTCGCGGATGGACAGCAAGGGTCGCAGCTCCCGCTGCAGGGTGTCCGCATCACGAACGGAAAGCGCCACTTGGTAATAGAAGGTATTGTTGCCGTTCATTGCCACAAAATCGACCTCGAAAGAATCGACCTTTCCGACATACACGTCATAACCGCGCCGCAGCAGTTCCAGATAAACAACATTTTCCAGAATATGCCCGGCGTCTGTATTGCGTTTGCCAAGCAGCATAAATCGCATACCGATATCTACGACATAGTATTTTCCCAAGGTTTTCAGATACTGCTTACCCTTGACATTATACCGCTGTGCGGGATAGATAATGTAGCTTTCAATCAGCGCATCAAGATAGCGTTCGACGGTCTTTACATCAACTTTTCGTCCTTCGGATGTCAGGGTGTCTGCAATTTTCTTGGAGGAAAGCGGACTGCCGATGTTGTCAAAAACATAGCGCAGTACACTTTTCAACATCAACGGATCGAGGATCTTTCTTCGTGTCAAAATATCTTTTACGACAATCGTGTTGAAAATGCCATCCAAGTAATCCCGAATCTCGTTCGGATGCCCTTTAAGTTCCAGCGCATAGGGAAAGGAACTGTTTTCCAGATATTCGGTATATTTTATTCCGCGATCTTCCATACTGCCGGTACTCTGCATATATTCCTTAAAAGAAAGCGGCAGCATTTCGATTTGCACATAGCGCCCGGAAATAAGGGTGGCTATTTCACTGGACAGCATATAGGCATTGGAACCTGTGACGTATATATCTACATTTTTCTTGATATACAAACTGTCGATCACTTTAGGAAAATCCGTGACGTGCTGTATCTCATCCAGAAAAATGTAAGTCATCTTTTCGGGAACAAGACGGTCTTTCAGGTAAGCGTACAGTTTTCTATAGTCGGTAAGTTCCTCAAAATCCATATTCTCAAAATTGATGGCAATAATTTGGTCTTGTTCGACGCCATTCTGCAGCAGCCAATCTTGGTACATTTCCATCAAAACAGACTTTCCGCAGCGGCGGATACCTGTTACGACCTTGATGAGTTGCTTGTCCTTAAACGCAATCAGTTTATTCAGGTATTCAGTTCTGGTAATCCGCATAATAAACCCTCCGCAGCTTTTAATGATAGTATACGCCAAAAAGTGTAAAATGTCACGCACTTTTTGGAATCGAATCCAAATAATTAAAGAAAGAAGGATGTATATGAATTATTCAAACAAAGACTACATCGAACACCTGCGCCGCAAGTACCCGCCCGGTACGCGGCTGCAACTTGGCTGCATGGAAGATGAGTTTCCCGTGCCGCCCGGCTCTATGGGAACCGTTGATTTCATCGATGATGCCGGACAAATCCACATGAATTGGGACTGCGGGCGCAGTCTTGCCCTCATCCCCGGCGTGGACTCGTTCAGCCGCTTGCCCTCGCCCAAAGAAAAGGCCGGTGATGCCAGATGAATTACGGCTCTGAACCCGCAGACCAGGTCGTCCGCTACTCGCTGGAGGGTGCAGAGTTTGCCCTGCGCATCTCCGGCACCGCTGCGAAAAACTTCTTTATTTTCGCACAGGCAGTGCTGCACGACAGCAAAAAGACCCACGGCAAAACGCACCTAATCCGTTTGCTGAAAGAGCAGAAGCCGCTGAAATTTTTCACGGTAGACAAAGACCGTATGCACGATTTTGCCCGCGCCGCCAAAGCGCATGGGCTGCTGTTCTGTCCTATCCGCGACAAAATGGACCCCGACCACATTGAGATCGCCATTTTACAGGATGATGCCTCCAAAGCCAACCGCATCATCGATAAGCTGCAACTGGCTATTGTGGACACCGGCACGGCAGAACTTATCGACACTGTGCAGCAGGAGCGTGGTGAAACCGCTCCGGAAACCGAGCGCGTCCAGACCGAGGACGGTGCGGTAGATTTTGAGGTCGGCGCAGACGAGGAACAGTTCAACATGGGTTTTCCGCAGGGCTCGGAGAACGCCAGTCCGTCCGAGCCTTTCTCCGACAGCAGCAAATCTTTTGCAAACTCGCCGTCGCCGCGCGCCGATCAGCTTCGGGCCAAGGGTGAGCGCCCCAGCGTGCGCATGGAATTAAGCGACATCACCGCCTACCTGCGCCGCAAGGTTGAGCCGCCCAAAGACCGAATGCCGAGGATGCCCGTAAAAATCAAGAGAAAGGAGAAAACACTGTAAATGGACTTGAATAAATATCTCAACAACGCCGCACCGTCAGAACCGCAGTATTCTAAGGAAGATTACGCTGCCATGAAGAAAACCGAGCGTGAAGCGGTTTGGGCGCAGGTGGATGCCCGCATGGGTGAGGTACTGGCAGATGCCCCGGCCTTGCAGGGATTTCTCGACTTTATGTCGCAATGCCGCAACTCGCTGCCGAACCAGCTTTTGCTCTCCGGCCAGAACGCCGACATCACGGATGCCCGCACATTCCAGCAATGGAAGGATGCCGGAAGGCATATCCGTACCGGCGAGGAAGGTTACACGGCCATTGTGGGGCAGGTGTACGAGAATAACGGCCGAAAGGCTTCCGGGTATAATATCGGCAAGGTGTTCGACATCACCCAGACGCGCGGCAGGCCTGTGCCACCGCCCGCCGAATACCAAGTGGATGAACTGATTGCCGCCTCCATCGAGAGCAGCCCAGTGCCGATTCAAATCTCGGATAGTCTGCCGGACGGCATCCAAGCGCAGTATGTTCCCAAGAACCGCACGATTTATGTCCGCAACGGCATGGATGCAGGCACGACGCTGTGCGCCATCGTTCGGGAGTGCGCACAGGCAGATTTTCACAAGGATTACACCTACAACCGCCAAGCCTACGCTCCGCCGAGTTACTGTGCCGCCTACATGGTCGCGCATCGGTATGGGCTTGACACCACCGCTTTCAACTTTGACCGCGTGGTTGCCTTGTACGGCAATCTGGGCAAAGAACAGCAGCGGGGCTTTCTGTCGGATGTGAACACCGTTGGTGGTGGGCTGCTGCGCAGTCTGAGTCGCACGCTGGCTGTACAGACCCGCGAACTGCTCGCCGCAGAATACGCTGTTGCCGTGCCGTCTGCCAAGAAGCAATCTCGCCAGCAGGAGCGCGGCTGATTGTTTTCCGTTTGTTTTCAAATGACGGATAGCTATTGCGGCAGTTCTATGATATGCTGTGAGCAAAGGATGGTGAAAAACAATGACAGAACGTAAAGTTAAACTTGACCGTGCCAACAAAAGCATCCTGCTCCGGGCGCTGGGCGATGTCTACTACGGCCAGCGCGCCAACGGCGGCAGCACCGAAGTGACCGGACGGCTCATCCTTCGGGTGAACGATCTGCCCGCAGGCGGCAAGCTGACGCTGTCGGCGGCAGAGTATCGGCTGGCAAAAGCAGCCCTCAACCAACTGCGCACCCAACGCTTGGCAGAGGGCGGCTACACTGATGCCGTGGATGACGCGCTGACCCGACTGCTGCACGCCCACACGCCGCTGTTTATCTGGTGAATCTGGCTATGACATGGAAAAAATTCTGGTCGATCATTGACCGAGTCCGCGCCAAAGCGGATATGCAGGATGAAGCGTCCGTGAAACAGTTCCTTTACACGGAACTCATCAAATTGCCGCAGGATGAACTGCTCGGCTTTGATTGCGCATGGCAAAGTTATCGCAATAAAGCCAACTTTCCCAAAATGGTCGCGGCGGCCTGCATCATCAATGACGGCAGTTCGGATGACAGATTTACCGATTTCCGTAACTGGCTGATTATGCAGGGGTACGATGCTTATCGGCAGGCGCTGATTGACCCCGATAACCTTGCGGCGCTCAACATTCCGTTCCGAGATACTGAGTGGATGGGATGCGGGAATGTGGCGTGGTATGCCTACGCGGGGCAGAAGCTGCGCACCTATTTTGAGAAAGCGGGTATCACTGCTGAACTGCACCGAAAGTATCCAACCCTGCTGAAATCGTCTGCCGATTTACATCAGGCAATCATGCAGGAGCAGCTTGCGCCGTGTCGTGCGCCGGAAACCGAATGGGAACGACAAATGCTGCGAACGGAAGTCAAGCACTACATAGATACCAGTGGGCTGGCGTACAGCTACAACGAATTCTATACTCAAAAAATGCCGGATAAGGTTGCATGGAAAACGCTGCAAAGCGATTTGTTTGCAAATCTGCCGCAAATCAAGGCGGAACGTATGCCGCAGGACTTTTCCGTAGTTTTGCCGAAGTTGTGGAGAAAACGTCAGGCATGGGATGCCGAGCGTACAAAACGCCCGCCCTATCGCGGCGAAGAAAGGTAGCCTACCACGCCGGGAAGAAAGAACCCTTGGTGGGTCTGGCTGCTGCCGCTGCCCGTTGTATGGTGGACGGCACTGGCGGTGGCTTGCCGTTGGCAGCCGGGTATGAAGATAACGGCTCTGCTGGATGCGCTGAACAGCGCACTGGCAGAGCCGTTTGCGTTGGCGTGGAGTCAAGACAGCCCGCGCTTTTTGCTGGTGTTTACGGTGATTTACGCGGTGGTGGTTATCGTGGCCGTGACGGATCAGAAGAACACCCGCCCCGGTGCGGAGCATGGCTCGGCGGCGTGGGGCGATGTGTTCCGGTTAAACAAGTTCTACATGGACAAGCGAGGACCGAATCTGCTGCTGACCCAACACTTTCACATCGGGATAGATGGCTACAAACACAAGCACAACACGAACATCCTCATTGTCGGCGGCAGCGGTGCAGGCAAGACCAGAACCTACGGCGTACCGAATGTACTGGAATGTGCCTGCTCTATGGTCATTACAGATCCTAAGGCTGAAATTTTGCGTAAAACCGGCAATTTTTTGAAGCAGAAGGGCTATGAGGTACTTGTTTTTGACCTTATAAATCCCGCTGCATCGTTCTGTTACAACCCGTTTGTGTATGTTCATGATGACCGTGAAGTGCTGACTTTGATAGAAAATCTGATTCAAAATACCACGCCACCCCATGCGCAGAGCAACGATCCATTTTGGACCAAATCGGAGACAGCTCTGCTCCAAGCCCTCATGCTGTACCTGCTGCACGAAGCTCCGCCCGAAGAACAAAACTTCTCGATGGTCATGGAAATGATAGCCGCCGCCGAAGTCCACGAGGATGATGACACCTACCAATCCCCGCTGGACATCTTGTTCGAGCGCTTGGAGATGCGCGAACCCGACAGCATCGCCTGTAAGCAGTACCGCATTTTCAAACAGGCGGCGGGCAAGACCGCGAAATCTATTTTGGTAAGTGTAGGAGTGCGCCTTGCCGCATTCAACCTGCCGTCCATCGCCAAGCTGACGATGACGGACGAACTGCACTTGCAGGAATTGGGCGAACGCAAAATCGCGCTGTTCTGCTGCATCCCGGACTCGGATAAATCCCTCAATTATCTGGTCGGCATGATTTACACCCAGCTTATCCAAACGCTGTACCGCCAAGCGGATCGCGTACACAAAGGACGCTTGCCTGTGCCGGTGCATTGCCTGATGGACGAGTACGCGAACATTTCCTTGCCAAAAGACACCTTTTTGTCGGCATTGGCCACCATGCGTTCCCGTGCTATTTTCTGTTCCATCATCGTGCAGAACATGGCACAGTTAAAGGCTATGTACAAGGACGATTGGGAATCACTGGTCGGTCTGTGCGACGAGTTTCTCTACCTCGGCGGCACCGAGAAAGAAACTCACAAGTATGTCTCGGAACTGCTGGGCAAGGAAACCATCTCCACCACCAGCTATAACCAAAGCAAGGGGCGCAGCGGCAGTTACAGCATCAACCACCAGCAATCCGGGCGCGACCTTATGACCCCGGACGAAGTGCGGTTGCTGGACAACAGTAAATGCATCTTGTTTATCCGTGGGGAACGCCCCGTGATTGACCTGAAATATAATCTGCTGAAGCACCCGAACATCCGCTATACCGAGGACGGCGGCGCAGCCCCTTACGACTACACCGCCGCCGACAACGCGCTGGACGATCTGCCCGGTGCACCCGAAAATTATGAACTGCTGGATATGGACGATTTTCTGCCCGCCGAAGCGGCAGAAATGAAGCCAACCATACAAAGAATCAGGAGGCCCAAATGAAGCTGAATCATAACAAAAAATCCGTGAAAATTTCTCGCAGCCTGTTCATGCTGTACGCCGTCATGGTGTGCGGCATTGTTTTTGCCCTGCCCGCCTTTGCCGCAGATGACCCGCTGGTCGTGGTCGAAAATCTCTCCACGTTCATCTTTTCGCTGATTCGCGCCGTAGGTCTTATCCTGCTGGGGTGGGGCATCGTGCAGGTCGGCCTGTCCTTGCAGAGCCACGACCCCAGCCAGCGCAGCCAAGGTTTCCTGACGCTGGCGGGCGGTCTGGTGATTACGTTCGCCAAAGAAATCCTCGACCTCATCACCGCGTGAGGATTGCGCCAAGAGGAAAGGCGGTGATGCCCTGTGGGTGAGTCATGGATCGTCAGCAACTTAAACGCCGCGCTCTCCACATGGAACGACAAGCTGGCGGAGATTTGGTCGCTGCTGACAGAAAGTCCGCAGACATTCAAGGGCGGGCAGGTCTGGGGCGTGATGACCGGCATTCACGGCGCTTTGCAGGCAATCGGCTATGGGCTGCTCGTGCTGTTTTTTGCCGTGGGTGTTATGAAAACCTGCGGCAGCTTTGTGGAAGTCAAAAAGCCCGAACACGCCCTCAAACTGTTCATCCGCTTTGCGCTTGCCAAGGGCGCGGTGACCTATGGGTTGGAGTTAATGCTGGCGGTTTTCTCCATTGTGCAGGGCATGGTGTCCACCATTATTACCCAATCGGGCAGCTCCGGCATGAGCAGCGTATCGCTGCCGCAGGAGTTGATCGATGCCATCAACAACGTGGGCTTTTGGGATAGCATCCCGCTGTGGGCGGTTACGCTGATCGGCGGGCTGCTGATTACAGTGCTGTCGTTCACGATGATTCTGACCGTCTACGGCAGAATGTTCAGCCTGTGGATGTATGCCGCCATTGCGCCGATACCGCTGTCTACCTTTGCGGGTGAACCCACCAGCAGCGTGGGCAAAAACTTCATCCGCAGCTATGCAGGGGTCTGTTTGCAGGGCGTGGTGATTGCCTTGTCCTGCATTATTTTCTCCGCCATCTTGTCCAGCCCGCCCGCCGTGGATACCGGTGCATCCGTTGTCACCGCTGTTTGGACCTATGTCGGGGAACTGGCATTCAACCTGCTGGTGCTGGTGGGAGCCATCAAGGGCTGTGACCGCATCGTGAAAGAGATTATGGGATTGTAAAGCAAAAGCGACGCACCATTATGGTGCGCCGCAAATATTATGCCTGATGATAGAGAATCCATTCCAGCAAATCCGCTGCCTTTGCACGACCGCTTGCAATTTGCAAAATAATGTCAATCAGTTCTTCCTGCGTGTAGTCAAGTTCAATTCCGTTAATTGCCAGAAAAACCAGCATAACGTGGGCACCGATGCGCTTGTTGCCATCTACGAATGGGTGATTGCAGACTAAGCCAAATCCAAGCTGTGCCGCCTTTGCCTGCACGGATGGATATAGATACTGCCCGCCGAATGTAGCAAAAGGCGCATTCAAAGCAGATTCCAATAAACCATCGTCACGGATACCGGCAGTACCGCCAAACGTCTCCAACAGAGCATTATGCAGCCTTAAAACCTGTTCCTTGCTCAGCGTTTTCATTTGGCAAGTACCTCATAGGCTTGCTTGTTTTTGGCAATCAGACGCTTGGAGATTTCGAGAATGTCCTCGTCTTTCGCCTGTTGCTCGTCCTCGACTTGGCTGAACTCCATTAGCACATAACGCGGGACATTATTCTTTAAGATGACCGCCGCGCCGTTCTCGTCAACCATCCGTGCTACACGGGAAAAATTCTGGTTGGCCTCCGTGATGGATACAAGATTGTCTGTGTTAATAACCATAATTCAACGCCTCCTTTGAGTATAGTATACACGAATTATAGGATAAATTCAACCTATTTATTAAAGAAGGAAGGAATGCAGTATAGAAATCAAAATACCGAAAGAAGTCCGCGACTACCATGAAAATATCTTTTTCGGGCTGAACACGCGACAGTTTATCTGCTCGGTGCTGGCGGTCGGCGTGGCTGTCGGCATCTACTTTGCCTTGCAGCCGTATGTTGGTACCGAGGAAATCGGCTGGATGTGCATTTTAGGTGCCGCGCCGTTTGCCGCCTGTGGGTTCTTTACCTACCACGGTATGACCGCCGAACAGGTGCTTTGGGCTTGGTTCAAGTCTGAAATCCTCTGCCCGAAACGCCTTGTGTTCAAGTCCGACAGTTACTACTACGAAGCCATGCAGCCCGCCATCCGTGCGGGCATGAAACGAAAGAGAGGCAAGCCTATGAAGAAAAGCGAGGATAACGCTTGATTAAAACCCTGACGAAAGCGCAGAAGATGGAACGCGAAAAGTTCCGTATTCCGCGCAGTGTACAGGATGCCATTCCCATCCGACGCATCTTTGCGGATGGGATTTTCCAAGTCGGCAACCAGTATTCCAAAACATGGTCGTTTACCGACATCAACTACGCCATCGCCAGCAAAGAGGACAAAACATCCATGTTTCTCGACTATTCGGAACTGCTGAATGCTCTCGACTCCGGCGCATCTGCGAAAATCACGATTTATAACCGCCGCATCAACAAGGCTGAGTTCGAGCGCAGCGTCCTGCTGCCCGACAGGGGCGACGGCTTGGACGAATACCGTCACGAGTTCAATCAAATGCTCACCGCCCAAGTCACCGGCACCAGCAACAGCATTGTGCGGGAGCGTTATCTGACCGTAAGCGTGGTAAAGCGCAACGCGGACGAAGCCCGCAGCTACTTTGCCCGTGTTGGCACGGATCTGGTGACGCACCTTGCGCAGCTTTCCTCGGTGGCGCAGGAGTTGACGCTGACCGAGCGCCTGCATATTTTCCGCGACTTTTTCAAAGCAGGGGAGCAGGCTGCGGCAGAGTTCAACATCCACGAACACGCCAAGCGCGGGCAGCATTTCAAGGATTGGTTCTGCCCCGACAGCATGGAGTTTGCCGCCGACCATTTCAAGCTGGATGCCCGTTATGGTCGGGTGCTGTATTTGCAGGACTACGCCAGCTACATCAAGGACAGCTTTGTGTCGGAACTCTGCGACCTTGACCGCGATTTGATGCTGTCCATCGACATCCTGCCTGTACCCACGGACGAAGCCGCCCGCCAGCTGCAAAGCACACTGCTGGGCGTGGAAACGAACGTTGCCAACTGGCAGCGCCGCCAGAATGCCAACAAC
>OGCQ01003482.1_pt1 | contig 14082 bp, 9 predicted proteins | sample 1570161 | NCBI WGS metagenome assembly OGCQ01 (sample SAMEA4384402, study PRJEB24528) | human gut metagenome
ACGAAAAATTTGACGACGCATCTGTCGCACAATCTTTGTGCGGTATTGCCCTAAACAATTCGAAAAAACTGCACCGCAGGTCTGCGTACAAGCAGAAAGCGGTGCGGTTTTTTTTGTGCGTTGCACTGGAAAATGTCAATATTGTATCCCACAAATCCGCATAAGAAATACACGAATCAGCGAGGTTCTTTTATCCATTCCGTCAATTGACAGATCATGCAGGATATGGTAAACTAACAATAAAGGAGGGAATCCACCAAAAAGCACCAAATACACAAAAAACGAATTCGGCAGTTGTACATTTATACAAATAAGCCCGAAATCCGTTGACAAAAATGTATAATAGTGCTATAATATTCGATAGAAGGTTCTGTGCGTTTTCCGATTTGGCAATGAGAGGAAGGATACACGATGAAACGCATTTGGAAAAAAATGATGGCGATTTTAATGGCAGTATTTCTGGTATGCACAACATTGGTGCTTGCGGGCGGAGCCGAAGTTGTTTCTGCACTGGCAGAGGCAGGCGGGAATACACCGGAGGTAACGGACGGGGCAGATGCACAGCAGTTCGCCGACAATTCCGGCGATATTATTATAGGGAACATTTCGATCGAGCTGGATCAGCTGATCAAAAACCACTATATGGTCACTGTGCCGGTCACCATGCCCAATAACCCCGGCTTTACCGTTCTGCAATTTGGTGTAAAATGGGATGTGACACGCATGTCTGTGCAGGGTGCACGTTCTACCGGCAACATGAAGCTGCCGATTCTCACCATTGCCAATGACAAAAGGCAGATCTGGATGATGTTCATTGAGAACGACTGCAAGGAAACCAATATCAGTTCCCTGACAGCAGAGATCAATCCGGATGTCAAGGTGGGGGATACATTTGTGCTGGAAGGGGCTTATGCGGACTATGCCGACAACAAGGCTCTGTACAAAGACAAGACGATGAAATCACATGACCTGAATATTGTTTCCGGTACGATCACCATTGTGGACAGCGTTGTGCCGGAAGTAAAACTGCAGATCGGAGAAGTCAGACCTTCTATGCGGGATCTGGATGAGAACGACTATATGGTAGAAGTGCCGGTGACCGCAGAAGCGAACAATGGCTTTAGCGACATGGTGTTTGGCTTCCGCTGGGATGCCAGCAAGATGACGGCAGAACCGCCGTCCGGCAATATACCGGAAGGGCTTTCTCTGATCCCCACCATTGACAACCAAAACGGTGTCGGGTGGATCCATGTCATTGCCGACAGCACCTATACCGGCAGCGACATCTGTACGCTGCGGTTCACAGTACCGGACAATACGAAGCCGGGGTCGATCTATGACATTACCGGTTGTAGCAGTGATGGAGATACAGAGGCATCGGTTGCCAACCACTCCGGCACTGCGGGTACGCTGACCATCAACAACGGCAGAATTTTTGCCACTTCCACCCAGGCGGCGAATTCTTTTGCATTCGGTAAGGTGACGATTCCGGACATTTCCATTTCCATGGAAGATCTGGAGCAGAGCGATCACCTGATCTCCGTGCCGATTACGATCACGTCAAACAGCTGCTTTACCATGCTGGCGTTCGGTGTCAGCTGGGACACCAACGATTTGAGCATTGTCAGCTGCACCTGTGATGATACCAAGAATCTGGGCATGATCGAATCCTATTCCGATGACAACAACGGCATCTGGATGCAGTTTCTCTATCGCGGCCCCTATGATGCTTTTACAGGAACGGCACTGTGTACGCTGACGTTCCGTGTGCGGTCGGATATATCGCTGGGCGACAAGATCATGCTGAATCCGCAGGAACTGAGCCCCGACGGCGACAGCATGATTATCGTCAGCACCAAGGGCACCTTTGGTGACCTGAACATGCAAAAGGGCACCATCAGTCTGGTGTCGGCAAACGAGCTGACTGCGGCGGCAACCGTAAAGATCAGCGATGTGGAAATTGATACCTATCATTTGTGGCTCAAGAGCTATGTGGTAGATGTGCCCATTGTCCTGAAACGGAATACCGGTGTGTCCTATCTGTCTATGGGCGTTTTCTATGACGAAACCATTGCACAGGCGAAGGAACTGCAAAGTGTGAACATCGATCAGATCGGTGTAATGGACGACTTTAGCCGGCGGTCCGGTGAAGTGGTAAGCTCCGGCTGGCTGGAATTCCACAGCGTAGACCCCAGCAGCGGGTATGTCTACAGCGGCACCACGCTGGGCGTGCTGAAGATCAAGCTGGACGAAAGCGTCAAGGCAGGCGATGTGATCGACCTGTCTGCGGCATCGCTCTCGCCTACCGGTGCAGTAGCCACGGTAGAGATCGCCGACGGTTCCCGTTCTTCTCCGGCACTGGTTTCCGGCTCGATCCGCATCACGGAAGCCGCAACCACAACACCGGCGGAAACGACCACTTCGGCGGAACAGACCACCGAAACGGAAACCACTGTGACAACGACCGCCACAACGGAAGAAACGACGATTTCGGAAACGACTTCTGCCGAAACTACAACAGAAACGACTACGGAAACCACAGAAACTACCACCGAAGAAACCACCACGGAAACGGTGCCAGAAACCACTGTGACTTCTACAGAAACTACAGCAGCGACTACCACAGGATATACCGCTGCAATCAAGACTGACCACTTGAACCGGACAACACTGCGGGTACGTGCCGGACAAACCAGCCGCCTGCAATTTTATCCGGCAGAGGGCAACGGGGACGACTGTGTCTGGATGAGTTCGGATACGGATATTGTCAAGCTTGCTCCTGGAAACACCTCCGCGGAAATCATGCTCACCTGCAACCGTGTGGGAACGGCAGAGGTATCTGTGCTGTATGACGGGCAGGTGCATACCTGTAGCGTTAGTGTGGTATCCGGCGACAGCGAAGCTGCCGGCGATGTCAACGTCGACAATCAGACAGATCTGTCTGATCTGGTGATGCTGAATCACATGCTGCTGGGGCAGATTCCCACAGGAGATGCCGCATCTCAAAGTGCTGACATCAACGGCGACGGGTATCTGGACAACTGTGACGTTCTGCTGCTGATGCAGATGCTCCTGAATCAGGGATTGCTACAGTAGGCTTTTTGAAATTTAGAACAAGAAAAGCGGTACAGAATTTCTGTGCCGCTTTTTTGGCTCTGTAAAGGGAACTCTGCATAAAACAATCAGGCGGCTTCGTGGGGTGTTGCTGTAGATCTGCCTCTTTATTATGCAATTTATGAGTGGAAAAAACGGGGCTGGGCGTGTTCATTTTTGCGGTTGCATTGACTTCTGGTAAAAAATATGCTAAACTGAACAGGAGAACATTTGCGGCGGCATGGTATCAAGTCCGGCGGTGCTGTTCGGAAAAGGAGGGACTTCTGTGGTACAATTCTGGGTTGGCATGCGGCGGCTGACAGCACACTGGAAACCGCTGATACTGTTTGAAATTCTTTGGAAACTGGTGACGCTGCTGGTGATTGCACCGGCATGTGCCGGTTTGATCCAGCTGGCGATCCATCTGGCGAAGCTGAAATATCTCACCACATCCAACCTGTTACAGTTTCTCCGTTCCCCGTGGACGATTCTGCTGCTGGCAGTGCTGTTGCTGCTGGCGGCGTTGTATACCCTGTTTGAAATTGCGGCAGTCTGTACCTGTTTCCGGCAACCCCGCTTTCAGAAAGTCCGTACCACGCTGGGGCGAATAGTGCGTTCCGGTTTGCAGTCGGTGCTGCACTTCTTTCGGGGCGGCGGACCGTTTCTGGTGCTGCATCTGCTGGTACTGATTCCGCTGATGCAGTTTTCGGCGACTTCCGGTATTTTTACCGCAATGGGCATTCCGGATTTTCTCGCCTACTATATGACGAAAAAGGAATTCCTGCTGCCGATTTATGTGGCAGCGATCATTCTGTGCTGTCTGCTTTCTGTTCGCTGGGTCTTTTCCAGCGTGCTGTTCACGCAGAACCAGTGCAGCTACCGCAGTGCCAGAGCCACCAGCGTACAGCTGGTGCGGGGGCGTTTCTGGCAGACGTTCTTCTCCGTGCTGGTGTGGAACTGCTGCTATTTCGCCGCTTTGCTGGTGTTCCTGTGTATGATTACGGTGGTCGTGCTGATGGTGATTCGTGCCACCGGCAGCAATGATCTCATTATGTCGCAGGCAATGCGGATCCTGAAACTGCTGATTCAGATCGTGCTGTGGAGTTTCTCGTTTTTTGCCACGCCGATCTGCATGGCACACCTGACGGCTCTGCTGGAGAAACGCTGTGTGCAGATGCCGGAGGTGGTGCTTCCGGAACCGGTTCCGTTGAGCCGGAGTGCCAAGCCGTTTCGCCGGAGCACGGCAGTTCTGACGGCATGCTGCTTTACGGTGGCGGCTCTGGGGCTGAACCTTTCGTATGTGTACAGCGTTTTCACCGGCAAGGCGAATTTCCGTCTGGCACTGTTCCAGAATCCCACCGTTATGGCACATCGGGGACTTTCTGCCGATGCACCGGAGAACACCCTCTATGCCTTTTCCGATGCCATTTCGGTGGGGGCGGATTTCATTGAACTGGACGTGCAGCAGACCAGGGACGGCGTGCTGGTGGTGATGCACGATTCCAATCTGAAACGCACTACCGGTGTGAACAAGGACATCTGGGACGTGGACTATGCGGACATTCAGAATCTGGACGCAGGCAGCTGGTTCGATCCGGCGTATGCCAACGCCAGAATCCCCACGCTGGAAGAAACGCTGCAATTCGTGGACAAGCGGGCGAAGCTGAACATCGAGATCAAGCCCACCAAACACGGTTCCGATACGCTGGAGCAGGACGTGGCGGAGTTAATCACCCGGTATCAGTACACTGATGCCTGCTATGTGACATCGTTTTCCTACGGCTCGCTGAAAAAGGTCAAGGAAGCCAATCCGGAGATTCGTACCGGCTATCTCATGAGCGTGGCATACGGACAGTTCTACTCCCTGAAGTATGCGGACGCGTTCAGTCTGAACAAGGTGTTCGTCACCAGTCAGGTAGTCAACGCTGCCCATCAGCAGGGCAAGCAGATATTCGCATGGACGGTGAACAGCATGTCCGAGGTGCGGAGCCTGTGCAATCTCCACGTGGACAGCATCATCACGGACGATCCGGTCATGGTGCAGAATGTGATCTCGCGGGACAGCACCGGCGAAACGCTGCGGTCTGTGCTGGACTATTTTATCAATTGAGGGGAATTTTTCAGTCGGGCTGGCAGCCCACTCACCTATTTGTCAACGTTTTACACCTCACCTCACGAAAGGAGAATCCCCATGCACCTATTCGCCGCCCCCGTTCCCGCCGGCAAAAAGGCTCTGGAACACGAAACCGCTTACCGGCTGCTGGCGTATGCGGTGCAGGAGGTTTACGGGCTGTCCCTGCCGGAAATTGCCTGCGACTCCCGCGGCAAGCCCTTTTTTCCACAGCGGCAGGAGATCTGTTTCAACCTTAGCCACTGCCGCGGGCTGGCAGTCTGTGGCATCTCGGCGTTTCCGCTGGGGGTAGACTGCGAAAGCATTCGCTCTCTGCGGGAGGGGGTGCTGCGGCGTTCCTTTGCACCGGAGGAGGTGCTTGCTGTCACGGAAAGCCCCCAGCCGGACGAAACTTTTTTCCGGTTCTGGACGCTGAAAGAAGCGTTTGTCAAGGCTCTGGGCGTGGGCATCTCCTACCCGCTGCACACGGCGGTGTTTGCGTTGGACGGGGGAGATGTCACTCGCCACCCCCAGGGCTGGCAGTTCCGGCAGTTCCGGCTGGACAGCGGGCATGTGGTGTCCTGCTGCGGAGCATCGGAGGACACGCTGCCGGAAGAACTCCACGTTGTGTCATTCTAAGGAAACACTGAATAAAGCCCGCCTGACGGCTTTGTACGCAATCTGCTTGCAGATTTTCCGTCATATTGCCCAGAAATCCCTTGCCATACGGCAGTATGCCTGCGGAATTTCTATGCAATCTGCCGAAAAATCTGACTACGCATCTTACGCACAAGCTTTATTCAGTGTTTCCCTAACCGAAAATGGAAAATTATTTTCCAGCATTTATACATTTTGCAAGAAAGTCGCCTTTGGCGGCTTTTTTCTTTGTGGATTCCTCCAAAAATCGGGATTTTCTGCAAAGGTCGTGAAAAATTCACATTTCATTATTTGACTTGTGGTATAATAGACATAGAAGAATATGCCATATGTTCGAAAGGAGTTTGGTGAAGATGAAAACACGATCGCATACCGCAAACACCAGCAGGAGCCTGCCGTCACGAGTTATGGCGGTGCTGCTCTCCGCGGTGCTGTTTTGTACAGGGCTGTCGCTGGGCAGCTTTGCTTCGGCGGAAGAACTGCCGGTATTGGAAACGGACGTATCGCAGGGGAGTTCCGGCAACCTGCTGATCGGCATTCAGGGCACGTATATTGACCAGATCAGCGAGGCACTGGACTTAATCAACAGCTACCGGCTGGAAGCCTGCCAGAACGGCTATCCCAACCCTGACGGCAGCGGCAGCCTGACTATGAGCGACTATGAGCCGATCCAGTGGTCGGACGGACTGGAGTATATCGCACGGATCCGTGCCGCAGAGGCTTCCCAGACAGAAGATCATGTGCGTACCAACGGAGAAAGCTGCTTTGCCATTCAGGCACCGGCGGGGACGTCTTCTCACGGAGAGTGTCTTGCATGGAACCGTGAGAAGAATATGCTGCATGGTATCGAGCAGTGGTACGGCGAGAAGGAGTCCTATCTGATCGACAGCAGCAGCAGTGCCGCCGGTCACTATAGAAGCATGATCTCTCCTGGCAGCCGCTATATCGGTATCGGTGCGTTCTACACCTCTACGGCAACCTATGCCAATACCACCTGTGCGGAATTCAGTTCCGGCAAGGGCTCGGACAGCCTCAGCTTCACCTATGGGGAGTGTATTCAGAAGCTGGAGGTTCCCGCAAGTGATGTGACTGTAATGGACGATTCTGTGCAGAGTGTCATGTCCTACGGCGATACCCAGACCTTGCAGCTGAAGATCCGGTACAGCAACCGGAAAGGCTTTACGCTACAGGAACCGGTATCGTGGAGCAGTTCGGACACCGATGTGGTATCCGTCAGCGGTAACACTGCCACTGCTGTGGGCTACGGCACGGCAACGCTGACAGCTGTAGTCAACGGCCTTTCTTACACATTTTCTGTTACCGTGGACGACAATGTCACTGTGACCACCACCGAGCCCAACGAGTTGGAGGACACCATGTGTCTGAAATTCGCGGATCTGGAAATGTCGCTGGAGGAATTGCAGGCGAACAACTATCGGGTGGAGATGCCCCTTTATGTCAGCCAGAGTTTTAGCGATATGAACTTCAACGTCGTTGACAATCCCAGTCTGACGAATGTGAAGTGCGATTTCGGGGACAAGATCATCACGTCTTCTGCCAGCAGCGGCTATTCGACTTCGTATCTGCTGCGTGTGTATCTGTCGCATACCGAGCAGGAAGCCGGTTGGATCGGCACGATCACCTACCAGCTGCCGGAGAATACCAAGGCGGGGGATACGTTCTCGGTGGATTTCCGCATACTCAAAAGCAGCTACTGGATCAGCACTTCCGGAGAATCCAGCAAGATGCAGGGGGAGAGTGGCTCGATCACCATTACCGGTGCGGAGAAAACTACCACGACCACAGAAGAAACTACCACCACAGAAACAACGATGACCACCACGACCACTTCGACCACAACAACTTCTGCAACAACGACAACAACCACAACGACGACAACGATGACTACTACCACCACAGAGGAAACCACTGCGACTACTGCGGAAACGACTACAACTACCGCGACCAGCACTACAGCGGAGCCGCTGCAAAAGAATCTGACGGTTTCGCTGGGAAGAGTGGAAGTGGGCGTAGATGAATACGAGCAGAATCACATTGTGAGCGTTCCGATCTATATTGATCGGGAGTGTTCCGCTTTGAACTTCGGCATCAGCTGGGACAGCCGTCTGACGTATCTGGACAGCAGTGTTGACTATGGTGCGTACTCCAGTGCGGAGGCGGACGGTTTTGTCTGGCTGGTAAATGCATCGATCAGCAATATTCCGGCAGGAAAGATCGGAACGCTTCGGTTCCGGCTGCCGGACGATGCAGAGGCAGGAGATGTCTATGTGGTCAACTTGTCTGCACGTGCCGCCAGTGGTGCCGATGCCATGTGGCTGGATAATGTGAACGGACAAAAAGGCACACCGTTGGTGCAGGGCAGTACGATCACAATTACAATTGCTCCGGCACCTACGACCACCGCACCGGATACCGGCAGCGTGCTCTATGGTGATGTCAATCTGGACGGCAAGGTGGATATATCCGATGCCGTGCTGACCAACAAGGCGGTTTCTGGTGTGGTAATGCTGAACAAGCAGCAGTATCAGAATGCCGACTGTGATGCCAGCGGCGAGGTCAATGCCGATGATGCCACCCTGCTGATGAAATTTCTGGTGCATATTGTGACTGTTTTGCCTGATGCGGCATAAAAATTGCCGCGTATTCCGGCAAAAAAAACCTTGACAAATGCGGCATTCTGGCGTATAATAAAAATAAAGAGAGAGCATACCAGTAGACGGTCTGCTCCCACTGCATAGAGGTTAAAGAATAACCGCCACAGTTTTGGGAGAAGTGGGGCGGTTATTTCTTTTTCTTGCCGTGGTGATTCTGATTACTATTTTTATGATTATAGTAAATGTATACGATCAAATTGGCTAAGGACAGCAGAACACTGCAAATCTTCAGCAAATCACCAAAGGTGACATATTGATCCATCATACTGATCACCTCCCATCTGTTCAAATGAGCAGTGGGAGCAGAAACAAACCGCCTACCGTTATTGGTATGCCCTCAAGTTATTAGTATATCATATCTTGCAAAAAATGTCAAATGCAAGCCGCCGCATCATTGCCGGAGTTCTCTGGTGATGGTGCGGTTTTTTGTTGCCAGTCAGTGCCGCCTTGACAAAATGCAACATTCTGTTCTTTGGAACTTGACTTTTTCGAGAAAATATGGTATTCTATTTTTGTCGCATTTGTGATAAAAAGAAAGAATCTGATGAACAGATGACATGAGAAAGGAATGCATTTCTATGATACAGAGAAAAACCTGCCTTGGGGGAATTGCAGCAGCGGCGGCATTACTGCTGGCTGTGACCGGCTGCGGAAAGTCGTATCCTGCTAAAAACGCTGCCCAAAAGGCGGAAACCAGTGCCGCATCAGAAAGCACAGAAGCAGCTGATGCGGAGAACCGTCCGACGGTGGAACAGGCGGATTTCCAGCTGAAACCGTATGCCATGGACGGAATCGGGTGTGCGGTAGAAGTGCCGGACACCTTTACAACCGGCTCCGGCAACTCTGCTGTTTCCGGCAGACTGTCCTTTGACGGCACGGAAAGCGATGATGCCATTGTTGTCGCAGCGTATGATGCCCAGCCGGAAGAAGAATTCAACCAATTTCAGGAAGACGACCTGTTCGAACTGATTAACTTTTCGACCACGCTGCCGCAGCTGCAATATTTTCGGGAAACGGAAATTGCCCATGCGGAAAATATGCCCTGTAAGGCGTTTGTGGGCGAAACACTGGGGACAATTGCCGGAGAGGATACCTATGTGACGATTCTGGCGGTCAACTGTCCTGCACAGGACAAAATGTACGTCTTTTCCATGCGGGACAAGACCGGCGAGTTCCAGAACTACCGCGATCAGCTGGCAGACCACATCTATCTGAATGAAACCGGCTATGTGGTAGAGAACGACCAGTTGGCTGATGCACCGGAACCGGAGCCGCTGTCCTATTCCAACGACACCATTGGATACCAGATCGATTTGCCTGAGAAGTGGGAACGGGTCACTGACACCAGCCATTTTTACGGGCTGGAATCGCTGGCTTCCCAGTATGACGGCTATGACCTGTTCATGAACCGCGATCGGGACTATGCCATTGTGGCAGCCAAGTCCATGACGGTTTCCGATACGGAATTCTATGCGGCAATGGAACAGTACAAATCCATGTGGACAGGTGCCGGCGGCAATGAACTGGTCACCTCCAAGGAGTGCACCGTGTGGGGCTATGCGGCATATCAGCTGGTCATCAATCACACAGCCGGTGCAGATCCCACCACCAGCGTGACGTGGCTCATCAACAAAACCGGCGATCAGTCCAAGTGGCTGCTGGTTCGTTACTGTTACCGTGAGGACAGTGCGGCAGAATTTGCAGACACGCTGATCAACAGCATTCATCTGCAATAAGACAAATTCCCTAGAAAAATAGTTTTCCCAGTCCGGCAGCCGCCGGACTTTTTTTGTTTTGTCAGGCGAAAATATGACAGAATCTCTGAAAAAGTTACAATTTGGATAGGAGAATCTTGCTCGGTTTCCTCTGAAATTCGTAGAAAAGCAACACTTTTCCACATAAAAAATTGTGCAGATATGCAAAAGTTCGGGGAGAACCTGCCGGAAAGTCTTGCAAAACGGTTACAAACATGGTATAATAGCATTTGTACGGTGACCACCGCCGTGAGGGGACAACCTCTTCTCACGGAAATGATGTCTGCCGTTCGCCCTTGCCTGTGACAGACAGGCGGGCGAGGCAATGCAGGCGGCACACAAGTTCTGGGGCGGATCGTCTGGCTGTGACAGATCCTTTGATCCGACAGGACAATGCCGGCAGAGCACGGCGTATCCCTTCCGCTTTCAGGACCGGACAGGCGTGTGCAGCACAACGCATTGCAGCGGCAGGTTTCTCCGTACATCTGCGATGCAGCGACTGCTGACAACGCAAAATTCTCAAAGGAGCGTTTTTATGCGTAAGAAAATCATGGCAGTCGTTTTATCCTGTCTTACTATTTTCGCTTTGGTCGCTTCGTCCTTTGCGGTGACGTTTTCCGCGTCTGCCGTTTCCGTGGACGAAATGACAAAAGCCGCTGTACAGATCATCTCTCGGAGCGAGGGTACCTATGGTACGATCAATCCCAACGATAACGGTGCAGTCAGCATCGGTATGTTACAGTGGCATGCAGACCGTGCCCTCCAGCTGATGCGTTCGATCGCAAACGCAGACACCGGCTCGGCACAATCCATTCTGGGAAGCTCGTTCTATAACGATGTGATGAATGCTTCCAACTGGAACTCCCGTACATTTTCCAGTGCAGAGAGCACAGCAGCTTCCAACCTGCTGACTACCTCCGCCGGAAAGTCCAAACAGGACGCACTGGCATACAGTGACGTACAGGGCTATATCAGTGCCGGACAGAATCTGGGCATCTCCAACGCCGGCGTGCTGGTGTATTATGCCGAACTGTACAACCGCGGCATGGGCGTTGCAAAACGGATCCTGAACGCGGCGGCAGGCGGCGGCTCTTACAGCAGCGTGACACTGTCAAAGCTGCACACCACTGCACTGGCGAACAGTTCCAGCTATTACACCGACCGTCTGAACAATGCCTATAACACCATTGTTTCGCTGGGCTGGGGCGATGCCTCGGTTTCCGGCGGCGGGGACAACGGCAGCGGCGGTGGTTCTGCGGACACTTCCGATTTCTCGGAAAGCTATGCCGGTACATATACGGTGACGGCTTCGTCCCTGAACGTCCGCAGCACACCGTCTACCTCTGGTGCAAAGGTGGGCGTACTCCCCAACGGGGCACAGGTAACCGTCACTTCTGCCAACGGCAGCTGGGCGGCGGTGTCCTATAACGGCATCAGCGGCTACTGCTCTATGGATTACCTGAAGCAGAATGCCGCACAGACGACCGTACCGGCAGAAACCACGGCTCCGGCACAGACCACCACCACGGCGGCAACCGCAGCCACTTCGGATTTCAGCGAAAGCTATGCCGGCACCTACAGTGTGAACGCATCTTCTCTGAACATTCGCAGTGCCCCCACAACGTCCGCTTCCAAGGTGGGCAGCATTCCCAACGGGGCACAGGTGACTGTCACTTCCGGCAACGGCAAGTGGGCAGCGGTGTCCTATAACGGCATTAGCGGCTACTGCTCTATGGACTATCTGAAGCAGGCAGCTGCCCAGACCACGACCACAGAGGAAACTACCACACCGGCAGAAACCACTACAACAACCGCTGAAACCACAACCACCGCTGCATCACAGCAGGACACAGAACCGGCAGAAACCACGCCGATCGATATGAACCGTGTCGACGAAGCATATGTTTCGCTGTACGGTGATGTCAACTGTGACGGAACGATCGACATTCTGGATGCTGTGCTGCTGCAAAAGTACCTGAACGGCAGTGTGCAGCTGAACTATACACAGCTTGCCAACTCCGACTGCCAGAAGGACAGCCAGCTGGACATCACAGATGTGACCGTCCTGATGCAGTACTTGCTGAGAAGCTTCACTTCTTTACCGGTCGCATAATGTGACCAGCGAAAAAACTGGATAAAACGACAGCCCGCCGCATTCCGGCATATGGAATGCGGCGGGCTTTTTGTTTGTGGTGAATTGTTGTTAATTTGAGTACCACCTAAACTTGAACAAAAGATTTTACTTCCAATCCCTCCACCAGCTTCGCTGGTCCCCCTCGTACTGAGCGGTCCCCTCTGCCCTGCGGGCATCTCCCCACCCCGTGGGGAGTTACCCTTTTCAAGAGAGGCTTAATTCAAGGTAGTACTCAAGAACTTAGGGAAACACTGAATAAAGCTTGTGCGTAAGATGCGTAGTCAGATTTTTCGGCAGATTGCATAGAAATTCCGCAGGCATACTGCCGTATGGCAAGGGATTTCTATGCAATATGACGGAAAATCTGCAAGCAGATTGCGTGCAAAGCCGTCAGGCGGGCTTTATGCAGTGTTTCCTTAGTGTAAGTACCAGTTACTTCTTCAGTCCTGCCCCACGCAGAGCACACTCATAGGTGATATCGAACAGGTCGTTGGTGTCTACCTTGCCGTTGCCGTCAATGTCGCCGGCTGTGGTGGGGAAGTAGGTGCTGCCGGCACCGTATGCACCAGATTCGGCAATCTGCTGCATGGTCCAGTAGATGTCGTTGATCTCATAGGGAACACCGTTGCAGTCTGCATCGCCGGTAATGGGGGACTCGTCGTACACACCGTCATTGTTGAAGTCGAATGACAGTTCACTGCACTTCTTTTCCATGTTGTAGTTGACCATGGCGTTGCTCTCCATGACAAACCGCAGGTAGTAAGCTGTGACATACTGTACAAAGTCGTGTTCGCTGCCCTCGAATGCGTTGATCGCATCATCGTTGTACTCCGGATTAATGGTAACAACCGTTTCCATGTTGGTGGTGAGTGCGAAGCCTGTGTCCTTCTTGGTAATAGTGATCGTCTGATTCGGTGCTACGTCAAAGGTAACCTTGGCGGCGTTCAGCGGAGAGAAGTTGTAGTTGCCCTCGTCATAAGCCATGCTGAACTCAAGCGGCAGGCTTGCGGTGTCGGTATTGGTGTAGGAAATGCTGTCGCCGGTGATGTCCACCTTGCACTTGGTTCCCACGTCATACGTTCTTTTGTCGTAGGGGCTGCTCATGGAGCAATGTCATTAACTTAACATCTAGCCAAGCGAGCTAAAATCTGCTAAAATAAAGAAGGGTGAAGATAATGAAAGCAGAAACAAGGTTCATACGGCAAATACAAAAGATGGCAAGTGATGTGGAATTTCAAAGCAAACACGTCAGAGATGGCGAAAAAGATTTCAAGCGGACAAGAAAACTTACGTTTTCAGATGTTATCATGTACACAATCGGGAATACAAGAAGTCCGCTTGAACTGGAGGCACAGCGTTTTTCAAAGTATCTCACAGCGGATGAAATCAGCGGTGCAGCTCTGTGTAAAGCCCGGCAGAAAATCAAGTATACCGCATTTGAGGAACTGTTTGAGCAAACAGCGGCATCTGCTCCCAAAGATAAGCGGTTTCACGGATATCATCTGTATGCAGTGGACGGGATGAAGGGAGAGTTGCCTAAAACTCCGGAATTATCCGCAAAATACTGCGAAACTGAAAAGTGTAAAACGCCGGTATTTCACGCAGTATCAACTTTTGATATTCTGAATGAGATGTTCATACGTTCTAAATTTCATTTTG
>OGCQ01003487.1_pt1 | contig 14065 bp, 13 predicted proteins | sample 1570161 | NCBI WGS metagenome assembly OGCQ01 (sample SAMEA4384402, study PRJEB24528) | human gut metagenome
AAATATCTGCATACAGTTATAAATATTTTATAGCATAAACTAAATTCTTGCAACCAAAAATATAATAGCAGGGAGTATAGCATTAATTGTTGCTATACTCCCTGCTAATTTCACCTTTACAGCTTCCATTTTTCAATCACACATTGATGTTCTTTTGTCTTTTTATCGTAATTTATTCCAACAAGAAGCAAATTACCCTTATAATCCTTCAAGGCTTCCACATACTGTCTCGACTTTATCTGTGAAATGGCGCCATCAACATTCTTATCATATTTCAATTCAATAACAACTGCCGGCTTATCCAAATGACTCACTCTTGGAATAAAGCATACATCAGCAAAGCCTTTTCCTGTTGGTAATTCACGAACTATTGAGTAATACTCCCTGGCCGAATAAAATGCCAAATTAATTGTACAGCTTAAAGAATTCTCATCATTATACCGTAAAATAGATATCTCATTATGTGCCTTATCAATTCCGTCAGCAACCGCAGCACCATTCATATTCCACAAACTCTCAAGCAATTTTTGTGATGCTTTTATTGATTTTGATACTTCATCCCAATCCATTGTACTAATTGCATTAAGATATTCCTTTGACACCTCTCGATTTGGAATTGAAACCTCTTCCGTCTCACTATCATATGTCAGGTAGCCAAGATGTACTAAAAGTGTAAGCACATCATCCTTTGTGGCAAATGATGTCATGTCATTTTCAAATGTGCCTGTATTTATTTTCTCACTTTCACCGGCAAGCATTTTAATCACGGCATCTTTTAGACCATCCATATTCATTTGAATATAAACCTTGAGAGCCTCGTAAGTTTCAGTCTGATTCCAATAAGTACCAAATTTATGCTTTAGCATGGCTTCTACTACAGACTTCGGACTGTACATCGCATATTTCTTTACTCCATATTTGCTATGGGACACGAGCTTATATCCATTGTACCATGCCCTTGCCTCTTCAAAGTCCATATCATATCTGTCACACAATTCTCTGACCTCATCATCTGTAAAGCCAAAGTACTCTGCCAAAGCTCCCATATCTGTCATGGAATATTCCGTGAACATATTAAGAGCAGAATGTGAACCATATTTTTTAATCGGCAGTATACCTGTCATGTATGCAAGCGCTATATAGTCTTTATCCTTAAGCCAGCCTCTCAAAAAATCAAGGTATTTCTTCTGCGCTTCTTTATCCTGCGTAAATTCTCTAAACAGACAATCCCATTCATCAATAAGAATCACAAACGGCCTGCCTGTAGACATAAAAACATCCTGCATTACTCTCACAATATTTGACTTGTCCCGAAAAATAATATCCTTACACTCTATTGAAAAATCATCCGTAATGTATTCGCACAACATTTTAAGCATATCATCAACACTGTGTGTAACACTCAAAAAGTCCTGCATATTAATTTTGAGTACATCATACTTGTTAATATGTCTGTCATACGACTCATCATGACTTATTTTAAGGCCTTTAAATAAATTTTCTGCATCAGTCTTTCGACCATAATATGCTGAAAGCATATCCATGGCCATTGACTTTCCGAATCGCCTTGGACGGCTTACACACATATACCTTTGTAATGTATTTATACACTTATTCGTTTCTTTAATCAGACCGCTTTTGTCAACAAAAATCTCTGAATTTATCGCAAGCTCAAACGATCTTCCTGTCGGATTAACGTAAATGCCCAATGAATATGCCTCCCTGTTAATATGTTACTCTATATTATACCTGCTATTTACTGGTTTGCAACAATATTTATCTATTGTATTATTGATAAGCAACGTTATTGCTATAAAAATAGACTTAACTACTAATTCTACAATAACGCAGCATATTATGATTGTGTATAGATTCATATGCTGATATTTCAATTCACACTCCCACGAGAGGAACGACGGCAGGTACAGGCACAGCCACTAACCTTGCAGAATTTCAATCCACGTTCCCACGAGAGGAGCGACCATATTACACAATCGTTCGTATTCAGGTTCTTCAATTTCAATCCACGCTCCCACGAGAGGAGCGACCATTTCCAACGGACTTTGTGACGGCTTTTATGCCATATTTCAATCCACGCTCCCACGAGAGGAGCGACTTCACCGGGGACTACACCTTTGAGGTGACACTGATTTCAATCCACGCTCCCACGAGAGGAGCGACACATAACGCCGGAACAGTGGGAACAGCTAAAGAATTTCAATACACGCTCCCACGAGAGGCGCGACAATGGGTGATGGCTATCAAGAGGTGCAGGAAGTAATTTCAATCCACGCTCCCACGAGAGGCGCGACGTCGTTAAAAGCCACGGAATATAAGTTAAGCATTGATTTCAATCCACGCTCCCACGAGAGGAGCGACCAACTCTGACTGTGTTCTTTCCAGTTCCTTGCTATTTCAATCCACGCTCCCACGAGAGGAGCGACACTGATGAATGGCTGTATGATGAAGAATATTTGAATTTCAATCCACGCTCCCACGAGAGGAGCGACAAATATAAGCTTTAGAACGGAAAAGAGGGTTAATATTTCAATCCACGCTCCCACGAGAGGAGCGACCTCCTTATGCCTAAATTGTGGCATAAAAAAAGAATTTCAATCCACGCTCCCACGAGAGGAGCGACTCTTGCTACCGCCATACTTCCGTTTACTGTCTGTATTTCAATCCACGCTCCCACGAGAGGAGCGACACGAAATAAAGAAACAGCTGAAATTACATCAAAATTTCAATCCACGCTCCCACGAGAGGAGCGACGATAGTATCAGTTGAGTTATACGACTTTTTGTTATTTCAATCCACGCTCCCACGAGAGGAGCGACGGGGGATGTGCTACGATGTCAGATATTGAGATTTATATTTCAATCCACGCTCCCACGAGAGGAGCGACAATGGATGATGAGACACGGGAAAAGGTTCACCACATTTCAATCCACGCTCCCACGAGAGGAGCGACTTTTTGAAGTTAAGAATCTGGGGAAAGTCCTTTTATTTCAATCCACGCTCCCACGAGAGGAGCGACACAGGGGGAACAGACGCAGGAGCGATTGTTACAATTTCAATCCACGCTCCCACGAGAGGAGCGACGAAGTGGAAGCAAAGCGAAAAGCAAAGTTAGAGATTTCAATCCACGCTCCCACGAGAGGAGCGACACGTAATATGTCAATACCTTATTGCAATAAAAAATATTTCAATCCACGCTCCCACGAGAGGAGCGACAATTAATGGCTTTGTAAACCAATTAGTATTGGAATTTCAATCCACGCTCCCACGAGAGGAGCGACAGCAATATTGCACAAAAAATTTGTTTATTTTTATACAATACCGACAATAAATATATAATAAGATAAATAACAAGTAAAACCAAAAACCTATTATTCATTTTATTGTACAAATTTACAAGTAATTTCAGGTGCGAGACAACCGGTACATTCATGTTTACTTATCTTTCGCACCACATTTTATAATATCAATGTCTGATCAGCAGGAATCCCACGGTCAACACCAACATGTTCTATCTTCGTCTGATAACGATTTCCTAAATAATAGAATCTGAGACTATCCACATCTTTATCAATAAGATCCGTTAATATGGCCTTTAGCATCACACATTGAGCATTATCTAGTATACATTCAAACACAGAATTCTGAACTCTTCGCCCATAATTTACACATTGTTTAGCTACTTTTCTCAACCTGGTTTTTCCTTCAGCAGTTTCAGTATTCACATCATATGTAATCAATACAAGCACGCCATCACCTCATTTCCATAAAAATACAGGGTACTCATCCAAATCTCCCCTTAAATATCTTGCCAACAGCATTGCCTGTACAAATGGAACCATTCCCCATTCCACCTTTTCATTAAGATATGGGTGTGTAATAATCTCCTTTTTCTTGTTTTGCCATTCTGATAGTAATTTTTTACGAATATCTGTATCCATCAATACAGCACCGTTTTCTTTTTTTGTAAAACTCTTGCCATTTACAATCTTTTTATTAATCAATGATAAAACAAATCTATCAGCCATGACTGCTCGCAATTCTTCTATAAGATCTAATGAAAGTGATACTCTACCGGGACGTTCCGTGTGCATGTAACCAACATAGGGATCTAACCCTACAACCTCTAGCGCTGATGTAATTTGAGTTGTAAGCAATGTATACGTAAACGACAACATTGCATTTACATTATCAAGAGGCGGACGCCGATTTCTCCCTTGAAAGAAAAAATCTTTCTTTTGTTGTAAAATCAACTCATCAAATACGCCAAAATATATACTTGCTGCTTCACCTTCATATCCTCTTAACTGATTCATAGACTGTGAATTTTGGATATAATCAAGAAATTCTTTCAGTTTTATAGATGCTTTTTTTACCTTATCCACATCTATCTGCATTGAATGATCTCTAATTGCTCTTTCTAGAACCCATCTTGAATTATACACTTTTCCAAGAATACAGTTTTTTGCGATTTCCAGGCACTTTATATCTTCACTACTGCTTTGGAATTGTTGTTTCCTTAGCACGACATTCCCCTTAACTTTGCCTGAAACTCTTGCAAGAAATTTTCCCTGTGGTGTCAGATAACAAAGAGAAATATTTCTATCCGCACAAGCTCCCATTAATGCCGGACTTGTTCCTCTATATCCAAATGAAATTATTGCTTCGAGATTGTGTAAAGGTAATCTGCCTATTTCATTTTTATCATCATATACAACAACATTTTCTCCATCCAACCCCAGATAACTATTTTCCGATGTAACATACAATGTATTCAATAATTTCTTCATAACGTTTCCCCCAGCATCTTATTGATATACGATTTCACCGAACCACTTTTATCAATCTTTGGCATACAAATATCTTTTAAAGAGCAAGATACACACCTTTTCGACGTTTTGACCTTAGGTGTATAATTTCGATCATAATAATCATGCATTTCTCCAAATATTTTTTTCACTTCATCCCGAAGTTCATCTGTAAACACTATCGGTTTGCGTCTTCTTGTCTCACCATAAAATATAGCACCCTCCGTTATTTTTGTTGAAAACATTTCTTCCAGACACATAGCCTGCGCCATTAGCTGAAGTTCATCTTCGTTTGACGCTTTGGGTTTCCCCTTTTTGTACTCAATTGGATATAATGAATAGGTTCCACGATGTCCATAGAGCTTCACTCCATCTTCACATTTGTGAAATTCAACAATATCACACTCCCCACTCACACCCATGCTTCTTGAGGATACAGGAAGAGCTCTGACAACCAGAATATCTTTTCTCTTTTCTGTCAGATATGGATCATGCGCTTTTTTATGCATAAGTTCGCCAATAACAGTATGTTCATTTTCAGCCCACTGCTGCTCAACATGAATAAGCGCCCATTGTCTTCTGCAAAATTTAAAATGCTGTATTCCAGAAATCATCAGATAATCATCTTGAGAATATTCCATTAAATCATCCTTTTCACTTCTACCGTATCCGGTATCTCATCATCATTAATAGCAACTGTATAATCCTGATATTTTCTTGGATATTGTATATCATCATTTTTCTGCACTTTAACTGCATCAAATAATTTATAAGCAGGACAGTCACCAAGCTCTTTACTATGCTTAAAAACAATAAGCTCACGAACTGCCATCTTTCCTCTTGCAGCAGAATGGTCATTTTCAAACATATTTATTATTGCATTCCATAACAATTCTAGATCTTCCTCAGAAAATCCAGTAACTTTTCTTGCAAGATTTGCTGAAATATAACCTTCTACACGATACAAGCCATATGGAACAATACTCTTTCTTCCCATCTCGTTACTCTTATTCTCAGCATCTTTTTCTGTTGTAATGGCAACTCTCGTAATAGTTACCTCCTGACTAATAACAGGATCAATACTTCTTGCAAATCCAAGCTGTACAGGACCTCTTACCTGCCCACAATTCAATGAAGCTTTAACAAAAGTTGTCATTACAGCACCAAATGCACGAATATCATAAAAATTTCTGCACATATAATCCCTTAATTTTATATCTGCATCCTTATCTGACTTTTTTAGTTTTTTTAATGCTTCTGTAACCTTTTTATCTTCATCATCATTTATACCAAGACTTTTGCATGCCTCCCTGTCACTTCTGTTAAGAGGAACATTCTCCTTGATATAAATTTTATATCCATCTTCGTCCTCCTTCACAGTCTCTATGTAATTTCGGATCTTACGTTTTAAACATACATCAGTTACAATTCCTAAGCCACTTTCCGGATCAATTCTTGGCATATTGCCAGCATCAGGATCCCCGTTAGGATTTCCATTTTCCACATCAAATAAAACAACAAACTCATATCTGTTTTTAATAACCTCTCCCATTTATTTGTTCTCCTTTTTTTCATACTTCTTTTGTGTCTGATGATAATATCCCAACATGAATTTTCCTTGTTCTTCTAAAGACAAACTCCGTGGAAATAATACTAATTTTTCCATAAGGTTTCCTATTATTTTTTCATAAAAAATCTTAGAACCGCTACCTTTTTCACGCTCAAGTTTTTTTATATGACTATTTTCTAATTTAAATAAAATTGGAAAAACAGATGCAGGCGTAGCACATGCTGAATTAAAATACCTGTCTTTAATTGTAGCATTTATTCCCTGATTCGCCTCCTTTTGGATTGACTCCAAGACTGAAAATAATCTTCCCAATACGTATGCAGTGTCATTGCATGTTTCTTCTAATCCCATGTAGTTTTCTCCTTCCTTCCATGAATAATTTTTTATTAAATAAGCCTTGATAATTGAAGCTCGTCCCCATGTAACATTTCCCTGCTCAGATCGTATTCTGATAACAGTGTCTGTATAAAGACTTGCAGGATATCTGTTTCCCGATAAAATACTTTGAAGTACCATTGCAGACATATTAGGGATTGGAGTCTTATCCTTTGAATTAGGATTGACAGTCTCTCTTAACAATTCATATACGCTCAGATATTTCTTTTCCACCCACAATGGTTTCACAATATCCAACCGTTTATAATGTTCTTTTATATTTTTTAAAATATCACCAAATGTGTTTTGATAAAAGAAACGAACAGATAACCTCGCAGCATTCGGTGCAAGGCATAAAATATAAAATGACTGCTCAAAGTCCATCTTAACATTATCTACATCCACATATCTTGATTTTTTCAAGCTGTCAAATATTCTTTGAAGCTGTTCCTCATTATCTACATGAGGATTCATAACAAAACTAAATGTTTTCTGATATTCTTCCATGCCATTTTCAGCCCAATAAACCACCATGGAATCACCTAATTGAAATATCTTATCCCTATTACTCAACAAATAATTCAATGCAGTTGTATATGCAAACTCCGCATTTTTTCCTACAGGTGCATTATAGCTCTGTTCCTTGCCATAAGATTCAAATGCCGGTGCATTAAACGAAACCAAAGCAGCTCCACTTGTCTGTGCTCCTGGAACACCTTTTATTCCACGATGAATTCTTGCTATCTCCGTTTTTTCACCAGTTGCAAGACAAATACCATCATTGGTATTTTCTGTCTGATGTACAACATAGTTGTCCCAAATTTTTTTAATTGTATCATTATCCTGTGCGAAATCATTTCCCATACAAAAGATGACATTACCACCCTCATTTAATTCATCTGATTTTTCTCTCACACATGCATTATCATAAGCCGTCTCTGGATCCCATAAATTAAAAAAATTACAAATTGCATTTGCCATAGGCTCATCAACATTCTTTAACAACGCTAAATGTTTTTCCTTCGCTGCCTGAAAACACTCCTGCACCCTTGCATTTGTTCCATTTTGATCAATCCCTAGCATGTATTTTACATTATCACAGAGAAAATTAGCTGCCACGCCCGATGAACGTGTAACCATTTCAGGAACACTCTTCGCAACCGGAAGAAAAACCTTCTTTTTTCCACTAGTCTGTTCTGTTTTTAGTGGATAAATTTCTTTGATTTTCCCATTAGGATTTAAATCTATTGCATAAGAAACCTTGGCCTGACACCAGCCTCTCTTCGGCACCAGATTATTCTCTGCAAGATTCTCATATTCTTTCACTAATGCCTGTAAGATCATCTTATCACCTCACAGTCCCTTAAATCTATTACTCCACGCTTCATCACTGCTCTAAAAAACATTGGACTGATATTGCCTCTTTCACAATCACTATAATCCATATCATATAGCATAAATCCCAAATCTTTCTCCGGAATATTATCATAAAATGTATGTATATCTTTCTCTTCACAAAGGCAAAAATTTGCCGGAAACTCACGACAGCCAAAATATGGCATATGATGACATTCCCCACGCTTAAGTCTTCTCATCATAATATCCTTAAATTTCCCGGGATTATCTGTATTATTTGCTTTTTCCGTCATCTCAAAATGTGCCTCTATAACATAAGACACATCCTTCAAAATAAGAGATGCCCTCTGTACAATATCATCCTTTGTACTTATGTACAAAGGCTTATCCGCACCATTATATACCTGTAATATATTATTTGCGGAAGCTTTACTTTTTATCTCATTTCTTCTGACACTGGTAAATCTGATTGGATTTTTCACATAGATTTTATCAATCACCCAACTCAATCCCGGATGCCAATATATCGCCTCAAGTATTCCCCTTGCTGCCGATGGAGTCATAACATCATATGAGCATCTCTCAACCTTCATTTCCGGTCGTGAGAATAATGCATAATCTCCCCATACCTTAACTCTTACACCTACTCCCATTTACAGGACATCTCCTTCCTCATAACAAGCTGCAATGTAGTCTCGTGGCTGATAATAAAAATCGGTATTATAATTTGATATCTTGTCACTTATCCACGAATGATACACTTTCCATATACCATGAAGTATCTCATCATCACTAAAACAATCCTCTATCAATCTCTCATATACTTCGCCAATATCCCAGTAATCCGGAATCCTATATTTACAATCATGTATATTATCATAATTTCCATTATTCATACTGCATTCCGTAATAAACTCATCTGCAACTTTTTCAATTGGTTCGCAATGGAGAATATCTGCATATTTATATATACGTTTAATCCGTTCTTTTGTCAGTAAATCAACCACCTCATAACGTTTCCTTTTAATCTGCCTGCCAATATATTCAATCAGACTGCATGTATAGAATAGATTATTATTATTTTTAACCGCCATAAACAACCTCATTTCCAACATATCTCAAAGTACTAAGCGCACTTACCGTATGAAAACTTATTTGATGAGTCGGATGATTAAACTTCGCCAGTTCCCAAAAAGCTGCTCTGCTTATCTTTCCATCAATATAATTCTGTATATAATTATATATTGTATCATCAGCCATAGGTCCTTCAACAATATCATACGAGTGCGCTATTCCTCTTCTGCAATCAACAATAAAATCAAGCCATTCTTCTGTCATTTTTTCAAATACAAGATACTTAAGCTTTGAATTTTCAGTATATTCATATTTATTCAAATAGCCTCGCGTTCCATATCTCGTTGCCCATCTCACTGCCTGCTCTGGCATCTGTGTGCAATAAAACCCAAAATAAAAATCCTTGTTATAACGAGCTGTTCTAATTTCAGGAAATTCTACTATTTCTTTACTTCCATGATATAAAATCATCACCCTACTCCTTTATCTAATTTATTTCACGTACATTATCTTCTTATGTTTTAAATAATACTACTTCAAACATTACTAATCAACACTTTTCAATTTTTATTTAAAATTTTATTGAAATAATTCAATTCATATTGTACAATTACATTTGTCAGGCTAATCCTGTGGATTGAAATAATAATATTTTTAATAATGCAAATAAATGGCTGTGTTTATAATTCACACAGCCATTTAAATTACAGATATAAATCCATTCCAGATTCCACAGACAAATTTAATCCCTTGTCATCTGTATACATTTCTTCATCTACCAATTCATAAAAATTCTCTATATCCGATGTTATTTCCTTAATTATACCAGCACCATACAAAGTATCAAAAAGCTGATTATATATCTGAACACAGTACTGGGATGCCTTTCTCATTCTGGCTTTTCCATAACCCTGATTTTTTATTTCAAATAATAAATCCTTAGCTTCCTGCTCTATCGGAATAAATACAATTCTTGTATTTTCCTCAATCAAATGAAATTTTTCTGATACCGTCTCAAAATTATATTTCCAATCCTTGAATTCGCCTATAATATTCTTTTTATCCAAATCATTTTCTCTAAAATGATATAGCCTTTTGAAATATTCTGTAATGCATTCAAGATTAGAAATATCATGATAATCTTGCAATAACCCTTTAGTGATTGAGCTTTGCAGACTTTGTCCCGGCACTGTTTTCATTCCATTTATATCAAAAATATAAACTTTACTGTTTTCTTTTTTCTCAATTCCTTCTCGGTTGCATCTACCTGCTGCCTGTATTACCGAATCTACTCCTGCTACTTGACGATATACTGAATTAAAATCAAGATCTACTCCCGCCTCTACCAAACTTGTTGAAATAAGCACACATGATTTTGATTTATCACTCATTCTTTCTTTAATCTGTGCAAGTATCTTTTTACGATGCTTAGGATACATACTTGTTGATAAATGATACACACCATCACCACTTAACTGTTCGTAAAGCTGCTGTGCACATTTTTTTGTATTAACAATACACAGTGCTCTTTTTTCAGTCTTCAATCTTTCAATTAAAGTATCAAATTCGATTATCCCAAGATTTTCGTATATAACTCTTTTAAAAAATTTAAACTGCTCATTTATATTCGGGCATAATTCAATATACCGTCTGTGTTGATCAAATATACTGTCTAAGGCCGGTTGTGTTGCCGTACATAAAACAATACTTGTCCTATAGAAATCCATTAAATTTTCCATCATGGCAATGCATGGTTTCAAATATTCCAATGGCAACATTTGTGCCTCATCAAATATAACCACAGAATTCGCAATATTATGAATTTTCCTACACTTAGATGACCTGCTTGCGAATAATGATTCAAAAAATTGAACATTAGTCGTGACAATTACAGGTTTATCCCAGTTTTCGCTGGCAAGCTGCATCGGTTTTAATTCTTCAGAATCCCCATAATCGACATTACAATGATTCTCAAGAACATTATCCTGCCCAAGTATTTCACGAAACACCTGAGCATTCTGTTCTATAATACTAGTATATGGAATAACATATATAATATGCTCCATTTGATGCCTGACTGCATGCTTTAACGCAAATGCCAATGAGGCAATTGTTTTTCCACCACCTGTTGGAACAGTCAGGTGAAACAATCCCCTATCATTCTCACCTGCTATCAGACAGGCTTTTAATATCTCAGTTCTTCTACCGTTTATCGAATTAAGATCATCATTTTCTAACCATGAACCAATATGTCTTTCCAGTCTTGCTAATAAAGATGCCATTTCTTCACCCGATGTTCGTTCCACATGGTTATTCTTCATAAAACTTTCTGTTTCAAGAAAGTCCGCATCAACAAGACATGAATATAACATCCTCATAAAAATCCCCATTGAAAAATGAGGATTTTGTGTTTTACAGCTCTCAAAAGGATCACTTTTTATTTGTGGAATTTCTACCTCCTGTCTATATGCCTGATAATCACATATTGATTTTCTATATCGTTCTTCAAGCTTATAGTAATCCATTAGTCCAGAATGATGTCCTGCAATAGCATATTGTAATATAGAATAATATCCACCTTTTTCATTACATAATCTCATTCCAGCAGTAGAATGGTCTACTCTGTCATTCGTATTAAACTGTATTTTATGTTGAAATTCTTTGGAATACTTACCTAGATCATGTAACATACCTATGCAATATCCCCACTCATATTTTCCAAATGATACTGCAAATTTTCCGGCTAATTTGGCAGTTCCATCCAAATGATCAATAAGCCTTTGCTTTCTTTCTTCTTCTATATGCGCAATATATTCCATTTATATCACCAGATTCATCTTTACACTCCCACAATCTCATCAATCATCCTAAGCTCTTCCTCAGAGAAGCCTGTGCCCTCCATAACCTTTAAGTTTTCAAGAATCTGCTGTGGCTTTGAGGCGCCGACAAGCACGCTTGTCACGTCATCATCCTTTACCACCCACTTAAGAGCCATCTGTGCTAGTGTCTCACCACGTTTTGCGGCTATATCGTTTAGCTTCTTAATCTGCTCGATGTGTGGAGTGAGCTTTTCCTGATTTAAAAAGCGGCCGTCTGTCTTTATACGGCTATCCTCCGGAATACCGTTTATGTAACGGTCTGTGAGCATGCCCTGTGCGAGCGGGCTGAAGGAGATGATGCCCTTTTGACACTCTCTTGCTGCCTGCTTCAAGCCGTTTTGCTCTATTGTACGGTTGAAGATATTGTATGAATTCTGATTGATGATAAACGGACATTTCAAATCAGTAAGAATCTCGCAGGCTCTCTTCATGGTCTCGCCGTCATAATTTGACAGTCCGACATAGAGTGCTTTTCCGCTTTTTACTATCTGGTCGAGTGCTCCCATTGTTTCCTCAAGCGGTGTCTCAGGGTCCATTCTGTGATGATAGAAAATATCCACATAGTCGAGTCCCATTCTCTTAAGGCTCTGATCAAGGCTTGCAATCAGATACTTGCGGCTGCCCCAGTTGCCGTATGGTCCCTTCCACATATCATAGCCTGCCTTTGAGCTGATGATGAGCTCATCGCGGTATGCTGACAGATGCTCCTTCAGGATAAGCCCGAAGTGCTTCTCTGCGCTGCCGTATTCAGGACCATAGTTGTTTGCCAGGTCAAAGTGAGTGATGCCATGGTCAAAGGCTGTGAAGCACATCTGCTTCATGTTGTCATACGATGAAAAATCACCGAAATTGTGCCATAGACCAAGCGATACAACAGGAAGCTTAAGTCCGCTCCTGCCGCATCTGTTATATCTCATTGTGTCGTATCTCTTTTCGTCTGCTGTGTACATATTTACCTCCCGCATAAATACATGATATTTTACCCGATAAATTATTATACTACAGCAGACTTGATTTTTCTATTGTTAAATAAAATCCTCCGTCAGCTTTCCATGCTTCTCATAATTTGTCACACGCGCTATCTTGTTTTCATCATCCACAAACACAACCTTCGGATGATGCTCCTTTGCTTCCTCCGGTGTCATCTGCGCATAGCACATGAGTATCACATGGTCACCGACTGCAACCTGTCTGGCGGCTGCGCCGTTTAAGCATATCATGCCTGAGCCCGGCTCTCCGGCGATGGTGTAGGTCTCGAATCTGTTTCCGTTTTCCACATCGACAATCTGTACCATCTCATACTCCAAGATGCCTGCTGCCTCAAGCAGCTTTGTATCTACAGTGATGCTTCCCACGTAGTTTAAGTCAGCCTGCTTGACCACCGCTCTGTGTATTTTGCCCTTAAGCATTGTATAATTCATTGTTTGTACCTCTTTTCAATAATCGTTTCTTGTCCGTCTACGCAATAAAATTGTCAATCAGCCTTGTCTTTCCGATATAGACAGCAATTGCCACGAGTGTTGTTCCCTTAATCTCATCAACCGGTGTAATTGTTTCAAAATCAACCACATCTACATAATCAATTCTTGCAAGCGGCTCCTTGTTTATCTCTGCTGTGATTGCATCCTTTATCGCTTTTGCACTCTTTTCGCCATCCTCTACGAGCTGCTTTCCGATTTTTAAGCTTCTGCTCAGTACAAGCGCTGCCTGTCTTTCATCCTCACTTAAATATGTGTTTCTTGAGCTCTTTGCCAGTCCATCCTCCTCACGGATGATTGGGCAGCCGATGATTTCTGTGTCAACATTTAAATCCTTTACCATACGCTTTATGACCGCAAGCTGCTGTGCATCCTTCTGTCCAAAGTATGCACGGTCAGGTGTCACAATGTGAAACAGCTTCAGGACAACTGTCTGCACACCTCTAAAATGGATAGGTCTTGTTTTTCCACAAAGCTCAGTTGTGAGGCCATTCATATCCACATATG
>OGCQ01003494.1_pt1 | contig 14036 bp, 10 predicted proteins | sample 1570161 | NCBI WGS metagenome assembly OGCQ01 (sample SAMEA4384402, study PRJEB24528) | human gut metagenome
TACCTGGTGTAAAAGAGAAAATCGAAAATTTTGATGGAGTTGTTCTTTTTACCAGGGACACTCACGAGACTAATTATCTCGGCACCCAGGAAGGAAAGAAGCTTCCTGTACCGCACTGTATCTGTGACACTGAAGGATGGCAGATCAGAAGCGAATTAGATGCACTCAGAAAAACAGAACCTATTGACAAAGAAACTTTCGGTTCCACAACTCTGGCAGGAGAACTGGTGGCAATGAATGAGGATAATGAAATCGAAAGTATCACATTCGTAGGTTTATGCACAGACATCTGTGTTATTTCCAATGCACTTCTGGCAAAAGCATCTCTCCCGGAAGTTCCGATCATCGTAGACGCTAAATGCTGCGCAGGCGTAACACCGGAAAGCCATGAGAATGCACTGAAAGCAATGGAAGCATGTCAGATCCAGATTGACAGATAAACTGCAGAGCAGTTATTCAGTTATAAACAAGCAGTAAAGCAGATGATTTTATCCACCTGACAATTCAGATATGAGGAGTGACAAAATAATGAAAACAATTACACGAGACGAGGCATTTACATTATTAAAAAAATACAACAAGGATCCATTCCACATTCAGCATGCCTTGACTGTAGAAGCAGTAATGAAATGGTACGCCAATGAGCTTGGTTATGGCGAAGATGCAGAATACTGGGGAATTGTAGGACTCCTCCATGACATTGATTTTGAGTTATATCCGGAAGAACACTGTCTGAAAGCTCCGGAAATGCTCCGCGAAGCAGGCGTAGGCGAAGACGTAATCCATTCAGTTGTATCCCACGGCTACGGCATCACAGTAGGATGTGGCGCAACCATTGATGTAGCACCGGAACACGAAATGGAAAAAGTACTCTTTGCAGCAGACGAACTTACAGGACTTATCTGGGCAGCAGCACTTATGAGACCATCCAAAAGCACAAAAGACATGGAACTCAAATCCCTCAAGAAGAAATATAAAAGCAAAGGCTTCGCAGCAGGATGCTCCAGAGAAGTCATCGAGCGAGGCGCCGAACAACTCGGTTGGGAATTGCAGAAGCTGCTCACTATGACACTGCAGGCAATGGCAGACTGCGAGGATGAGATTAAGGCGGAGATGGATGCGGAAGCATAACGAATTACAGAATAAAGACAATACATAGACACGACCGAAAAAGTTAGATTGTGTTAGAATATTTGAAGGCATAAAAATATATCAGGAAGAGATACATAATCAAAACAGCCCTACAATTGGAGAAAATTTCAGTTGTGGGGCTGTTTTTCAATAGTGTCGAGAGAATTATTACAGATTCAGATATCTGATTATATAGAATAATTTTTAACAGTCAGTTAGGGACAATTTCTACTGACTTATTTTTTGCAAAAAGGAGAAAAACAACAAAGTCTTTGTATTGCCATCGGAAATTAGCATCAACAGATAGATATCAAGGATATTTTTATAGATATGTTTCGTTATAAATGTGGCATATAATATCGTGCAATATCAGACAGAAATGATTGCTGTTTATGTCGAAAAAGAGTATAATATGACGTAAAGTAGTCAACTTTATCAAGTGACTCAGAACGTGAGAAATAATAATGCAATTCTAAAGATAAAATAAAGGAAAACGGGTGTCTTACGGGCATTTGAAAATTGGATAAATATGATGGATAAGACCTTAAACTACTATAATGAAAATGCACAGTCCTTTGCATCTGGGACTGTTTCTGTAGAGTTTACAGAAATGCAGGACAGATTCCTGGAAAAACTTGATCCGGGAGCATATATCCTTGATTTCGGCTGCGGCGCAGGAAGAGACACGAAATACTTTTTAAGTCAGGGCTATCGGGTAGATGCAATCGACGGCTCTGAACAGCTATGTCAGATTGCAAGTGACCATACCGGAATCAAAGTCAGACAGATGCTGTTTCAGGAACTGGAAGCAAATGAGAAATACGATGGCATCTGGGCCTGTGCTTCCATTCTTCATTTAACGAAGAAAGAACTGAAAGAGGTTCTTAAGAAAATGCTCACAGCATTGAAAAATGACGGATGGATTTATACCTCTTTCAAATACGGAGAATATGAAGGAAATCGAAACGGACGATATTTTACAGACTTTACAATAGATACTTTTACAGACTTTGTACAGGGTATACACAATCTGCGAATAGAAGAACACTGGATTACAGGAGATGTCCGACCGGGAAGAGGTGAGGAAAAATGGCTGAACTTAATTCTGCAGAAAAAATGAATATCGGATATGAAAATGAATCTTCTACAGATGTTATGACCGGCGGCCCGGATAGAAGAAGACAACTGTATTATCAGCTGATTGCGAGCATGAAAAAAGCAGAAAGTGTGGATATCATTGTTTCGTTCCTCATGGAATCCGGAGTGAAAATGCTCCTTAAGGAACTGGAAAACACTCTGAAACGTGGAGCCAAAATCCGAATCCTGACAGGAAACTATCTTGGGATCACACAGCCGTCTGCATTATATCTGATCAAAAGAAAGCTGGGTGACAGAGTTGATCTTAGATTCTACTGTGAAAAGGGACGCTCTTTTCATCCAAAATCCTATATTTTTCATTATGCAAATCACAGTGAACTTTATATTGGCTCATCCAATATTTCAAAAAGTGCGCTGACTTCAGGAATAGAATGGAACTACCGCTTCAGCAGCAAAAAAGATCCGGAAAACTATGAAGAATTTTTTTATACATTTGAAGATTTATTTGAAAATCATTCCATCATAATCGATGATAAGGAATTAAAAAGATATTCACAGAACTGGCATCGTCCTGCAGTTGCAAAAGATCTTGACAGATATGACTTTGAACAAGATACAGAAGATAAAATCAAACCATTGTTTGAACCAAGAGGAGCACAGATTGAAGCGCTCTGTGCACTGGAAGACACAAGAGCAGAAGGTGCAAAGAAAGCACTCATTTGCGCTGCAACAGGCATTGGGAAAACAATCCTGGCAGCGTTTGATTCTAAAGCATATAGCAAAGTTCTGTTTGTTGCACACAGAGAGGAAATCCTGAAACAGGCAGCAGATTCCTTCCGAAATGTAAGAAATTCTGAGGACTATGGATTCTTTACAGGAGATGAGAAATGTACGGATAAATCTGTTATTTTTGCTTCTGTGGCAACTCTCGGAAAAACAGAATATCTGAATGAAAAATATTTTGCACCGGATTATTTTAACTACGCAGTAATTGACGAATTCCATCATGCAGTCAATGATCAGTACAGAAAAATCGTAGAGTATTTTAGACCTCAATTTCTTCTCGGACTGACAGCAACTCCTGAGAGAATGGATGGCAAAAATATATATGAAATCTGCGATTATAATGTGCCATATGAGATTTCATTAAAGGATGGGATCAATAAAGGAATGCTGGTTCCATTTCACTATTATGGAATTTACGATGAGACAGACTATACAAAACTGCATGTGGTCAGAGGAAAATATGTAGAAGAAGAGCTGAATAAAACTTACATAGGAAATGCTTACAGACATGATCTGATTTACAAATACTATTGCAAATATGGTTCAAAACGAGCATTAGGCTTTTGCTGTTCCAGAAAACATGCAGAGGAAATGGCAAAGGAATTTAGCAGGAGAGGAATCCCGTCGGCAGCAGTTTATAGTAATGCAGATGGAGAATTCTCCATGGACAGAACAGAAGCAATTGAGAAATTGGAAAGTGGAAAAATCAAAGTCGTCTTTTCGGTGGATATGTTCAACGAAGGCGTAGATATTCCCTCTGTAGATATGGTAATGTTTCTCCGTCCGACGGAATCTCCAATAGTATTTTTGCAACAGCTTGGAAGAGGATTGCGGAGAAGTAAAGGGAAAGAATATCTCAATGTCCTGGACTTCATCGGCAATTATGAAAAAGCAGGAAGAGTCAGGTACTTGCTGACTGGAAAAAATAAAGCAGAGAATCCAACCTATTCTCCAGCAGATAAAACAGATTATCCCGACGATTGTTTCGTCGATTTTGATATGAAATTAATTGATCTGTTTGCGGAAATGGACAAGAAACAACAGTCACTCAGAGATCAGATAAAAAAAGAATATTTTAGAGTAAAAGAATTATTTGGCAAACAGCCATCCAGAATGGATTTATTTACATATATGGACGATGACGTTTATCAGAAGGCAATTGCACGTTCAAGTGAGAATCCATTTAAGAAGTATCTGGAATATTTGAGCGAATTAAATGAGCTTACGGATGAACAAAAAATATTTTGTCAGGGAATAGGAAAAGAATTCATAAAACTACTGGAAAACACCAATATGACCAAGGTATACAAAATGCCAGTACTGCTGGCTTTCTATAATCATGGTGACGTGAGAAAGGAAGTAACAGAAGAAGAACTTCTGGCAAGTTGGAAAGAATTCTTTTCTACAGGAACAAACTGGAAAGATCTGGATACAGGGATTACATATGAGCAGTATTGCAAAATTTTGGATAAAGATCATATTAAAAAGATTATCAACATGCCGGTGAACTTCTTAGTGAAATCAGGAAAAGGATTCTTTGTGAAAAAGGAAGATTCAGCGCTGGCATTAAGGGATGAAATGAAAGAAATCATAAAGAATCCAGTATTAGCAGAGCAGATGAAAGATGTAATTGAGTATAGAGCAATGGATTATTATCGGAGACGATATAACAATCAGATTATAAAGTAATTATAGAAAGGTTATACGAATGAGAAAATTTAAGTATGAAAATCTTGATATCACAAAGTTATATATTAATCCAGACAATTATAGATATATTGAAGAAGAGGCTAATGAAATAGCGGCAATAATTGCAATGTTTAATGTGAATATAGGTGAGCCTCAAAAGGAAATGATAAATTTGGCAAAAGATATTGTACGAGATGGATTAAATCCATTTGAAATGCCTGTAGTATGTTTTGATAGTAAAGTAGGAAAATATATAGTATATGATGGAAATAGACGTATTACATGTTTGAAACTAATGACTCAATATAAAGGAAACTTAGATATTTTAAGAGAGATTCCCACAGTGGCAGAAATATATAAGCTTCAATATGATGGAGATATGGAAATTCAATGTGTAGTGTATGAAAATGCAGATGATGCAAAATACTTTTTGAGTAAAATCCATAATGACGTTAATAATGGAATAGGAAGAAAACCGTGGGATGCTCAAGCCAAGATGAAAGCTAATGCAATTGCTGGAAATAGAACAGAAGCGTACGCGATTGTTGAGTTTTTAAAGAAGAATCCTAATACAAGTGTTGAACTTATAGATATGATTAATCACAATAGATGGATTTCAAAATTACAACGAGTAGTAGAATTTTCAGTGTTCAAAGAGACGTATAATATTCGATTTGACAATAATAAAAATATAAGCTATTTGGATGTGGAGGAACAAGTTTTAAAAATGCTTTCAAAACTTGTGTATGATGTTATCACGAAGTCTGCTACGGGAAATTTTAGACACAAAAAAGATTTTCAGGAATATGTAGATAGGCTACCAGACGAATATAAAACTCAGGTCAAGAGACAGAATACAAATGGTGAAAAAGATAATGTTGATGGACCAGAAAAAGATAAGTCATTAAAAGAGCAGGATAAGAGTGCTAAAAATAAAGGGGAGGATGGTTCAAATCGAACAGATGATAATATTGGAATTGGAAAGCCAAAAAAAATTCCACATAGACATGCTAAAACAAAAGAAGCCCTGGTATTAAGTAAAACATATGATTATAGTGCATATGAATGTCTAAATGAAAAGGGAAGAGAAATTTTGATTGAATTAGAAAGCTTAAATATAAAGGAATATCCCGTAGCAGGAGTTGCATTATGCAGGTGTATATTGGAATATACTTTGAAATTGTGGTTAAATGAATATGGAGGAGAGTTTAATAGTAGTAAATTACCATTATGTTATAATGGGTGTATTAATATTCTGCGTTCAAATAAAATCATTACTAATAAAGAAGCTAGTGTATTAAGTACTAAGATTAATAAAGAAGATTTTATAACATTATTGAATACATGGATGCATGCGGATACGGAGGCTTGTGTTTCAGAAACAGTGTTAGTAAGTGGGTGGAAAAATGTTCGTTTGTTAATAGAAAAATATATAGAGATGCATAAAAAATGATAAGAGAATTTGTGTCATTTTCGATAAGGGGACGTTGACAGAAAGCACAAGGAATGTGATACTAATTGATAGAATATTACTGATGACATAACATAGAATAACAGGGGAATTTATGAGAAATTACGTTGAATTGAAAATTGATGAAATAGAATTAGATAAAAGCAATCCCAGAATATCAAATTATTTGGAATTATATGACGAAAATGAGATGACAAGTGATACAATGGCACTTTTATTGGGTACGACAACTGATGCTTGTGCAAGCCTTAGAGAATCAATTAGGGAAAATGGTGGAATTGTTCATCCAATTATTGTTAATCATTTTTCAGATGGACGATATGTTGTAATCGAGGGAAATACTCGGTTACAAATATATAGAGATTTTTGTAAAAAAGGAATACCGGGAAATTGGAATGTAATTAAATCTATCGTTTATGAAAACATTGATGAAGAAACCCTGCATTCTATAAGATTGCAAGCACATTTGATAGGACCTAGAGAATGGGATGCATATGCAAAAGCGAAATATTTGAATTATTTGGCTAATGAAAAATATATGCCGATGACTTCGCTTATTGCCTATTGTGGTGGAACATCAAAGGCTTCGGAAATAAAAAATATGATTGCAGCATATCAGGATATGCAAGAGTATTATAGACCATTGTGCAATGATGATTCTATGTTTGACATAAAAAAATTTCATGGTTTTGTGGAATTGCAAAAAAGAAATGTAATTGATGCATTAACTATCCATGGGTATACTAAAGAAGATTTTTCTAAATGGATGATGGAGGGAAAATTTGTAAGACTAGAAGATGTGAGAAGCCTTCCCAATATTTTGAATAGTAAAAAAGCTACAGAAACGTTTTTTAAGAATAATTCACAGATGGCAAAGAAAGTTTTAGCTGTGGAAGATATTTCTCCAGATTCTTTGAAAGATGTTCCGTATGAAATATTAGCTAAAGAATTAGTGAAGAGGATGAATGAATTTTCAATACAGGAAATTATGTTTCTTCGGACAGATGCAGAATATGAAGAAAAACTTAATATTTTAAAGGATGTGGTAGAAAGTGTTCAATTAGTTGTGAATGAAGTTGAGAAATAGAGGTTAGTATGGGAGAATCCAATCAGCATAAAAAGTTGGTAAAATTAATAATTAATTACATAGAAAATTTTGTCGGAAGTGATTATGCATGTCTTATAGAGTCTGATTTATCAGATAATAGACCATTAACAATATTGACGGAAGAAGGATTTAGACCAGATGTAGTATATGAATATAAAGGTTTAATGATGATTGGTGAAGCTAAGACAAGTAATGATGTTTCGAGAAAACATAGTTTAGATCAATATGCGTCATATTTGAAAAAATGTTCTTTATATCATGGTAATGCTGAATATATCATGGCGGTTCCTTGGAGAGAATATGCATCTGCAAATAATATTATTAATTCCATAAAAAAGGAATTTCCAGGAGATTATAAAATTACAATTATTAAAGGAATGGTATAAAAGTGAAAAAAATCCATTTAGTTAAAGAACCAGATCTGATGACTAAATATGATGCCTTTTCATATCAAAAGGAAGCTGTTGATGCGGTTAAAGATCTTGATTATGCGGCTATTTTTCATGAGCAAGGATTAGGAAAAACGAAAATTGCAATAGATTTATTATTATATTGGATAAAAAAGACTTCTATTGATACAGTATTAATTGTTACTAAGAAACAGTTAGTTGCAAATTGGTTAAGAGAATTTGAAAATCATACATTAATCCATCCTGCGATATTAGATACAAATAGGAATAGGAATTATGATGTTTTTTGTGGACCAGCTCGAGTCGTTATTACTAATTTTGAAATTCTTGTAACAGAGAAAGAGCGGTTTCAGTTATATTTAAATACGAGAAATGTTGCTATTATTATTGATGAATCTACTAAGTTAAAGAATCCTAAATCAAAACTTACACAAACTTTTTTTGACCTGTCAACATCATTTAAAAAAAGAGTAATTATGACTGGAACACCGATTGCAAATCGCCCATATGATATATGGGCGCAAATTTATTTTTTGGATCAGGGAGAAAGTTTGGGAACGGATTTTCAAAAATTTAAAAGAGAGGTAGATTTGTCCAACAAGCTTGCCAATGATAAAGATCTGCAACAGATTTTTGAAGAAAAAGTATCGGATATTTATAATCATATAAAAAAATTTTCGGTAAGGGAAACTAAAAGTAGTGGAATTGTTCATTTGCCGGATAAGGTATATATAAATGAGGTAACAGAATTTCTTCCAAAACAAAGAGAATTATATAATCAAATATGTGAAGAATTAGAAATTGAAGTTGTTAAATATGGAGAAAAAATTTTTGATGATTCATCAGCAATTGTAAAGAGATTATTGAGATTAGTACAAGTTGTATCGAATCCTAAATTGGTTGATGAATCCTATAATGAGGAGTCAGCAAAAGAAATACTTTTGGATAAAATATTATGTACTATACTTGATAAAAATGAAAAATGCATAGTATGGAGTAATTTTATTGAAAATATTAATTTTTTTAGTAGAAAATATCGAAGATATGGAACTGCTAAAATTCATGGAAAGTTGACGATTGAAGAACGTAATAAAGCAGTGGATTTTTTTAGATCTGATGAATGCAAGATTTTGTTTGCAACACCGGCATCTGCAAAAGAGGGGCTAACATTGACGATGGCGAATCACGTCATATTTTATGATCGGGGGTTTAGCTTGGATGACTACTTACAGGCGCAAGATAGAATACATAGAATATCCCAAAAAAGAACTTGTTATGTACATAACGTAATTATTAAAGGAAGCATAGATGAATGGATTGATGTATTATTGCAAGCAAAACAAAATGCTGCATTATTAGCGCAAGGAGACTTTAGCTTGGGCGAATATAAAAATGTGGCTGACTATAGTTACGGAGATCTGATAAAGGATATATTATCAAAAGAAAAAACACAGTAAAGGACAAAAGATAATGGGAATTATAACAATTGGAAAGAAAAAATTCCAAACGGAAGAAAAAGAGATGAATCAACAAGAATTATTTTTTTATGTTGATAATCCAAGAGTTTATTCTACGTTGAGGGAGAATGGAAATATGAATCCTTCTCAACAAGAGATAGAAACATTAATGCGAAAAACTGAAAATGTAAAAGAGCTAAAGGTTCAGATAGAACAAAATGGAGGTTTGATAGAACCGTTAATTGTTGTATTTAGAAATGATAACTATATTGTTTTAGAAGGAAACAGTAGGCTTGCTGCCTATAGAATATTAGCTGAGAGTAATCCAGCAAAATGGAGTAAAGTATCTGTTCAAGTATTGCCGGAAGATATAACAGAAACTGATATATTTACTTTGATAGGGACATATCATCTAGTTAAGAAAAAAGATTGGACAGTTTATGAACAAGCGGCATATGTGTACAGACAAAAACAACTACTGGGATGTCCGACAACAACTCTTGCAAAACAGGTAGGATTATCTGTACCTACTGTGAAAAAGTATATAGAAGTATATGAATTTATGAAACAAAGCGACGATACCGTACAGTCACATTGGAATTTTTATGAACAGTATGTAATGAATAAAGGAATCAAAGGGTATAGGGATCATTATCCTGAAATGGATACAACAATTGTAGGACAAATAAAAACAGGAAAAATTAAACAAGCAAAAGATATAAGAGACAAATTAGGAAAGATTGCTCAAGCGAAAGATAAAACTTCTAAACATATAATGCAAGATGTTATTGAGGGAAGAACTGATTTAGACGAGGCTTATATAAGATTTGAAGCGACAGGAAAAAGTGGGAATACTTATAATAAGATAAAAGAATTTCGCACATTAATGACTTCTGATGAGTTTAAAAAAGTAGTTAAAGCAGAAGCAGTTGGAAATAGAGCAATTTTGTTTGAATTAAAGAAAATAAAAAAAGAAATTGATAAATTAGTCAAAGAACTAGATGTATAAAATATGTGTTAATACGCATATAAAAAATATGAAAACTGGAGTAGTTTATGTCTGATATTTTATTACTTGAACCAGGTTATTCTAATAAATATCCACCAATAGGACTTATGAAAATTTCATATTTTCATAAGTATATACAGCATGATTATGTTAGATTTGCCAAAGGAAGATTACCAGAAGAATATAAAGATAAAAAATGGGATAGGGTATATGTGACAACATTGTTTACATTTGAATGGAAAAAAACAAAAGACGCATTAGAGTATGCAATTTCAGTTGCAAAAGATCCATCACAGGTATATACAGGGGGGATTTTAGCAACATTGATGCCAGAACTAATTGCTGAAAGTTTTCCTATGATAAAAAATAATATTGGTCTGTTGGATAAAAAAGGAACACTAGGGTTAGAGGGAGAAGAAGAGATCGATCGTTTAACTTTAGATTATGGTATTTTGGATGATATCAAAGACGAATATGTATATCCTGCTCATGATGCTTATTTTACGTATATGACACGAGGATGTGGGATGAAATGTGCATTTTGTGCGGTACAAACTCTTGAACCTAAGTACTATCCGTACATTTCTATAAAAGATACAGTACATAAGGTAGATGAGAAATTTGGGCCTAAAAAAGACTTGTTATTAATGGATAATAATGTACTAAGGTCGCCACAATTTGATCAGATAATAGATGATATAAAAGAGTTAGGATTTGAAAAAGGTGCAAAATTTAAACATCCCAAGACAGGCAGAATAGTCCCTAGATATGTTGATTTTAATCAAGGATTGGATGCTTTTTTATTAAATGAACACAAAGCTAAAAGGTTAGGAGAATTAGCCATTCGCCCAGCAAGAATTGCGTTTGACCATATCGAAGATGCTGAAACATACAAAAAAGCAATTCGTTTATGTGCTAATAGTGGAATCGATCATATGTCTAATTATCTTCTTTATAATGGTGAGGATTTTACCGGTAAAGGACATTCTTATGAAGCAGATACACCTAAGAATTTATATGAAAGAATGCATATATCAATGGAATTACAAGAAGAATTGACAGAAAGTACAGGACATAAAATATCTATTTTTTCTTTTCCAATGAGATATATTCCATTGTCTGATATAGAGAGAGGGTTTGTTGGTAAAAATTGGACTAAAAAACAGCTTAGAGCATTACAAAGAATGTTAATTCCTACCCAGGGAAAGGGAGTTTCTTCGCGCTCATTTTTTGAAGCTGATTTTGGAAAATCTGAAACTGAATTTGTACGTTTTTTGGATATGCCTGAGGAACATTTGGGATATAGAGGAATTTTTGTACCTAAAAAAAAGGAAACTGATGAAGAAATAGAAATACGAAAAATTAAATGGAATGAAAATAGACTTTATTTGGACGAGTGGAATCGTTTATATGATTGTCTGAAAGATAAAAAATTATTTTCAAAACTTATTGGAGATAATAAGTTTCTTCCGGAAAACTTAGAAAAAATAGTAGATCCAATCTCAAAGAAATTATATATTCATTATTTGACAAAGACTGGACTGATTCGAGTGTTTTCTGATAATAGTGAACAAGTGAGAGAATTTGTTTGCCAATATATATGTAAAGAATTTCCTGTTATGTATAAACGATTAGTAGAACATATATGTACTTCGCGGGCGAAACAGACATTGATTAATGGTTTGCTATTAGAATTTGGAGATAAGATAATAAGAGATTGTTTGTTACACATAGATTTTCTTCAGGAGGAAGAGCATTTTTTGATTAATTTGTTCGATAAAGCTCAGATGTCTTTGAATGTACATTATTTTGATTTTAATATAATACGTATTTTTAGTATGTATTGTAAACTAAATGTTTTTACTGAAGAAGAAAAAAATGATATTCAAAAAGATATATATAATATAGATGAGGAGAATGCAAGGAAAAAGCTTCTTAAATTTTTTGTAAATTTTAGAACTGCTGTAATAGAAAACGCTACAGATAACCAAGTAGGGATAGAATGGATTATTCAGCAAGTTGAAGCGCAATTGCAAGAGGTTTATGAGCAGCTTTCTATCTTTGATTTATAAACATAAATGGAAAAAGAAATTATAATTGGCAAATATACACTTGAATCGTTGACTAATGGAATGTATTCTAATCCGTTAGATTTATATAGAGAATATATTCAAAATGCAGTTGATTCAATTGATAGTGCCCAAGAAGATATGGATGATATTAATTGTGAGTATGAAATAAATGTGGAAGTAGATGACTGGGCGAGAGTGATTTCTATAAAAGATAACGGAAAAGGAATACCTCAAAAAAAAGCAATACAGGTGTTAATTGATATTGGAAATTCTCAAAAGGATAAAAGGAAGACAAGAGGATTTCGAGGTATTGGAAGACTTGCTGGCTTGGGATATTGTGAAGAATTGAAATTTACAACTTCGTATCAGGGTGAGAAAACAAAAACAATAGTTTGTTTTGATACAAAATTGTTAGAAAAACTTTTATTAAGTGAAGATAAAAATGTAATTAGTATTCACGATGTAATGGAAAAAGTAATAACTACTTTGTCAGAACAAGAAAATGAGAATAGTCATTATTTCAAAGTAACGATGGATGGAGTTTCAACAAAAGAAAAATTATTGGATATTCGGATGGTAGAAAATTATCTCATTCAACATGTTCCATTACCTTATGACCCGCAATTTGTGTGGGCAGAAATGATTAGAGAAAAGAGTAGACTTTTAGGATATCATATTCCGGAATATATGATTAATCTTAATGGTAAACAGTTGTATAAACCGTACAAAAATACATTTTTATGCGACCGTGTAAGAAGATGCAAAGATAATATATCTGACATAGAAATAATTCCTTTTTATAGAGATGATAAATTAACGGCTATTTTGTGGTCTGGGATAATAGAATTTTATGGTACAATTTTAGATAATCAGATAAAGGGAATACGTATCCGACAGGGAAATATGTTAGTAGGAGATAAAGCAACGTGTAATGATTGGTTTAAAGAGGAGAGATTCAATGGATGGCTGATAGGGGAACTTTATGTATTGGACCCAGAAATGATTGTTAATGCAAGAAGAGATTATTTTGAGCCAAATGAAGCACATTATGATCTTTCAGAAGCTTTTAAAGAATGGTCTGAGAAGAAGATTAAATACATAAAAAAATTGTCATATGCACGCAACTTAACAGCTGAAAAAAATACAGTGGTAAATGAGATTGATAGTGATAAAGTAAACATAAAAAAGATAGAAAGTAACAATTATAGAGAATGTGACTTCATTAATAAAAATGAGAGTGAAGAGATATCTGAAATAGGATATATGAATAAACTTTTTCAGATTGTTAATCAAAAGCAACGTATAACGAAATATACAGTGTTAAATATTAATGAACATATATCAAATGAACAAAAAAAGATACTGGAAAAAGTTTTTGATATTATTATAAAAAAATATGACAAGAAAGTATCAGAGAAATTTATTCAGAACATTATTGATAATTTGTAAAAATATTTATTTTGTTATATAGAAATTGCGATAAGGGAATTGATAGATGGTTCCCCAAATTTCGACTTGCTTCTACTGTTTATTCCATTCAATGAAAATGGTGCATTAGAAACATATCTACTTAATTGCATTGGAAATAATGATCCTTATGATAAGACAATAATAGATAAAGGGAATGCCTTTATTGATACAATTGATGCTGATTCAAAATATTTAACCCAAAGACGCCTAAAAACAAAAGCAAAATTTGATGTATACTTTTTAGTGAGAACATCTGCTGAACAATATCCTCAAAGACAAATGAATATTCTTGTGCGGTAACACCGCAAGTCCGGCAGACGGGAAACCGTCTGTCC
>OGCQ01003499.1_pt1 | contig 14020 bp, 10 predicted proteins | sample 1570161 | NCBI WGS metagenome assembly OGCQ01 (sample SAMEA4384402, study PRJEB24528) | human gut metagenome
GCTATTTGAATTGGAACTATAGCAGGGGCAGCTTTATATTTTAACGACTCTGAAATATCCTTAAATTTAGACCATCCATACGCACGATATCCAATTGCATAAATTATGTGATTATTCACCAGCACCTCTGTATTATATCCCCTAGGAATATAGTTTGCTGCTTGAGGATTAACAACATCCAAAGTAACATTAAATAAATCAGCGTAACTCATCTTTGGACGCTCCATGTAAGTAGAAGCGTTCATAATATAAGCACCATCATCCGAATAAACGTATAAATTGGGCTGTTGTGGACATAAGCCTATAAAACGACTATTCCGCATCTTCTTGCCGCCATTATTTACAGAAAAATAATTAGCTACAATACGCCCATCCCCACCTTCCACAATGTCAGCATCACGAATAATATGAATATCCCCGTTACCGGAAACATCTTCATCCAATACAATCCAACCATTAACAGCAGAAATTATAAATTCGAACTTTTGTTCCGTTAATGCTCCTGTTTTCTTATTTCGTACTTTATATATCAACCAATAGTCTCTCGGCGAATCTACAATTTGATAGTCTAAATTTTGCGTCATAGCCAACGTATCTGCCTGCTCATAATGGTATGTCGTTCCTTGGGGATCCTGAGGAAAACGAAACCATATAAATTCATAATCAGCTGCTGTAGTACCAGCTAAAAATTCTACTTCTGGTATCAATGAAATTTTTTCATTTTCCAAACAAACAAACTTATTACCATGGTCTGTCACTCCCGGAATTGATTTTATCACCGCTTCACCTATTTCTTTATACTCATAATTTCCTTCGTCATCAAAACAAGAAGTAAATACTCCAATTGACAGTAATAAAAAACACAATTGTATATACCTAAATATTCTCATAACTAATCTATTTACATATTAATAACCAGTCCCGAATTTCATGGTTTTACCATCATCATCTAAACGAGGATTGTCTGCCAAGATACTATTCAATCTATTTGCCAATTCCATATATCCCAAATATCCATAAGCTCCCGCATAATCTGATATATCAATAACTCCTAATTGTTCAAATACAAAAGCATACTTAGCTTGCGTACATTTTCCCAAAGCATACCCAGCAGCCCAACCGGTGTTATCAACCCATTGGGTCGGAAAACCAATCATCAATTTCACTAACAACTCATCATACACACCTCCGACAAAATCGCCACCTTCAGCAATCACCAAGTCGCACATCAATGGTTCTTCGGTCAATCCTTCCCGATACACTTTACACTCAATCACCGTATCCAAACGGCCAGCCTCCATAGTTACCTGCATAGGAAGATCAAAATTAGTTCCCTGTACTGCCGTATGTTCCTTTCCGAAACCAAATTTTATCACTCGATCAACATCCGCAACCTCTCCCTGAACAGCCAATTTAATCTTAAATGTTTTCTCTTGATCGGTCTCTCCTTTCACGAAAGTACCATCACCATTGCTTAGAGTCATATTAATAGCAACAGCACCTTCATAAAAACCGACTTTATCTTCTTGACAAGCTGTAAATAAACATACCAAGAATACACTTAATAAACTTATTTGTAATTTTTTCATAACTATCCTCCATTATTTTATTGACGTTGGCCCAAATCGATCTCATCATCCGGCATCGGAAGTACATAAGCCGCGTTGGCAGTGGCAATCATTTTGGTATTTATTCGTTTGTGATAGAAAAACACTTGGCCTTCGCCTATCAATTCACGATAATACTCCATTTCCAATTCTTTCTGCAATTCTTCTTTTGAAAGATTAGAAAGTCCTGGCAACCCCCGATATGCACGCAACATATTCAAGGTAGTAATTGCCTCTCCAATATTGGAATCTTTCAGTGCTTCGGTCGCAATATAGTACATTTCGGCAATCCGAATACCAGGCATCCTATCCCGTTTAGGTCTCACCAAACCCTGACCAGACACATAAACAGATTCTAATTGCCAAAACTTTGTCAATACATTAGCCGAACCACTGTAAATTTCATACAAAGCATTACGATAATCATCCGGTTCATATAATTCCGCTGGAAGTATACGGCTAATCAAAGGTGTTGATGTTTCGCGAAAATAACCTTTAATATACTCTCCCAACTTGTTTGTATTAAATGCAAACAAATGCTCTGTTGAGAACGTCCGGTCACGAAGTTCTATTGTCGTCGTTGTAATATCTTCAGTCTTCACCCAAGGAAACAAATCACTGTTTTGTTGAGCTAAAATTACCTCATTCGCAGCATCATAAGCATCCTTTGTATTCCCTGCATACAAACAGATTCTTGCTTTCAATCCTACTGCCGCATAATAATTCAAATGGAAATTCCGGTTTGCCAAATACCCGTTATCCATTCCCGTTATATCTTTACCGGTAAGGATGGGATCTTCTTTCAACAATGCTATCGCAGCATTCACATCTTCCAAAGCATATTCCACAAATTTCGCAGGAGTTAACTGAGGCGCAATTGCAGGACGAGCTTCTTTCACATAAGGGATTGCCGGTTTTGCTTCTGAACTAAAATCATAAGGTGCAAACAAACGCAACAAATCAAAATGAATATAAGCACGCATAGCCAAAGCCTCTCCACGTACTACTGCGTAGTAATCCCCTAACACTTCTTTTTTTAACTCTGTATATTCTATTAAGGTATTGACATTAGCTACACTCTCATACATTTTATTCCACGCCTGGTCAATTAAAACTTTCGATGCAGACTGTTCATAATTGTAATTTTGCAAATAACTATAAGCTGTATAAGAATTATCTAATGTCGCTCCTTTTCCCCACTCTTGCCCCAATACTCCCACCATACCATAAGTCAATTCCCTACCATATAATTCCGGTTGACACAATCCGATATAACAACCTGCCAAAGCAGATTTAAAACCATCCAGCGTCGCAAACAAACTAGCAGCTTCTTCTTCTGTCTTAGGTTTGACATCTAACCAATCATTACAAGAAGTCAATCCCGACAAGGATACGATTGTTAAAAAAACGACCCCTATTCTATATATTTTTTTCTTTATCATCTCTATATCTTTTAAATACTATTCATACCAAACTATCAGAATGTTGCTTGCAAAGAGAAAGAACATGACCGAGCAAAAGGATATTCAATACCTCTTTCCGCTTTCACCGTAGCCGCTCTGAAAACATCATTCATGTAAAATTGAATCTTTAATCTTTCAATACCGCTTTTTTTCAAAAAATCACAAAAACGGAAATCATATCCCACATTCAATGAAGTCATCTTCAATTCTTTCAAGTCCTGCACAAAACGAGAGGTTGGACGTGTCAATGGATCATAAGGACTAAACTTCCTAAAACGAGCAGCCTGTCCCGGTTCGTTCCAACGATCAGTCAACATACGTTTATCCACATTGTATTGGATATCAACATTTTCCACTTTATTAACCAAAGTCTGATTATAATATTGTCCTCCTACTTTGTAGAAGAATGACGTATTTACACTGAAACCCTTCCATTCAAAATTGAATCCGAAAGTTCCGCTTAATTTCGGCTGTTCATCTCCGACAACCACTTGGTTTTCTGCACGCCATCCGTATACCATCTTTCCTTTGGGATCCAAAAATACTTCTTTACCCGTTGCCGGATCGATGCCTAACGAACGTACTGCCCAAATAGCATCCATGGATTGTCCTTCCGCATAACGGACTGACGGTTTCGTAATGGCTGAATTCTCTTCCAAATTCGGATTACCCCCCCCACCACCTGTTTTATCTGCATCTCTGTCCTTATTCATCAAAGACAAAGCATCTGATATCTTGGTAATCCGGTTTTTATTATGCATACCTGATGTGAACACGGAAAAATACAAATCACGTTCCGCATCTCTAACGATACGGTAATTCACCTTGAATTCCACACCTTTATTCTTAGTTTCTCCCAAGTTTTCCGTGTAACTACGAAAACCTGCAGATGGAGGTAAAGATACCGGTGTCAACAAATTCTGCGTTTTTTTGATATAACAATCAAAGGTAACATCCAAAGCATCCATCAAAGTAATATCCACACCAATGTTATTATCTTGTGTTTTTTGCCATTGCAAATCCGGATTAGCCAATCCCATCAAATAAGAACCAATAATATTATCATAATTCTCATTATAGTATTTATAAGAAGCTATTGCTTGATAAGAATTGAAGTTCTGCGAACCGGAATATCCTGTTGATGCCCGGAAACGCAACTGGTTCAATACCGTAACATTTTCCATAAAATGTTCCTTATGTAAATTCCAACCGATACCAGCAGACCAGAAATGTCCCCAACGTTTGTCACTACCGAACAAGGAAGATGCATTAGCCCGATAAGTCGCATCCAACAAATAACGGTTGTCAAACGAATAGTTCATAGACAATAAGACACTCATTTCACGCGCCAAAGACTCACTTCCAGCAGGTGCTCCTTCCAAATACTCTTTAGCATGTGTAATGTAATCCATCTTGTCGTTTGCAAAACCACGAGCACCGAATGTTACCGTATTATATTTACGTTCGCTGGCACTCCACTGGGCATTGGCAAAAATAACATTTCTGCCAAACTCCTTGGAGTAATTAGCTGAAATATCCGTATTGTACTCAAAACGCTTACCATTACTCATCGTGTACTCTCCCCGCTTAAAATAATCCTCTGAATCCTGAGAAATATCCTTAAATTTAGTGTGGTCACGAGGATAAAAAACCTCAGAATCATCTTTCTGTGAAATCAAGCCCAATCGTCCTTTAAATCGCATTCCCGAAAAAGCCTCCCACTCTATATAAAAATTATTCGTGAAGTCAAAGTAAGAAGATTGATTCTTTGTATTTATACTTGCATTCGCTAAAGGATTATAAATAGGTTTTGTACCTTGAAAATTTGCTTTTTCATAATTACTCAATACCTCTTTGACAGAGCCATCTTCATTATAAGCCCGCCAATAAGGATTCAAACGGGCATATTCTGAGAATGTTCCGTAGGGTGATTCTTTCGATTTATTAAAAGTCACTGAAAGTTGTTCTGTAAAAAGGAGTGATTTGTATCGATATGATAAATTAAAACCGGCAGAAATTACTTCACGACTAGAACCTTTCATGACACCAGCCACATTATTATATTGAAAATCGATCCCATAACGAACCACATCATCTCCTCCTTCGAACATCAAAGAATGTTTATGCCCTACACCTACTCGCAACGGCTTATCCAACCAATAAGTATTCACACCCCTCAATACTTCCTTATATAATGCCTCATACTTTTCATCATACATTTGCTGTGTATAGGGATGTCCAAATTGATCCGTATAGATGCCTGCTCGTTTTTCTATTTCCAACTTCTCCGCAGCATCCGCCAAATTATAGCTGGAAAGATCAGGCATCTGAAGATTCAGGTTTCCGGTATAAGAAACCCTCATTTTCCCTTTTTCCGGTGCTAAAGTTTCAATCACAACCACCCCATTCGCACCTTTGGAACCATACAATGCCTTGGCCGTAGCATCTTTTAACAAAGTGATAGAAGCCACCCGGTTCATATCCATATCCATTACTTTTTCAATGCTTTGTTCAAAACCATCTACAATAAACAATGGCTGGTTCGGGTTAGTTTGATACTTGTCTTTCATATCCGTAAAACTGGACGCCCCTCGCATTTGAATCTCCGGCATTCGGTTAGGATCGGAACCGAAATCATTACTCTCGATGACTTGGAAAGAAGGATCTATATTCTTCAACGATTGCAGGATGTTCTGATTGCCTACCCGCTGCAATTCTTCTTTCTTTATCGTAGTTACAGCACCGGTGTAGCTGTCCGCTTTACGGGTAAACATACCGGTCACTACCACCTCTTCCATCTCCGAAGTCTGAGGCTCCAAATAAATCGTAACGGAATTATCCGCTCTTAAAGTGACGAATTGGGAGGCATAACCGATAAAGGTGATTTCCAATTCCTTGTTATCTTCCAATACAGTCAGCTTGAAAGACCCGTCGATATCGGCAGCCGTACCGATGGTAGTTCCTTTGATTTTGACGGTTGCTCCAGGCAACGGTTCTTTCGTGTTTTTATCCAACACTTTACCGGTAATCACCCGACTTTTCTGTTGAGGCGCACTCTGTTCCCCTTTGCGAATCACCACATGGTTATTCACAATGCTGTAGTTTATTCCTTTACCTTTCAGGCAATAGTCCAAAATATTGCCGATCTCTTCATTCATAAAATCCACATCCAATGTGCCTAACTGCTCCACATCCCGCGTGTTGTACACAAAGGCCAAATCCGTCCGTTTTTCGATCTCTACAAACAGCTGTTTCACGCTGATATTGTCCATCTTTATACTTAAACGAGTCCGCTGAGAAAATCCGTTTGCCTGTATCTGCAAACAGAAAAATGTTAAAATTAGAGAAAGTTTAGTCATAAGGCATAATTTTCTCACTTTTTCTCTTGAGTAACAAATACCCTTAAGCTTTTTTTTCATACATTTGAAATTTAGTTAATAATTGGTTTTTCAATTATGCTTAAAAGAAGGAACCGCACACGGCCAAATGGACGGTTCCTCTTTTTTATTTAGCCACCACAGTCACATTCTTTCCCTGGATTGCAAAATCCAGTCGCCCCGTTCTTTTCAGTATATCAAAAATATCTTCCACCCGATCAAATTTCCGGAGTTTCGCTGTCAAGGTCATCTGCCTCAACTCCTCCGACTGACAATCATAGGTAAAATCATACCAACGAGACAATTCCTTCATTATATCCTCCAAAGTTTTCTCCCGATAAATAAAATAACCATCCTTCCAGGCAGTATAAAGATCCGTATCCACCTCCCGGACCCGAATCCCGTCCGCCTCTATGACAGCCTGTTGTCCCGGCGTCAGATCACATTCCCGTCCTGCATCATGAATCCGGACAGCACCTTTCACCAAAGTAGTTGCCACGACCTCATCCTGATAATTCCGGACATTGAACTCTGTCCCTAATACAGTGATCCGGGAATCCCCAACACAAACGACAAAAGGCTTGCCCGCCTGTTTGGATACCGAAAAATAAGCCTCCCCTTTCAAGTGTACTTCCCGCTCATGTTCCGGGAAATGTACAGGATAATGCAATTCAGACTCCGCATTCAACCATACTTTTGTTCCGTCTGCCAATACCACAGCATATTCTCCGCCCCGTGGAGTAATCAAACGGTTATATTCTCCGGCTGTTTCTTTTGCATGCTTTTCTCCGTATACCAGTGTATTCCCTTCTTTTTTCACTGTCGTATTTCCAGCCAACAAGGTCTCTTCCGCTTCATCTCCCAACACCACTTTTTCATCGGAACCCAACACCAGAATGGCTTTTTTCCCTCCGGGCTCGATATTTCCTTCCACAACATACGCCTGATCTTTGTCCTGATCACGACGCATAAAAACATAACCGACAGCAATCATCAATACCACCAAAGCAGCATATCCGGCTATCCGGGTCCATAAAAACAAATGTTTGACCGACATTCGGTGAAACAGACGATGTTCTACTTTCTTCCAAGCCTCCTCGGTCTGGTAACGCTGTACACATCCGGCTTGTATCCAATCTTGTCTGTATGCATGAAATAGAAGAAAATGCTGCTCTGATTCTTCCAGCCATTTTTGCAGGACCAACAACTCCTCTTCAGAAGCTGTACCTTCCAGAGAACTGATGATCAAGTGTTGTATATCGGTTTCGTTATCTTTAAAATTGTCCATAAATACTGAAATTTGTATCTAAGACAACTCTATTTTTAAAACTACTTACAGATTTTTGAAAAAATATGACTTTTTCAGTTAAAACAGTGACAACAGTCAGACTTACCCCCTTCATCTCACGGCAGAGTTAACCGACAAAGAAAATACAAGTGGAAATTTGCAGCAATAGAAAGCTGGACTCTCCGGATTATTTCCAGGAAGAATGATCTTTCTCAAATCAAGACTAGTCTGCAATTCAGTGATAACGTAAGTCGGAGGTGTTCGTGTTCGGGGACCATTGGAGCTTTGGCGAGTGTCATCTTGCTTTTTCTGAACGCCCGACCGGTGGTGTCTGAGCGAAGCGAGTTCCGCCGGTCAGTGATAGACAAAGCTAGACGACCGACAGAAGCGACCGGGTCGACAATTCCGATCACCGGAGACGAATTGGTAACGAAATAAACCTACGATAAGTTTACGAACTTTATCCCCTGGTCTAAACCTTTTCTCCTCTAAGAAGGAACAACCAAAATATTGCGCTACCTCTCAAATGGGCTAATTCTTCCCGCAGACGTTTCATAGCCCGGTAAAGCTGAGCTTCCACCGTACGTACAGAGATTCCTAATTCAACCGCGATTTCCTGGCTTTTTTTACCGGAAAACCGGCTGAGAAGAAATATTTGACGACATTGGAAAGGCAAACCATCGATTGCCCAATTTATTTCTTTAAACACGATTTCCTGATTTTCTTTATCTATAAAATACTCTATGTTGTTTTCATCTTTAGAACCCTGTTTTTGAATAAATTCCCAGAAAGCCAATTTTACTTTTTCATGTTTTAACGAATTGAGAGCAGCGTGATAGACAGAGCGATACAAATAAGCCTTCATCGATTCCCGGATATCGATCTCTTCCCTTTTTTCCCACAGCATACAAAATAAATTCTGTACAAGGTCCTCCGCCATATCCCGATCCCTGACAATAGATTCGGCATAAAGACACAAACGCACATACCACATCCGGAACAATTGTCCAAACGCTTTCTTATCTCCCCTGACAATTGCCTTTATCAAAACCTCTGTATGTTCATTTACCTCCATGGATTCCAGAAAAACGTTCGATTAATTTAGTCGAAAATTTATCTGGTGACAAAGAAAAAAATTTAATTCAAGTAATCCTACAATTTACGACGGATTATTTCGAAAAATTCTTCTAAGCGTCTCTTCAGACAATACTCCATATCGTTACAAGAATCCTCTGGACAAGTATTCAAAACGATTACATCTTGTATATATAGAAAGGCAATTATATATATTTACACTTATAGAGGTAGGTCTATTCCGTTACTAGTTCGTCTGCGGTAATCGGAATTGGCGACCCGATCACTTCTGTCGGTAGTCTGTCTTTTTCTTTCACTGACCGGTGGTGTCTGACGGAAACGTAACGTAAAGTTTTTTTGCGAAGTGAGGAGTTCCGCCGGCCAGTGAGTTCTTCTCTTGCTCGGAAAAACAAAATCTTTTGTTTTTCCGAGCAAGAGAAGAACCGATGAAATCAACGGAAGCCTTACCGGACTGTTCCAGGCGAACCGGTCTGACGATATAAAACCCGGAAGCGGAATAGAAAAAAATAAATCTACATTTAGGGTAAACATGTATATAAACACCAAAATCTATTCTTCAACAAACTATATCGAATCGTTTAAAATATAAAATAACAAGACATTTTTTCAATCATTCCGTAGAAACACCAGAAAGAAAGAGGTCAAAACTAAAGAGCTATGTTAGAAACATTGAATAACTGGATTATTTCTGCGAACGATTGGATTTGGACATACCTATTAATTATCCTTCTGATTCTGATCGGTTTATATTTTACGTTTAAAAGCCGTTTTGTACAATTCCGCTATTTCGGAGAAATGTTCAGGTTATTAGGCCAGGGAGTCAGTAACGGCAAAGGTAAAAATTCCGTTTCTTCGTTCCAGGCTTTCTGTATAGCGACCGCCTCCCGGGTAGGAACGGGTAATTTAGCCGGAGTAGCGACTGCCGTTGCTTTAGGAGGTTCCGGGGCTGTTTTCTGGATGTGGGTACTGGCCCTGATCGGTTCTGCCTCGGCTTTCGTCGAGTCGACTTTAGCTCAAATTTATAAAGAAAAAGGTGAACGCTCATTCATCGGAGGCCCCGCCTTCTATATCGGAAAAGGACTAAAAAAGAAAGGCCTGGCCCTGCTTTTCGCCTTCATTATTATCATCACTTTCGGCTTGGTCTTCAATTCCGTCCAAGCCAATACCATCGGAACCGGCCAATTAGGTCCGGCCATCATCCTGACCTTTTTCACGCTAATCACTATTTTCGGAGGGATACACCGGATAGCACGGGTAGCGGGTATCATCGTTCCGTTTATGGCGATTGCCTATATTTTAGTGGCCTTATTCATTTTATTCAATCATATGACCGCTATCCCGGCCCTGATCGGCCATATTTTCTCTAATGCTTTCGGAATAGAGCAAGTTGTCGGTGGAGGACTCGGGGCAACGATCATGCAAGGAGTAAGGCGAGGCTTATTTTCCAACGAAGCGGGGATGGGTTCCGCTCCCAATGCTGCAGCCACAGCAACCGTTTCCCATCCGGTAAAACAGGGGCTGATACAAGCCCTGAGTGTATTCACCGACACCATTGTCATTTGTAGTTGCACCGCTTTTATCATCTTACTTTCGGACCTTCCTCTCGATGGAACCTTGAAAGGCATTCAACTGACCCAGGCCGCCGTCGGCCATGAAATCGGTCCCTTCGGAGCTCAGTTTATCGCTTTCTGTATTCTTTTATTCGCCTTCAGTTCGATTGTCGGCAATTATTCCTACTGTGAAACCAATTTGTTCTTTATATCACGGCATCCGGCCGGTCTGCAAATCTACCGGATAGCCGTCGGAGGAATGGTGTTTTTCGGTTCGGTAGCCGGTTTGGACATCGTCTGGAATCTGGCAGACCTATTTATGGCCCTCATGACCCTGATCAACCTGATCGCCCTCATCTTTCTTGGTCATTTAGCTTTAAAAGCCCTAAAAAACTACAACGATCAAAAACGCCGGGGTATCAAAAGCCCGGTATTCAAAGCCAGCGATATCCCGGAAATAGAAGACCAACTTTCTGAATGGAAGTAGTGCTGAGCGTGAATCTTATTTTATTGTTAAAATAGCGCATTCTTCTTATAACGATTCCGAATATCTGATTTCATTTTTTAATTTTGTGACAACATTTATAAAAGTCAAATTCTTAAAATAGAGCATCATGAAAAAAGTTATTAATTCACCGAAAGCACCGAAAGCGATCGGTCCTTACAGCCAAGCTATTGAAGTAAACGGAATGATCTATATCAGCGGTCAGCTGCCCGTAGACGTAAATACCGGTAAATTCGCCGAAGGCGGTATCCAGGAACAAACCGAACAATCTTTAAAAAACATCGGTTATATTCTCGAAGCTGCCGGTTGTACTTATGATAATGTAGTAAAAACTACCTGTTTGCTAAGCGACATCGCTAATTTCAAAGCCATGAACGAAGTCTACGCAAAATATTTCACCCAGGATTGCCCGGCTCGTGCTGCTTTTGCCGTAAAAGATCTGCCTATGGGAGCTTTGGTTGAAATCGAAGTCGTAGCTGCCAAATAAGTAGCATACGACATTCCGGTTGATCAGCGTTCTTTCTTCCTAATCAAGTTTGAAGGACCGCTGATCATTTTTATATCTTCGCCGTCATTCCCAGATAAACCCCGATAAAATAAGGAATCAGCCATACCCACCAAACAATGACACTGAAACGACTGAAATTGCGTTTCGCCCGGGCGGAACCTTTCCGAAATGTCCAGAAAGCCCACAACGCATGAATCGCCATTAGAAACACGGCAATACTACCTAAAACAGCATGTAAACGGTTGTCCTGACCGGTAAGCCGTACCAGCTCTGCCATAAAAGCAGTACCGACAAAATCACACACCAAACCTAATCCAAAAGCAGTCACGTGCCACCCTTTCAAACGCCCCTGTATACGTTCACTCCATACCCCTACGGAATAAAAGATCAAAGCCATTGAAATAATAACGATCGCAGCCAACAAAAACTCATCATCATACGTTGTCAATCCCATGTCATTTGTATTTACTTATAACAAATACGCACAAACCGACAAACATGTTTCTGACAATCCAACTAACTTTTATCCTCATAAGTCGTCAGCCATTGCTTCAATTCAGTGGTCCGGTTCATCCGGTCCATAGAAAATTCCTGACTACGGATATCGATGACCTCGTATAATTCGATGATCTTCCGATAGAGGATCGCCTGAATCCCGGCATCTGTCAGCCTCCGGGCATCCCGGTAAATCAATTCGGTCAACATTTCCAATTTATAGATCGGATCGTCTGCAAAAAAAGTCGTGATCTCTTCGGTATCGGCCTGGATAAACCAATCCCGGTCTTTGTTGAAATAAGAAGCATACATTCCGGCATAAGGCGACTCGTCGTTCATCTGGCGCTTACCGTCCCGGACATCGTCCAATTCCTCGAAGAAAGTCTTTATAACTGTGGCTATCAAATCTCTTGCTAACATAGTGGTTTCGAGTTGCTGAATTTTAGGTAAAGATATAAGCTTTCGATTAAAAACGATAGTTTTAAAGAAAAAATTTATCTGCCTGATTCTTTGCATCCAACTATTTTTTATAAATAATCTCTATAAATTTATAAAAATAAAGTATTTGTTTATTACTTTTATATGCGTTAAAATTGCAGTGTAAAAGTGCGATACTAAATCATTTTAATCAATAAGACTATGAGTATTAAAGGAACGAAAACCGAACAAAATCTGTTAAAATCATTTGCCGGAGAGTCACAGGCCCGGAGCCGTTATACTTTTTTTGCCAGTGTAGCTAAAAAAGAAGGTTATGAACAAATCGCCGGTGTTTTCATGGAAACTGCCGAGCAGGAAAAAGAGCACGCGAAGAAATTCTTCAAATACCTCGAGGGAGGAATGGTAGAAATTACCGCCAGTTATCCGGCCGGTATAATCAGTACGACAGCTGAAAATCTGAAAGCAGCCGCCGATGGAGAGAATGAAGAATGGGCAGATCTGTACCCGGAATTTGCTCAAATAGCACAGGAAGAAGGTTTCCCGCAAATCGCCAATACTTTCCGTCAGATTGCAAAGGTCGAAGCCGAACACGAAGCTCGCTACCGCAAACTACTGAAACGGGTAGAAACCGGTAAAGTTTTCGAACGGGATGAAGAGATCGAATGGCAATGCCGTAATTGCGGATACGTATTGAAAGGCAAGAAAGCTCCGATGAAATGCCCGGCATGCGAACATCCTCAGGCTTATTTCGAACCGAAAAAAAATAATTATTAAGAATTTAACAAAACAATGTAAATTATATCAACCCGGCAGCGCTATTTACCGGAAAATATCAAATTTATATCGTTTGCAAGCCAAAAAGAGTCGTTAAAAACGGCTCTTTTTTATTTATTTCTTATAACTTTGGCGGCATCGTGGGGATTATATTTTAATCTAAATAAAAAACTATGACTGAAAAAATTTACAAACTTTTGAAAGACTCTCCTGCTATGCGCTGGACAGCCTTGGTGTTATTAGCCTCGGCGATGTTCTTTGCCTACATGTTTGTAGACATCCTCTCACCTGTCAAGACGATGGTTGAGTCCGAGCTCAACTGGAACTCCACCGTATTCGGCACCTATGGAGGTAGTGAGTTCTTTATCAACGTATTCTTCTTCTTCCTCATCTTCGCTGGTATCATCCTGGACAAGATGGGGGTACGCTTTACCTTCCTCCTATCAGGCTCTCTGATGGTGATCGGAGCGTTGATCAAGCTGTATGCACTGAGTCCCGCATTTAATGCAGGAGGCTTCGGGTATAACTTCCTCAATAGCTTCTGGCCAGCTATGCCAGCCTCTGCAAAGCTAGCTTGTGTGGGCTTTGCACTCTTCGGCTGCGGTACCGAGATGGGAGGTGTGACGGTCTCTCGATCCATCGTCAAGTGGTTTGAGGGCAAGGAGATGGCTCTAGCAATGGGTATTGAGATGGCTGTAGCTCGTCTTGGAGTTTTTGCTGTTTTTTGGCTCTCACCAATGATTGCTGAGAAGTATGGTACCGTACGCGCGTCTGTCTTCTTTGGTACCTGTCTCCTTGTCGTAGCTCTACTCCTATACGTGGTCTATTTCTTTATGGATAGAAAGCTTGACCAACAGCTAGAAGCCGCTCATGCTGCTGTAGAGCAAGAGGAGGAAGAGCCCTTTAAGTTTAGAGACCTC
>OGCQ01003501.1_pt1 | contig 14017 bp, 11 predicted proteins | sample 1570161 | NCBI WGS metagenome assembly OGCQ01 (sample SAMEA4384402, study PRJEB24528) | human gut metagenome
ACAACTGCCACGTAATCCAGCACATCTACCTCACCTGTTTCCGTATCCACCTCAACTTCTGCCATGCCAACCATAAACGGCGGCGGTGACAACGGTGAAGAATGCTGTTTGACCACCTGCAGTTCAATATTATTAAAGAAGGTGCCTTTCAACGCCACCTGTTCCAGAGAAACTTTTTTCTCTTCTTCCTCATCCTCATCCACAAATACATACGAACCGTCAAACGCAACCTTATCTACATCTGTTCCCAACATCTGTGCACCAACTTCACATATTTTACCTCGAAGCTCTTTGCAGGCTTTCATGACTGCCACACCTGTCGTATAAGTAGTGGCGGATGCATAAGATCCTGAATCATATGGTGAAATATCAGTATCTACACTGAATACAACAATGTTTTCCATCGGAGTTTCCAGACAGTCAGCCGCGATCTGCGCCATGATCGTATCACAGCCAGTTCCCATATCCGTACATCCAAGTGCAAGAGTATATGAACCATCCTCGTTCAATTTGATATCTGCACCACCAACATCAACACCGGCAATAGAAGATCCCTGCATGGCCATTGCCACTCCGACTCCACGGACTTTACCATTTCCCATATCACGGAATGGATACTTAGAATCCCAGTCCATCATTTCTTTTGCTCTGGCCATACATTTATCCATCGTACAACTCTGTGCATAAGGTACATCCGGATAACCCGGAAGCGGTCCGCCTTCAACTGGCATGTTTAATTCCTTGATTCTTACCGGATCCATTCCCATTTTGTGAGCCAGCTCATTTACCGCAGATTCAACAGCAAAAATTCCCTGCGTTGCACCATATCCACGATAAGCCCCTGCTGCCTGCACATTCGTATAAACAACATCAAATGCAAAACGATAAGCTTCTGTGTGTCTGTAAAGGCCAATTGATTTGTGTCCGCTCAGTCCCACTGTAGTAGAACTGTGTTCACCATAAGCCCCCGTATTAGACAACGTATAGACATCAATTGCTCTAATGATACCATTTTCATCTGCACCTGCACGCACGGTAATTTCCATTTCATGGCGTGGTGAGGAGCAGATCATAGATTCATACCTGGAAAAGATCATCTTGGACGGACGACCGGTCTTCCATGTAACAATTGCCGGATAAATTTCACTAACGGAAGTCTGTTTTGCTCCAAATCCTCCACCAATTCGTGGTTTGATAACACGCACTTTGGAGGCCGGAATATCCAGTGCTCTTCCAACAATTCGTCTTACGTGGAAAGGAATCTGCGTAGAAGAAAGTACGATCAGTCTTCCAAAATGATCCATATAACAGGCTGTACGGAAGGTTTCCATCATAGTCTGCTGGTTCGCTCTGGTATGATAAGTATGTTCTACTGTGTATTTGCATTCGCCGAGCACCTTGTCCACATCTCCATGCTCTTCCAGTGCAGTTGCACACAGATTTCTCTTATGGTCTCCACCAAGCGGAATCTTTAGTTTCCAGTCTTCTTCCGGATGTACAAGAATCGGATTATCTTTTGCTTTATGCATATCCAATACTGGTGCTTCCACTCGATATTGTACCTTAATTCTTTTTAATGCTTTGTCTACTGCATCTTCTGTCTCTCCTGCTACAATTGCAACCGCATCTCCTATAAATCGAACATGACGATCCAGAATCAGACGATCATCCGGACTCATTTCCGGTGCAGTTTGTCCTGCCAGAGTAAAACGCTTCTGTGGAACATCTTTATAAGTAAGAACACATGCGATACCTGCAACTTTTTCTGCATTTCCGGTCTTGATTTCTTCTACCCAGGCATTTGCATGCGGACTTCTTAATATCTTAACGATCAGGCAGTCCTTTGGTGCCAGATCATCCGTATAAACTGGTTTTCCTGTCACCAGCGACATTGCGTCTGTTTTACGTACAGGCTGATTTACATATTTCATTTTTATGCGTCCTCCTGTGCTTTTTTATATTTTAAAAACTTGAGGATACTTGTTGTCTGAGAAACAAACCCGGAACATCTGCACAGATTTCCGGCAAGATATTCCTTAATCTGTTCTTCCGTCGGCTCTTTGATCTCATGAAGCATGGCAAATACATTCATAATAAATCCAGGATTACAGAAGCCACACTGTTCTGCGCCCTCATTTGCAAGAAAGCTCCCGAATTCCTGTGCTTCTCTCTGCATTCCTTCCATCGTCACTACTTTTTTCCCATCAATACGAGCAGCCAATGTGGAACATGAAAGAATCGGTCTGTCTTCAACCAGCACTGTACAAAGTCCACAATTTGCAGTTTCGCAGCCTCTTTTGACGCTGTAACATCCTTTTTCTCTCAAAAAATCAATCAGCAACATTCCAGGCTCAATTTCTTCCTGTCGGTAAACTCCGTTCAGCCAGAAACTAATATTCATTCTTCATTCCTCCTACTGCTTCCCAGGTTCTTCTTATCAATACCTTTACCAGAAGAGTCCTGTATTCTGCGGAAGCCCGCATATTACCTGCCGTAGTCACATGTTCTGCCGCATATTCAGCAAACTTTTCAATCGCTTCTCCGCGCTGTTTGTTGGTCATATGCTTGAAATTTTTAAGGATACTTTCCTTATCTTCCACAACAACCGCACGTGCCGGTCTTGCGCCAATAACAGTTCTCACTTCCTCGCCGATCAGCGACGCCGTACAAGTCAGTACCGGAAAGTCCGTCTTTGAATTTCGCTGACTCATATAACAATGATATTCACAAGAATATCATTATCTTTTTTACGGTTTACAAATTCTGTCAGTGGAATTCTTCCTGCATCATACAATTCCACCCATGTATCCATTGCCAGAAACATTGTCAGTACATCTGAGAATCCATACCGTCCCCAGATACTTCCTCCAATTGTTGCACAGTTTCGAAACTGTACGCCAACTATATGACGCAGACTTTCTCTGACTGCTCCATGTGTATACTCATTCAGTCTCTTATTTATTTCAAGTTCTCTCAACGGTGTCATGCAGCCGATCACAAACTCATCATCTGTTTCCTGCACTGTATCCAACCCCAGGCCGGAAAGATCGATTGCTGTAGAAATATTACGATTTCCCATCTTCAGCCAGACCATACCGCCAAGAACCAGTGCTGTTTTTTTCTGATTCAGTTCATACGCTTCTGCAATGCTTTTTACTTTCACATAGCTCTTAATCTTTAGCATCTGTGTACCGATTCCTTTCTTCTCATCCAAACTTCAATATGTATAGGCATACGTTATCTAATTTTAGCAGAAATTTTTTCATTTTTCCATAGAAACAATTTATTCTGTGAAACATGCATAAAAAAGCCCTGTTCCTGCCAACAGTTTTTACAACTAACTGTTGAAAAGGAAAGGGCTGTTCTGATTATGATTATCGGTTGTTGATTGCAGTTACCAACGCATCAATGGATGCACGAATGATATCCGGATCAACGCCAGCACCCCAGGAAAGTGTTCCGTCCGGTTTCTGGATACCTACATATGCGATTGCCTTGGAACTACTGCTCTTTTCGAGTGCATGCTCCTGATAGGTTACCAGTGTAAATTTCATTTCGTATGCTTTCTTCAGTGCATTGCTGACTGCATCCAGACGTCCGTTTCCGGTTGCCTCTGTAGTAATAGTCTTTCCGTTAAAGGTAGATATTACCTGTGTCGTAATGCCTCCATCTTTCTGCTGGAAATGCACTTCATCGATACTATATGGTTCTACAACATTCTCAAATGTAGATTTAAACAGATTAAAGATTTCATCTGGATGGAGTTCTTTATGACAGTGATCGGAAACAGCTTTTGCTGCATACCCCATAGCTTCACGCATCTTAGGCGGCAGGTTCAGGCCGTATTTTGTTTCCAGGATATAGCCAACTCCACCTTTACCCGACTGACTGTTGATACGAATAACATCTGCATCGTAGTTTCTTCCAACATCAGTCGGATCGATCGGCAGATATGGTACCGTCCAGCGATTCGGATCTTTTTCATCTCTCCAGTGCATTCCTTTTGCAATTGCATCCTGATGAGATCCTGAGAATGCCGCAAATACCAATGCTCCACTGTATGGACTTCTTTCATCCACTTTCATTCCGGTACATGCTTCGTATACTTCACAGATATGTGGCATATCAGAGAAATCCAGTTCCGGATCAACTCCCTGTGCAAACATATTCATGGCAAGTGTCACTACATCCACATTTCCTGTACGCTCTCCGTTTCCAAACAGCGTACCTTCTACTCTGTCTGCACCAGCAAGCAGACCAAGTTCAGAATCTGCAACGCCACATCCACGGTCATTATGTGGATGCTGAGAAAGAATTACATTTTCACGATATTTCATATTCTCACTCATGTATTCAATCTGACTCGCATACACATGTGGCATAGACAGTTCTACAGTTACAGGCAGATTAATGATTGCCTTATTCTCCGGTGTTGGCTGCCATACATCAAGAACTGCATTACATACTTCCAGTGCATATTCAGGTTCTGTTCCGGTAAAACTTTCCGGGCTGTATTCAAACTGGAAATTCCCCTCTGTTTCATCAGCCAGTTCTTTCAGAAGCTTGGCACCATCGACAGCAATTTTCAGGATCTCTTCTTTTGATTTTTTGAATACCTGCTCACGCTGTGCTACAGATGTTGAATTATAGACATGCACGATTGCCTTCGGCGCACCTTTGACCGCCTCAAAAGTCTTACGGATAATGTGTTCTCTTGCCTGTGTCAGAACCTGAATCGTTACATCATCCGGAATCAGATTCTGCTCGATCAGTGTACGTACAAATGTATACTCTGTTTCAGAAGCTGCCGGAAAACCTACCTCAATTTCTTTAAATCCGATTTTTACAAGAAGTTTGAAAAACTCGATTTTCTGTTCCAGACTCATCGGAATGACCAGTGCCTGGTTTCCGTCACGAAGGTCTACGCTGCACCAGATCGGAGCTTTGTCCACATATTCCTTCTCTGCCCATTTCATACATTTCATTGGCGGCATATAATACTGTCTCTGGTATTTTGTTACGTTTTTCATGTTTTTTCCTCCTGTCTCTCTAACATATAAATTCTCTGTATGTTTTCTGTTTCTGAACAAAAAAAAATCTCTCATCTCTACAGACTACTGTAAGAGACGAAAGACAACTATCTTCGCGGTACCACTCTTATTTATGAACGGTTCATACACTCATGGGATACGGAACTAAAAAGTACTTATATCCTCTCCATATAACGGTGGATACCGTCTGCGCCTACTATCCATTATGGAATTCGGACAGATGCTCAAAGGCGAGTTCCATGAATTCCTTCTACTGTCTCGCACCACCCGACAGTTCTCTGTGCTCCAGTCCTCACGTACTATTCCTCATCAAAGCATTTCGCATATTTTGTCGATGCATAAAGACTAACATGTCAACGGATGATTGTCAAGTGGGAATTTACTTCCGCATAGCCCTGAATATGCAAAAACGCCCTGCCGCAGGCAGAGCGTCCCCACATTTTTCTGATATCAGCCTTTTAATCTGCACACCATATCCCAAAGTGCTTTTGCTGAATTAAAGTTATCCGGAATAATATCTGCCGGAGTGATCGTGATGTCAAATTCATCCTGTAATTCACTTACGATAGACAGAATTGCAAAAGAATCCAAAATACCATCATCGATTAAAGTTGTACAGTTTTCATAATCTGCGTCTGGCTGAATGTCTTCCAGAATTTCAATTAATTTTTCCATTTTAGTTCTCCCTTTAATTTTCTGAATTTAAAATATCAGTATGTATGCCATCCCGCACTAAATGAAGTCCATCTGCCTGTGTCCAGAAATAGATTTTCGGAAGCGGACGACTCAGAAACAGATAAATTCCTTCTGTTACAGAATATGCACCTACTCTTTCAAAAACCAGTATATCACAAATTTTCGGATTTCGCAGTGGGAATTGTTTTACAATCACATCACTGACTGTACAAAGTGCACCACATAAGTTCCAGTGTTGTTCTTCACCCACGGTCTTTTCATGGCCTTCAAAGTCCAGTTGGCTGCAGTACGGATGTTTCATCGCCATTGCCTGTCCATAATAATTTAAATGATTGATTCCTCCATCCAGTATTACATATGGCTGTTCTTTGTTTACTTTCATATCTACAATCGATGTGATGTAATATCCACAGGAGGCAGCCAGAAACCTGCCCATTTCAAGAACGATCCTGCCTTTAAACTGCAATCCATCAAGAATTTCTACAAATTCTCCCAGAAGTTCTTCTGTCCGCATACTTTTATCTTTCACAAAATATGGTACAAAGAATCCCGGACCGTATTCAAGTGTCCTGATCTCCATCCCACCGATTTCCTCTAACTCTCTGATAAAAGTATCCAGATGTTTCAGTTCTTCCTGCATCTGAGACAGATTTCTTTTCTGTGTTCCGGAATAAAACTGTATTCCCTCAATCTCTATACCTGTATATTTTTCTCTTTCTGAAATTATTTTACGTATTTCCGCTTCATCAATACCAAACTGATTTCCACTTGTAACACGTATCAGAACCGAAAGAGTTATTCCGTGACGGACTGCAGTATCATTCAGTACTTTCAGATGCTGCAGAGACTCCACTGTATAAGTTCCCCGGTTTCCGTAAGTATCCAGCATATAAGCTATATCATCCGGATTTTTGTATACACCTGAAAGTACAATTTTCTCCATTGGAATCCCGGCTCTTTCACAAATTCGAAATTCGCCCGGTGAGCATACTTCCAGAGAAGAAACAATCTCCAGCATTGGTTTTATCAGAAATGGATTTGCCTTCATCGCATAGCAGATTTCTGCTTTCCCGGTCAGACATCTTTTGACTTTTTCAGCGAATTCTTTCATTTTATCCAGATCAAAGACATATGCCGGTGTCGGTATATGTTCTTTTTCTATCAGTTGGTTCATAAATCTGTATTCTGACATTACCTGTTGTCCTCCTGATATTCTGTCATAAGTGCTTTGCGGTCGATTTTTCCGTTTTTAGTAAGCGGCATCTGTTCCACCTGACGAAATGCATTTGGAACCATAAACGCTGGCAAATACTGCTTTAATGCTCTGACGATCTCTTTTCGCTCAACATTTCCTTCATAAAAAGCTACAATTTTACTTTTACCCTGATCAAACAGACAGCAGCTTCTTATTATCTCAGGGATTTTATCCATTGATGCCTCTATTTCTCCCAATTCGATCCGATGTCCCATGTGTTTAATCTGAAAATCTTTTCTTGTTGCAAAGCATAGTTCACCCAGATTATTATAATACGCCAGATCGCCGGTACGATACATTGGTTCCAGATATCTGTCATTAAGCGGGTTCTGTACAAAAGCCTTTGCTGTCTGCTCCGGATTTCTGTAATATCCAAGTGCAAGTGCACTTCCGGTTACACATACTTCTCCATTCTGATTTCTTTCTTCCACAAGGTGATTCTCTTCATCCAGAAGGAATACTTTTTCATTCGGAAAAGCTTTTCCCATTGGAAGGACATCACCCGGCTGAAATTCTCTGTTCACAACGTAATATGTACAGTTACAGGTAATTTCTGTCGGACCGTAAATATTTACATACATCGTATTTGGAAGATATTTTCTCCAGATATTCAGATGCTTCACCGGCATGCTTTCACCTGAAAATAGAATTTTATTTATCTTTTCCGGTACCTTATATTCAAATCCATTCAGCGTTGAAATAATACACAATGCTGAAACTGCCCATACTAATGTAGTAACTTCTCTCTCAATCAGAAAATCGATCAGTTTAGTCGGGAAAGAAAATAACTGTTTCGGTATAATCTGTACAGTTGCACCGGTCTTCAGCCCGGAATAAATATCCTTCACAGATACGTCAAAATCCCACGGCGCCTGATTTCCGATAACATCCTTTTCTGTAATATTAAACAGCTCCGTAAAACAGTCAATAAAGTCCAGAACTGAACGATGTCCCACAACAACACCTTTTGGAGTTCCGGTAGAACCCGAAGTAAAAATACCATACAGCGGATCTACATCTACTGCCTGATTTCTGATGGTCTCCAGTACTATCGGATCTTCCTGTACAGCATTAAGCTCCGAAAGCATAAGAACCTTCCCCTCAAAGCCCAGTTTTTCCAGATCCTTTAAATATTTTTCTGATGTGATGATGACTTCACTTTGCAGAATATCCAGAATCTGATTCAGACGGCTGGCCGGCTGTTTCGTATCAATCAAAACATAAAAACAGCCTGCATAGACAGCTCCCATAAACACACCTATTGTCTCAACGCTCTTTTCCATAAAAACCGGAATCGGATTTCTCGGAGCAATATATCTGCTCAACGCTGTTCCTATCTTTCTGCCTGTGCATTCCAGTTCCTTAAAAGTACAGGAGGTATTTTCATCTGCAAACGCAGTTTTATCCGGATATTTTTGTGCCGACTTCTCCAGATATTCCAGAATGTTTTTCTTCATTTTTCTCCCTTCTTTCTTTCAGTCAGTCTGCCGACTCTGTTTGGTTCAGTACCTGTGCAAGGACTTTTGAGTATGCTCTTGCAGCATCTCCGTTCATATGACCGTCATAATCGGTATATGCCTTTGCATTATGTGTGAATGCTTTAAAATATTGTGTATTAAAATTGATATAATCTACACCCTGTTCCTCAAAGAATTTACCGAAATATTTCCATGCGGCATTGTAATTGTCGCTGTGGTCTTTCAGCGTCGCAATTGGAACCGGTGTTGTTACCGCCACAAATTCAATATCATTCTCTTTGCAGAAATCTATCAGTTTCTTCAGATATTTCATATTGGACGGAGCGACTTTGCCATCTTCATATAATTTGATCTCTGTCTTTTTCAGTTTAGAAGTATCCACTGGATATCTCTCGATAAAACCGCTCTCATGATATTCCTGTGAATCACTCTTAAGATCTGTAATGCTGTAATCCTTTTTTATTTTCTGAAGGAATGTTTCCTTCACTTTCGGCACTTCATAACTTAGAGAATATTCATACCAGGGAAACAGGATCGTACGGAAATTACATTTTGCGATTGAGTTCCAGAAATATTCCAGTTTTGCCTTTGAAAAAGGAAATTCATGATAAAACAGCAGGTAATTGTTGCCTTCTTCTTTCTCAGAAACAAAATATCCCGGATCCACTTCATAAATAATTCTTTTCGGATTCTGTTTCTCAGCAACCAGTCGGGCAAGATAATACGCATCAATTCCGTATTCTCCGCCCACACATAAATTATGTCCTGTTCTTCCGGTGATTTCTTCCATCACTTCAGGATCAATATCCATTTTTCCATGAGAGGTGCCCAGAATAATATCATCAAACTGTTCGCTGACGACAGCATGAACATCATTTCTCATAAATGTACATGGATAAAGTGCAGTATCCAGCCCTTTTAGAAGGATACCACATATTACAAGTACAAGAACTGTTTTTAATATTTTTTTAGAACTGTGCATAAATAAAACCTCTCGCTACTGCTGTAGAACCAAAGAATCCGATGGAAACCAGCAGACAAAAATATACTGCAACTGTAACAGGAAGAGGAAGTTTTGCCAGAGATTCCCTGATCTTCATACCTCTCTCCTGAAGTACACTGACTACAAATAAGATTACACATCCTACCGCAAGGATAAGAAGCGCATATGGTGTGAATGCGGTTCCCTGCTTGCCTGCCGGAATCTGTAAAATCTGCGACGGGTTAAATCTGGTCACTGACAGTTTCATCATATGCAGTGCAGCTCCCATATCGTCTGGACGGTCAAAATACATACTGATCACAGTAAGGATAAATGTCCTGATCACCGTGAACACATAATACCATGTTTCTTTTCCGCTGATATGAAGTTTCTTTTTCCAGCTGCGATAATTACCTGCCATAAGACCACTGAACGCTATGATCAGACCGTTATACAGACCATAAATAATATATTTCCATGCTGCGCCATGCCATACACCAACTACAAAGAAAACAATAATATTTGCAAGACAGATTGGAAGTGTACGACCTGTCTTTCGGCCGAAGACTTTTTTAGCCCATTTGCTAAAACTTCCCATCCAGCGTGACAATGTAACCGGATAAAAAACATAATCCTTCATCCATGTACCAAGCGTGATGTGCCAGCGATGCCAGAAATCTGTAACGGAAACTGCAAAGAACGGACGCTTGAAGTTTTCATCCAGTTCGATTCCAAACATAGACGCAATACCAATAACAACATCCATTCCTCCGGAAAAGTCTGCGTACAGCTGAAGCGTATACAAAAGAATTCCAATAAGTGCAAGTCCGCTGTACTGATCCGGATTTGCAAAAATCTCATCTACAAATACCGCCGCCCAGTCTGCAAGGATCATCTTTTTGAAAAAGCCCCATAAAATACGCTCAAACCCTCTGGCAATATTTTTTCCCTCGAATTTATGTGGTGCATAAAACTGATTTGCAAGACGGCTGTATCTTCCGATCGGCCCCTGAAGGATCTGCGGGAAGAAAGATACAAACAATGCATATTTCAGAGGATGCTTCTCAGCCTCACATCGTTTCCAGTAGACATCCAGAAGATAGCCGGATGACTGAAAAGTATAGAATGATATTCCAAGTGGAAGCAGGATTGCCATACCCCTTAAATTCATATGAAACAGCGCATTCAGATTTTCGATTGCAAAATTAGTATACTTAACTGCCCCAAGCATACCAAAGTTTAAAATCAGACCAAGAATCAATATATTCCGTGCTGTCTTATGATTTTCCTGCGCTTCCATTTTTTCGATCATAAGTGCAGCAAGCCATGTGACGATCGTAGAAAACAGGATAAACACAACAAATCTCGGACCACCCGCTACATAATAAATGTAACTGAATACAAGAAGTACCAGCCACTGCCATTTATGAGGCACTATGTAATAAACCAGTACAGATGCAGCCACAAACAGCAAAAAAAGATTTGATACTAACGACATAATAATTCTCCTGAGCAAATCATAACAGGGCGCTGCACTAATTCCTTAATGCAGCGCCCTGCCCTTTTCTTTTCATTTAATTTAAAATTGCATTATCCAGACAGCCGTCAGCGGAACCACCCTCATCTGATCCACTGTCATCTGATCCTGCAGCATCATAGCTGTTGTCATCGTAATCATAACTGTTATCATAATCATAGCTTTCATTATAATCATAACTATTGTCGTAGCTTTCCGTTGCCGGCTGCGCAACCGGAGCAGCAGTAGGTGTCGGTGCCAGAGCTTTTTCGTTTTCCAGAGTATTAATAGATTTCTTCTGGCTGGCGCTGTCAAATACAAGATATGCTACGCTTCCTTCCAGATGAAGTTCTGCTTCCTCTGTATCCCCAAACGGGAATGTATGGATTTCAGATGTTGTTCCATCTTCAAAAGTAAGCTGAATATTATATTTCGGAATTTCTTTTTCCTCTGTATTCTCAGCATTTTCTTCTGTCTTGGCATCCTCTGTCTTTTCTGCATCTGAAGTTTCATCTTTTTTATTCAGATCAAACCACAGTTCGCGTTCTTCGTCTGCTGCAAACTTGTCGTCTTCTTTCAGAAAGTTATCCGGATACTTTTCATCTTTTTCATTCTTAATGGTAAAACCGGTAATCACTTTGCCAGTCAGGTTTTTGAGTTTGACATCCAGAATGCCTTCTGTCTCTTTCTCCGGTTTTTCACCGATGGTCTTTAATTCTTCTGTTTTTTCTTCAGAAGTCTCATCTGCTTTTGCAGTGTCTTCTGTCTGTTCTGCGGTATCTGCTGCCATAGCTGTCTGTGCAAATAACATGCTGCTTCCGATTATCGCTGTCATTAATACTGTTACAAGTTTTCTTTTCATGATTCTAATCTCTCCTGTGATCTCTTATCTGCCTTTGCTTGTTTTAACATACTGAAGGGTACCCTTCTGTCCATAAGTGATCTTGTATCCGGTGTAACCCTTCTTGCCAAATTCACTCTGGAAATTCGGATCATATACATAAGTAGTTCCTTTATAATCAATCTCTACCCATGCATGTGCACCCTTACCAGATGATTTCTTAAAATATCCTTTTACATAATGTGCATCACTTCCGGATACCTTCGCCATCCAGTAGAATGTAGCTGCCATAACATAGCAGTCACCTCTCTGTCTCTGGAAACCATAGATTCCGTAATTTCCCGGTGTTTTCTTTGCAACTTTTACATTGGCTGTATACGGAATGGAAGCACTCCAGTTAAATGCTTTCTTTAAATTTCCTCCGTACATATCCAGTCGTGTTGCTGCAAGAGTTTCTACCTGATTCATCTTTTTCGCTTTGCCCTTGGAATTAATCTTGTAGTAAACATTCTTTACTTTCTTATATACGACTTTACCCGTTACATCGAAGTGATATTTCACTTTACTGATAGTTTTGGTAACATTTGTTACTTTCTTACCGTTTACATAAATATCTCCGCTGTCCATCGGATCCGCTCCGAACAAAGCTCTCGCCGTCTCCGTACGTCCCGCTCCCATCAGTCCGGAGAATCCTAAGATCTCTCCTTTGTGAAGTTCAAAGCTTACATCCTGTACCATCTTCCCTGCATTCAGGTGTTCTACCTTCAGAACAACCGGTGCGTCTGGCGCCACATTGCTTTCTGTCTTCGGATCTTCATAGATCACACGGCCAACCATCATATTGATGATATCATCTTTTGTACAATCCTTTGTGATCAGTGTTCCTACGTAACTTCCATCACGCATAACTGTGACACGGTCTGTGATCACCTTGATCTCATCCATACGGTGGGAAATATAAACGATTCCCAGCTGCTTATCCCTCAGATCACGGATGATCTTGAACAGTTCTTCGATCTCTGCTTCTGTAAGAGCTGCAGAAGGCTCATCAAAAATGATAACCTTTGCCTCATGAGAAATCGCTTTGGCGATCTCACACATCTGCTGCTTACCAACAGTAAGATTTCCCATTTTTTCCTTTGGATCAATATCAATGTTCAGCTGTTTGAAAAGCTTTGCTGCTTCCTCATTCATCTTCGCATCATTGATCAGCTTGCCATTCATGATCTCACGGCCGATGAAAATGTTCTGGGCCACGGTCAGATGGTTCATCATATTTAACTCCTGATGCACAATGACAACGCCTGCTGCCTGTGCGTCACGGGGATTTGCAAATTCTACTTCTTTTCCCTCGTAGGTGATGGTTCCGGAGTCTTTTTTATAAATACCGGTCAGCACCTTCATAAGAGTGGATTTTCCGGCTCCGTTTTCTCCCATGAGGGCGAGCACTTCACCTTTTCTGATTTCAAGATCTACATGATCAAGGGCATGTACACCCGGGAAGGATTTGTCGATCCCTTTCATAGTCAAAATAACTTCGCCCATGTCTTCACCTTCTACCTTTCTTTCTATGGATCAATCAGTTTTTCTTTCTTCTGCTTCGTACATCGGCAAATACTGCCACCAGAACGATGATACCGGTAATTACATACTGATAATCCTTCTGGAAGCCCATAGCCAGGATTCCTTCCTGAAGAAGAGAAATAATCATAACGCCGATGATACTTCCGCCGATGGAGGCGACGCCTCCGGACATGGACGTTCCGCCCATAACACAGCTTGCAATGGCGTCATTGTTGAAGGTATCTCCAAGACCCGGGGAAACGATGGTGTAAGATCCCACATAGGCGATGGCTGCGAAGCCTGCCAGCGTACCGCAGATCACGAAAGCCAACAGTTTCCATTTCTTTACGTCAACACCGGAAAGCCTTACTGCTTCCTGGTTGCTTCCAAGACAAAGGATATAACGTCCTGCTTTGGTGTTATTGAGGATGATACCGCAGATAACAGCCACGATCAGGAGAATGATAAGACCTGTGGGGATATCCGTTCCGCCCACATTCATTTTGATCAGGTTTTTGTACCAGCCGCCTTCGCCACTGGACTGGGGCCAGCTCATGGCCTGTGTCTTCGTGAAGACAGAACCGATACCTTTGGAAAGCATCATGACGGCCATGGAGGAAATGAAGGACGGCAGT
>OGCQ01003507.1_pt1 | contig 13996 bp, 7 predicted proteins | sample 1570161 | NCBI WGS metagenome assembly OGCQ01 (sample SAMEA4384402, study PRJEB24528) | human gut metagenome
GCCACTAATACTTTTGCTCCACCAATTTCTTCCATGCCAGAGATAGCAGCTTTTGTTTCAAATAAAGCAAGTTTTTGTTTTAATGCTTCTAATTCTTTTTCAGTATCTTTTAAAGTTTCTAATGTTTTTTCCACTTTTTCAATTAAATTGGAATTAGTTGCTTTTAGTTTCTTTTCAATATCCTTTAAAATATCAGCTTCTGTCTTTTCAATTAAATACGCTCCATATCCAGTTTTAGCTTCTATTCTTCTAACACCTGCTGCTATACCACTCTCAGATACTATTTTAAATAAGCCTATCTTTCCAATGTTATCTATATGTGTTCCTCCACAAAGTTCAGTTGAGAAATCAGGTACATCTACAACTCTTACTACATCACCATATTTATCTCCAAATAACATCATAGCTCCAAGTTTTTTAGCTTCTTCTATACTATGATGACTTATATTAACTTCTATGCCTTCTCTAATTTTTTCATTTACTATATCTTCAATTTTAGAAAGTTGTTCTGTTGTCAATGCTTCATAATGACTAAAATCAAATCTCAATTTTTCAGGATCAACTAATGAACCAGCTTGTTGCACATGAGTTCCTACAACTTCTCTTAAAGCCTTATGCAATAAATGAGTTGCAGTATGGTTTTTAGCAGTATCTAATCTTCTTACAATATCTACTTCTAATTTATAAGTCTTATTTTCTTCTGCTATACCTTTTTCAAATTCAACAGTGTGGATAAATATATCTTTTTGTTTTTGTACATCTAAAACTTTTCCTATAAAATCATCAGAATGAATTTTTCCTTGATCTCCTACTTGTCCTCCTGATTCTGCATAGAAAGGTGTCTTATCAAAAATTAATAAATATTTTCCATCTTTTGCTTCTCTTAGACTTAAAAGTTTTCCTTCATCTTCTGTTTTTTCATAACCTGTAAATTTTGTTACCCCATATTTATCATAAAATTTTTCAATAAAGCTATCTTGACCTTTTTCCATTACAACTTCTCTTGCAGATCTAGCCTTTTCCTTTTGCTCTTCCATTTTAGCCTCAAATTCTTCTCTTAATACGGTTACTCCTCTTTCTTCTGCAATTTCTTCTGTCAATTCATAAGGAAAACCATAAGTATCATAAAGTTTAAATGAAATTTCTCCATCTAATTTATTTTTTCCATTAGCAAGTAAATTGTCAATTTCTTGATTTACAAGTTGCATTCCTTGATCAAGAGTATTAGAAAATTTTTCTTCTTCTATTCTTACAATTTTTCTAATATTTTCTAAATTTTTCTTTAAATCTGGATAAGCAACTTCAAATTTTTCAACAACTTTATCTACCATTTTATACATAAATAAATCTTTATAACCTAACAATCTTCCATGTCTTACGGCTCTTCTTAAAATTCTTCTTAGAATATATCCTCTACCTTCATTTGATGGTATAACCCCATCATTTATTAAAAAAGTTACTGCTCTTGCATGGTCTGTTATAACTTTTAATGAAAAATCTGTTTCTGAATTTTTACCATATTGACTTCCTGTAATTTTAGCAGCTTCTTCAAGTATAGGAAATAATAAATCTGTTTCAAAATTATTGGTTTTTCCTTGTACAACAGCTGCTATTCTTTCAAGTCCTGCTCCTGTATCAATATTCTTTTTAGGTAATGGTTCTAAACTTCCATCTTCCATTCTATTCCATTCAGTGAACACTAAATTCCAAATTTCTATAAAACGATTATCTGTTCCTTCATCACCAATTTTAGAATTTTCATCTCCACCATATTGAACTCCTAAATCAACATGAATTTCAGAACAAGGACCACAAGAACCAGTAGGTCCTGCTGACCACCAGTTTTCACTTTCTCCCATTCTTACTATTCTTTCTTTTGGAAAATTACATTCTTCTGTCCAAATCTTTTCCGCTTCATCATCAGTTGTAAAAACAGTTACCCAAAGTTTATCTTTATCAATTTTTAATACTTCTGTTACAAACTCCCAAGACCATTTTATAGCCTCTTTTTTAAAATAATCTCCAAATGAAAAATTTCCAAGCATTTCAAAAAATGTATGATGTCTTGCAGTTCTTCCAACATTTTCTAAATCATTTGTTCTTATACATTTTTGATAAGTTGTAACCCTTGGACAAGGTGCTTCTTTTTGTCCTAAAAAATACGGTTTAAATGGTACCATTCCAGCTACTGTCAAGAGTAAAGTTGGATCATCTGGTATCAAAGATGCACTTTCAAAGTGTTTATGCTGTTTTTGCATAAAAAATTCAATAAATTTCTCCCTAATTTCATTACCTGTTAACATTTTTCCTCCAATTAGTCTAATCTAAATTTTTCCCCTAAATATATTCTTCTTGCTTCTGGGTTATTTGCTATTTCACGAGGTGTTCCCTCCAATAAAACTTTTCCCTTTGCCATAATATATGATTTATCTGTAATACTTAAAGTTTCTCTTACATTATGATCTGTTATTAATATTCCTAAATCTCTTTTTTTTAGATGTCTTATAATATTTTGTATATCTTCAACAGCTATCGGATCAACACCTGCAAAAGGTTCATCAAGCAATATAAAACTTGGATTATTTGCTATTGTTCTAGCAATTTCTATTCTTCTTCTTTCTCCACCAGATAAAGAATAGCCCAAAGAATCTCTTACATGAGTTAGTTTAAATTCTTCAAGTAATCTATCCACAGTTTCTTTTTGCTTTTTCTTAGAAATTTTTTTCATTTCAAGTACAACTTCTATGTTTTCTTCAACTGTTAAATTTCTAAAAACAGAAGGCTCTTGTGCAAGATAACCTATACCCATATCTGCTCTTTTATACATAGGTAAATTAGTTATATCCTGTTCTGCACACATAACTTCTCCACTATCTGGTTTTACTATCCCAGTTATCATATAGAAAGTTGTTGTTTTCCCTGCTCCATTAGGACCAAGAAGTCCAACAATTTCTCCTTTATTTACCTCTAAGCTAACCTTGTCTACAACTTTTCTTTTTTTATATGTTTTTACAAGGCTATCAGCACTTAAACTTATCATCAATTACTCCTTTTAAATTTTCTACAAAATGTAAAAAATAGTTCGTTACTAGCCAGATTCTTATTAAATAATTTTTTGAAATTAAAATTATACAAATTTTCCTTATTGTATATCAACTACTTGACAGCCATAAATGTTTTTCAAGCTCCTCAAAGGCTCTCCAAACATTTATGGACGTCGCAGTAGTTTCAGTTAAAATTGATTTAATTATTCTTTCAAAAAAATTATTAAAACTTAGTAGAATGTAACTTTCTTATTCTTTTACATTAATAAAAATATTTATAATAATTATTTTTTCTTTGTGGATGTCGTATTATTAAATATGCTACTTGCTGATTTACCTGATGTATAATCAACATGAACATTACCTTTTGCTCTTATTTTTCTATTAACTATATCATAATGTCCTTCATTAGCAGTTATAACAGAATCTTTAGTAACAACCTTTACTCTATCATACACATCAGCCATTTGTTTTGTTACAGTACCTCTATCAGCAGTTAAAACAGTTTCTTCTTTTTTCTCATTTATATTTTTTACATAGACATTTTTATTTAATTTTATTAGTTCTTTATCTATATAACCAGTAACATCATCTGCTTTAACTAAGGTATTTCCCTTTTCTCCATCATCTATTGTTAATACAGGTTTATCTTTTGCATAGACTTCTTTCTTTATTAAATCCAGTTCCATATAGTTAGATACTATTTTTCTATTTAACTGTGTGAAAGTAGATTTTGTATTAACTATAACTTTTTTAGCTTCATACTTATTATTAACTTTACTCATATATAAATCTGCTTTATCTCCTGTAAAGTAAACATCTCCTTCTTTTTGCTTAGATTTACCTTTTACATTTCCTGTAAAATGAACTACGTTATTAATATTTCCTTTAGCTTGATTAGAAGAAAAATCATTTCCATCAAGTGATTTTACATCTGCATTTTTAACAAAAATTTCTCCACTTTCTTTATTTACTTTTCCATAAGTGGATTTTACAGTATATTGATCATAATGTATTATACTATTTGTAGGAGTTTCTGCATCCTTAGTATCAAGATAATATACTATTTTTGGTCCAGATATATTATCTTTACCAGAACTTAAATAAGCATTTCCAATTAATTCTAATCTTCTATTTTCTTTATTATATAGAACTATATTTTGTGCTTTTGCAGATCTATCTGGCTCTTTCATATTAAAATTAGTTCCCTTTAATATAGAATCTTTTGGACTATAAGTAGCAGAACTTACAGAACCAACCATAGACTTTACAGGGTCATTAAATTTTACTGGTGTATTTACATGAACTAATTCATCTTTATATGAATATCTAGCATTATCTACAAGCATATTTGTTGTATCTTGTTTTACTTTTATTGGTCCAATTAAATCTACATAATCACCTTTTTTTATAATAATCTCTTTTGCTGTTCCAGACATTTTATCTTCTTTATTTTCAAAAGGAATAGGTCCTTGAAGTTTACCTAAACCACTTATATTATTATATACTAAATCATGTCCTTTCATAATAGTGCCTTTATTATTTAGTATAATTTCACCTGGACTTGTAAGTTCCCCTGTCTTTTTATTATAAGTAATACTTTTACCATTAATAGTAGAAGTTTCATCAGTAGACTTTATAACATAAGGTTCAGGGGCAGATAAAATTCCTGTGTCCTCTTTGTATGTTACATTCTTAGTTGTTAAACCATAATCTTTATTCTTTACAGTAATATTTTCTTTTGAATAAAAATCCTTAGTTCCTAAATTATATACAATATTTGTTCCTGTTATTCCTTCACCTTTTTCATTCCAAGAATCAAAAGGTTTATCTGTTGTAATTTCTTTTGTAACTGTATTATAATGTATATATTCTGCTTCTAAATTATTTGTAGGTGAAGTATATTTAATTTTATTTCCATACATGTCAGCTTCTTTTGTTTCACTTGAATATACAAAATTATCTAAATTTAATTTTTCACCCTTTGTAGAAGTTATATCAACATTTCCAAAAATCCTTATTTTTTTATCATTAATATTATATTCACCTTTATCTGCTAACACAGAATATATAGGATTTCCACCTTTAATTTGACCATAGACATTTATTATATCACTATTAGGTTCTTTTTCAATATAACTAACATCAAAAATATAATCTTGATATGTAAATTTAACATCCCCTGTTACTTTAAAACTTTGAGTTGTTTCATTTAAAACTATATCCTTACCTTTTAAGCCAACTTCATCATATTTCATATCAAAACCATCTGTTGCATATAGATTTCTTTCATTTAGATTAAAATAAACTTTTGAAAAAGTTCCTGATATTTCTTTTTCTTTTTTATTATTAGAAGTATTTTCAAGAGATTTTACATCTTTAAGAGTATTGATATCTCCAACTTCTCCTATCCTATTTGATAGTTTAGTATTTCCTTCAAGTGTTATTATTTTAGTGTTATTATCATAATTTGCTTTATCAGCTAAAATAGAAAATAATTTGTTTTTAATTACTACTCCATCTTCCAATGTTATATTATCCATAGAAATAGTTGTCTTAAATTTATTTGCTAAGATTTCTACTCCCTTTTCTTCATTCTTTGCATACATAGGCTTTGTAGAAACAAGCTCCTTAGTTTCTTTATTAAACTTTAATTCAGAAGCTTTAATCTCCCAACCATTTGGACTTATCCCTAAAATATTAGTATCCAAAGTTAAGTTTTTATCTTTATCAAGAAAAACATTGTCTCCACTTAATATCATTCCTTGTATTATAGCCTTAGCTTTCTCAAATTTACTTTCTTTTTCATCTAAATAGTCAATTTCTTTTTCAGCTTCTACGTGATAATCATCACTTTCATAAACTGCATTGATTGTTTCTAATATTTTTTTTATATCTCCAACTTCTTTATCAGAACCATAATAGTTAAAATACACAAGCACTAAGGCTACTACTCCTAAAACAATATATATTATTTTTTTCTTAGTCATCAGTTCCTCCGACAAGAATTTTTTTCAATTCATTTAATTTTAATAAACTTTCCAAAGGACTTATAGAATTTAAGTCCATATTTTTCAGCAACTCTAAAACTTTACTTTCATTTTCAGATAAGATTTCTACTTCTTCCTCATTCTCTTCTTCAAAACCATTTCCAAAAAGTATCATCTGCTCCGCTTTCATCTTATTTTCTATTAAATTTTTTCTAGTTTCTAATTTTTTTAAAATTTTATTTGAACGATTTAAAACTTCTTTTGGAACACCAGATAATCTTGCAACTTCTATTCCATAAGATTTGTCTGCTCCACCTTTTACTATCTCTCTTAAAAAAACAACATTTTTACCATCTTCTTTTACCTCAACTCTAAAATTAATAGCTCTTTCAAGTTCTTTTTCAAGTTCAGTAAGTTCATGATAGTGAGTTGCAAATATTGTTTTTGCACCTATATTATTATGAATATATTCTGTAATAGCTGTTGCTATTGAAATACCATCATAGGTTGAAGTCCCTCTACCAATTTCATCTAAGACTATAAAAGATTTATTTGTTGCATTATTTAAAATACTTGCAACCTCTGTCATTTCTAGCATAAAGGTAGATTGTCCTGTAAGTAAATCATCACTTGCTCCAACTCTTGTAAAAATTTTATCCACAATAGGAATTTTAGCATAATCTGCTGCTACATAGCTTCCTATATGTGCCATTATTATATTCAAAGCTACTTGCTTCATATAGGTAGATTTCCCAGACATATTAGGACCTGTTAAAATAATTAAATTATTTTTATCATCTAAAACAATATCATTTTTAACATAAGTTCCACTAGCAATTAAAGTCTCAACTATTGGATGTCTACCTCCCTTAATTTCTAAAATATCTTCTTCACTTATTTCTGGTTTAACATAAGAATTTTTAGTTGCTATATGAGCAAAATTTGAAACTATATCCAAATTTGCTATCCTGTTTGCCAATTTATATAAACTATCTATATGCTCTTTAATCTCAGAAGTGAGTTGTTTAAATAATTCATACTCTAAGGCTTCTATCTTGCTTTTAGCTGTGATAACTTTTTCTTCATATTCTTTTAAATCAGGAACTATATATCTTTCACTATTTACAAGTGTTTGTTTTCTAATATAATCTTCTGGAACTAAATGTTCATTCGCCTTAGTAACCTCAATAAAATATCCAAACACTTTATTATATTTAATTTTTAGACCCTTTATACTTGTTCTTTCTCTTTCTCTTTGTTCTATTTCAAGTATAAAATCTTTTCCTAATTTAGATATTTTCCTAAGCTCATCCAACTCTGAATTATATCCATCTTTTATAATTCCACCTTCCCTAACTGAAAAAGGTGCTTCAGTATCAATAATTAATTCTATTTTATTATATATATCTAAAAGAATTTTTACATCTATATCTAAAATATTTTTTATTTCTTGATGTTCTTTTAAAAGCCTATAAGTCTCTAATGATTTCCTTATAGAGTCCTTTAATGATAACAAGTCTTTTCCATTTTCTGTACCATAAATTATTTTTCCAGCTATTCTTTCAATATCATAAATATCTTTTAAATACTCTCTTACATTTTCTCTTAAAAGTACATCATTATAGAAATAGTCTACATAAAATTGCCTTTGCCTTATTTTTTCAATATCTAAGAAAGGATTTTTTATAATTTTTTTTAGTTCTCTACTTCCAACAGAAGTTACACAATCATCTAAAACTCCTAATAGAGTTCCTTTGGCTTCTTCATTTTTTTTAGGTACTAAATTTAAGTTATTTTGTGTACTTATATTTAATTCCATTATATTGTCAATATTTTTATATTCTATTTTGCTAAAAGGTAATTCATTTCCCTTTTGTAATTCATCAATATAATGTAAAAGATTTGCAGAGGCTGAAATTGCTAAATCTTTTGATTTTAGAGAAAATACATCAATAGACATAATATCAAAATATGAAGTTAAATAACTTTCAGCTTTTTTTACATTGGTAACCTTTGTAAATTTAACTCCTGTAAAAGATATTCTTTCTTCTAATAACTTTATATATTCAGAATATGTTTTTTCATCAAGTAAAATTTCACTTGCCTGTATTTTATTTATTTCTGCTAATGCTTTTTCAAAGAAATTTTTTCCTTTTATTTCAAAAACTGAAAATTCTCCTGTTGTTATATCAGCATAAGCTATTGCAGCTACATTTTCTGTTGTATTTATTTTTATACAGGCAATATAATTATTATTATTTTTATCTAAAAAATCTACATCAATTATTGTCCCAGGAGTTATGACTCTTGTTACCTCTCTTTTCACAATTCCTGTTGCAGATTTAGGATCTTCCACTTGATCACAAATAGCAATACTATAACCTTTTTCAACCAACTTTGCTATGTATGATGCCACTGAATGATATGGAACTCCTGCTAAGGGAACATCTTGCCCTTTTTCCTTATTTCTTTTTGTAAGAGTAAGTCCTAATTCTTTTGAAGCTATTTTAGCATCTTCAAAAAACATTTCATAGAAATCTCCTAATCTATACATTAAGATTTCATTTGGGTATTCCTCTTTTATTTTTTTATATTGTTGCATTAAAGGTGTGTCTGCTGACATTTTTATACCTCTCAATTTTATTTTTCTATTATTTATTTTATATAATTATAGTCCTTGACTATAACTTATATATTTTAACACATATATTGGAAAAATTACATTATTTTATTTAGAAAAATAAATTTAGTAAAGCATTTCTTCTAATATTTTTATAATTTCATCATAATCACTTATAGTATTTATTTTTCTTTTTGTCTCTGCACAATTTTCTATACCCTTTAAATACCAAGAAATATGCTTTCTTATATCAAAAATAAATTTATTATCATTATCAACTCTTGTCCTTTTTAAATGTTCTATTGCCATATTAATTTTATCTTCTTTTGTAGTTGGAGTTTTTATTTCTCCATATTTTAAAATTTCTCTAATATCTCTAATAAGCCAAGGATTTCCAAAAATTCCTCTTGCTAACATAACACCATCAACATTAGAATAAGATATTTTTTCCAAAGCATCTTTTCCTGTAAAAATATCTCCATTACCTATAACTGGAATATCAACAAACCTCTTTACCTTAGCTATTATATCCCAATCTGCCTTACCTTCATACATCTGTTTTTTAGTTCTTCCATGTATAGCTATTGCATCTGCTCCTGAATACTCCATCATCTTTGCAAATTCTACTGCATTAATATTATCTTCATCATATCCTTTTCTAAATTTAACTGTAACAGGTTTACTTGAAACTTTCTTAATCTCACTTACTATTTCTCCTGCAAGTTTAGGATTTAATAACAATGCTGAACCTTCACCATTTTTTGTTATCTTAGGTGCTGGGCATCCCATATTAATGTCTAAAATACATATATCGTCCATTCTATTAAAATGACTTTGTACTACTTCAGCCATTATTTTGGGATCATTTCCAAAAATTTGAGCAGCTACTGGCTTTTCTTCTTCTGCTATTCTAAGAAGTGCTTGGGTGTTTTCACTTCCATAATATAATGCCTTTGCACTAACCATTTCAGTATAGACAAGTCCACATCCCATTTCCTTACATAATCCTCTAAAAGATATGTCTGTTACTCCTGCCATAGGTGCTAGAAAAACATTATTTTCAAATTCTAGATTACCAATCTTCATATTATACTACTCCTTATTTTTTTCGTATATTATTCTTAACCCCTCTAATGTTAAACTAGAATCTACCTTATCTATAACCTCAGTTTCCTTTGCAATTAGATTTGCTAATCCACCTGTTGCTACTACTAAAGGCTCATCACAACCAAAATCCTTCATTTCATCTTTCATTTTTCTAACTATATATTCTACCTGACCTATATACCCATATATTATTCCCGCTTGCATACTAGATATGGTATTTTTACATATTAAATTTTTAGGTGTCTCAAGTTCTACTCTAGGAAGTTTAGCTGCTCTATCAAATAAAGCATCTGAAGCTATTCTCACTCCTGGAGTAATACATCCACCTAAATAATTTTGGTCCTTAGTTAAGGCACAAAATGTAGTTGCTGTACCAAAATCTATTATTATTAAATCCTGTTTATATTTATCATGTGCAGCAACAGCATTAACAATTCTATCTGCCCCTACTTCTTTAGGGTTATCATATTTTATATTAATTCCCGTCTTAACCCCAGGTCCTACTATTATAGGATTAATTTCAAAGCTCTTTTTTATCATATTCTCTAAGGAATGCATTATATTCGGAACAACTGATGATACTATTATTCCCTTTACTTCCCTAGGATTAAATCCACTTTGATGGAAAAGCTGCATAACTTGAATAGAGTACTCATCTGATGTTTTCTTTGCATCTGTAGAAATTCTCCATCCCACAATATTTTCCGAACCTTTATATACACCCAAAACAATATTAGTATTGCCAACATCAACTACTAGTATCATACAAGCACCACCTTAATACAATTAAAAGCAGCTTTAAAAGCTGCCTTGTTTAAAAATATAACCTCAACAAATTTAACAATTTAATTTTAACAATTACAAATTATTTGTCAAGTGTTGTAAATTCTATATATCAAAATAATCCTACTATTTCACCATTATCTAATATATCCATATTATTAGCCGCTGGTACTTTAGGAAGCCCTGGCATTGTCATAATATCACCATTTAATACAACAATAAAACCAGCACCATTAGATACTCTAACTTCTTTAACTGTTATTTCAAAATTCTCTGGTCTTCCCTTTAGGTTTGGATTATCTGATAAAGAGTATTGTGTCTTTGCCATACAAATAGGTAATTTGTCCAATCCAAATTTTTCAAGCTCAAGAATTTGTTTTTTAGCATTAGCAGTAAATACAACACCCTTAGCTCCATATATCTCTTTAGCTATAGTATTTATTTTCTCTTCAATACTTGAGTCTACTTCATAAATTGGGCTAAAATTAGAGGTTTCATTATCAAGTATACTGCAAACAGCTTCACCTAACTCAATTCCACCTTCTCCACCTTTTGCCCATACATCAGATAAGGCAACTTTAACTCCCAATTTGTTACAATAGTCTTTAATGAAAGCAAGTTCTTCCTCACTATCACTTACAAATTTATTAATTGCAACTACTACTGGAACATTATACTTCTTAATATTTTCAATTTGCTTTTCTAAATTTCCTATTCCTTTTGTTAAGGCTTCTAAATTTGGTGTGCTAAGCATATCCTTTGGAACTCCACCATGATTCTTTAAGGCTCTGACTGTTGCAACAATAACAACACAATTTGGTTCAAGCTCTCCATATCTACATTTTATATCTAAGAATTTTTCAGCACCTAAATCAGCTCCAAATCCAGCTTCAGTTACTACTATATCACCTAATTTAAGTGCCATTTTAGTAGCAATTATAGAGTTGCATCCATGTGCTATATTAGCAAAAGGTCCACCGTGAATTATTGCAGGAGTGTTTTCTAAGGTTTGAACTAAGTTTGGCTTTATAGCATCCTTCATTAATAAAGTCATAGCCCCTTGAATATCTAGCTGCTTTGCATATACTGGATTTCCATCTAAATCATATGCAATTAATATATTTCCCATTCTTTCTTTAAGATCTGATAAGCTATTTGCTAGACAAAGTATAGCCATAATTTCTGAAGCTACAGTAATCATAAATCCATCTTCTCTTAAAAATCCATTTAACTTACCCCCTAAGCCAACAACTATGCTTCTTAAGGCTCTGTCATTCATATCTATTACTCTTTTAAATACTATTCTTCTTGAATCAATTCTTAAAGTATTTCCTTGATGTATATGATTATCTATAGCTGCAGCTAATAAATTATTTGCACTAGTTATAGCATGCATATCTCCAGTAAAATGCAGATTTATATCCTCCATAGGAACAACTTGTGCATAGCCGCCACCTGCAGCACCACCTTTTATTCCAAATACAGGTCCAAGTGATGGTTCTCTTAATGCTATAACTGCATTTTTCCCCATTTTACAAAGAGCTTGGCCAAGCCCTACTGTAACTGTTGATTTACCTTCACCAGCAGGAGTTGGATTTATTGCAGTCACTAATACTAATTTGCCATTTTTATTAGCTTTATTTTTATTAAAAATATCTAATGACAACTTACATTTATATTTTCCATACTGCTCAATGTCATCTTCTGTTAAGTTTAACTTAGCTGCAATCTTAGTTATAGGTTCCATTTTAGCTTCTTGAGCTATCTGTATATCACTTTTCATTTAGTCTACCTCCACAACTAATTAATTTTATAATTAATTATATTATTTTAACTTGTTATGCTAATTTAATATGATTTGTAATATAGTTGCTTTTATAGCTCTACAATTACATTTGACCATTTTTAGATTTTTGCTTTTTCTTTAACTTAACATTAGGTTCGCTTGGTAAACCAAATTTAGGAATAAATCTGTCCAAACCAGTTAATGTTAATATAAGTATAGATCCAACAGCAACAAATGACATTACATTGTATTTAATTATATCCGTTGCTACAAATTGATGTAGAGGATACACTGCTGATAAAATTCCTAAATAAAAACCTATGTAAACATGCCAAGGTATTAATTGAGATCCAAATACACCTAAAGCATCTGAGAATGTAGCATTTCTTAAACGTAACTTGTACATATCTTCTTCACTAGCTTCTACATTATTTTCAACTAATTCTCTAGTTATAGGACCGACAGTGACTATTTGTGCCATTTCATCAGATAAAGCAGCATTTCCTACTATACATAATAGTCCATTCATAAACATTAATTGTCTTACGTTCTTAACACACTTCATAACAGCATTTGATAATGGGGCGAATGCATTCATTTTAGACATTACTCCACCAAATGCTCCAACCCACATCATCATTACTATAACCCAAGAACCTGCTCCTTCAAATCCTACATATATTAAGTTTAAGAAAGAACTTAAAGATTCTACAGTTCCAGCAAAGCTTCCAAATATAAATGATGAAACTATACCTACTGCTAAACATAATAATGTTGGTAATCCTTTTATTGCAACTAATAAAACAAGTGCTAATGGAATCGCCATATAATATGGAACGCCTTCTTTAACTTGATTAAGTAAATCTACCGCAGACGCTCTTTCAATAGCTAAAGCCTCCATAACTTCTGTAGGTATTGCATCTATAGCAATACTAGCATTTGCAACTTCAGTTGGTAACCCCATAGTATTACTTATTATAAATATTATAACAGCTGAAATAATTAAGCAACCTATTGACCAAAATCCTTGAGATCTGATTCTATCGATTACTTCAACATCTTGAATACCAGAACTTACAACTGTAGTGTCTGATATAAGACCTATATTATCACCAAAACAAGCTCCACCAGCTATTGAAGCAGTTGTTAATAATATGTTACCCCCTACTATATGGTTTAACCATAAAAATATAGGAGCACATGCTGCAAAAGTTCCCCACGAAGTTCCTGTTGCAACAGATAATATTGACGTAACTAAGAAACCTACTACTGCAACAGTTCTAGCAGTTAATCCTAGGTTAAGTGATATATTAACTATAGATGCACCAACACCCGTAGACATAAATGATTCAGCCATTGCATATGCAAACATTAATATAAAGAAAACTAAGTTCAAATGCTTTACATTATCAACAGCACAGTCAACTAAATCATTAAATTTAAGCTTATCTGTTATACTTGCAACTATAAATGCATATACAGTAGCTATTGGTGCTGCTATTAAGCAGTCCACTCCTGAAATCATTAGACCAGCCAGTACAAATACCGGTGAAAATTTAAAGAGACCAATACAAAATCCCATAAAACTCTCCTCCTTAATATAAAGTATAATTGATAATTTTAATTATAAACATTTTTCGACATTTTTTTCAATTATTTACAGTTT
>OGCQ01003512.1_pt1 | contig 13976 bp, 7 predicted proteins | sample 1570161 | NCBI WGS metagenome assembly OGCQ01 (sample SAMEA4384402, study PRJEB24528) | human gut metagenome
TCAATCCATAGAAGGACAAGTTGATAGTATGATAGATGAGTTAGGGTTAAAAGACAGCGTATCTACATCTATAGAAGAAAGAGGTTTAGTAATAAGTTTTAATGATAGAATATTTTTTGACAGTGCAAAGGCTGATATAAAAGAAGAGATGAATTCTAAGTTAGTATCTTTAGCAACTATTTTAAATAAAATTGATAATTATGTTAGAGTAGAAGGTCATACTGATAATATTCCAATTAAAAATGAGTATTTCAATTCAAATTGGCAACTTTCATCAATAAGAGCATCCAATGTAGTAGAATTCTTTATAGAAAAAGGTAATATATCACCAGATAGATTATCAGCAGTTGGATATGAAGAATATAGACCAATATCAGATAATAATTCTGAGGATGGAAGATCAAAAAATAGAAGAGTAGATATACTTATTTTAAATAATAAATACGACAATATAGAAATGAATAATTAAATAGATATTAGTTAAAATGGGAGAGAACTAAATTAAAACTCTCCTTAATTTTATATAGAGGAGTTAAAAATTTTTGCTAATAATCATGTTTCAAAAAGTTGAAAAATGTATATATTAGTATTATTAGTTAAAGCTTAAAGAGTTATTGACAATGCTAGTACAATATTATAAAATTTTATAAAATAAATAGTTAAAATAATAATATCGCCGGATATATTATTTAGATAACAAGTGTTAGAAGTTTATGCCGTTAGGCCTTAGGGTATGAACAATCTAATGCTTTTTTTAGTTAGGGGGGATAGAAATGAAAAGCTTAAAAGATAATATTTTGAAGGATTTTACAAAATATGTATCATTAAATGTAATTAGTATGATTGGTCTTTCTTTCTATATACTTGCTGATACATTTTTTATAGCAAATGGAGTAGGAAGCATTGGATTAACAGCTTTAAACTTAGTTTTACCATTATGGAGTTTAATGAGCGGATTTGGATTAATGATAGGCATAGGAGCTGGGATTAGTTATTCCATTAAAAGAGGAAAGAATAGTGAAAAGGGAGCAAACAAGGTATTTACTCATGCTATGTTAATGGGAGTAAGTATTGGAGCTATAATAACTATAATTGGAGTAATATTTTCTTATGATATTGTAGTGATTTTAGGAGCAGATGAATTAGTGGCACCTTTAGCTAGTAAATATCTTAAAACTCTATTATCTTTTTCTTGTATATTTATAGTAAATAGTATAATTACAGCCTTTGTGAGAAATGATAATAATCCTAAATTAGCTATGATTGCAATGACTATAGGAAGCTTAAGTAATGTAATTTTAGATTATATTTTTATATATCCTTTTAAACTTGGAATGTTTGGAGCAGCCCTTGCAACAGGAGCTACACCAATATTAAGCTTGCTTATATTATCACTTCACTTCATTAAAAAGAAAAATAATTTTAAGCTTATTAAGTGTAAAATTAATTTTGCTTATATGAAGAGAATAATTTCATTAGGTGTTCCATCATTTATTACTGAAGTTTCATCTGGATTAATAATATTATTATTTAATTTTACTATATTAAAAATATCAAATAATACTGGAGTTGCGGCATATGGAATAATTGCTAATTTAGCTTTAATAGTAATATCTATATTTACAGGAATAGCTCAAGGAATTCAACCTATAATTAGTAAAAGTTATGGAGAAGGTAAGATTAAAAATATAAGAACCATTTTTAAGTATGGAATAATTACAGCTATTATCTTAGGAGTAGGATGTTACTTATTTGGATTAATCTTTTCCGAGGAAATAGTTGACTTATTTAATAGTGAGGGAGATAAGGTATTGCTTTCTATGGCTATAGAAGGAATTAATATTTATTTTAGTGCATTTATTTTTATGGGAATAAATATTGTAACTACATCCTTCTTTGCTTCTATTAATAAACCAAAGGAATCCTTTGCTATTTCAATGATAAGAGGCTTAATTATAGTTATACCTTTGATATTATTATTACCAAATTTTCTTGGAATGACAGGGGTATGGCTTACTATTCCTTTATCTGAAGCTATTACATTGTTTATTAGTATTATAATTTATTTTAAATATAAGAGAGAAATTGTGAATAGTTAATAAATAGTATTAGTAAAAAGTCTTGAGTAATGTTTTATAAATGAAAAGATAGCTTTTTAAAATAAAAAAGCTATCTTTTCATTTATAAATTATATTAGTAATAATAAGTTAGTGTAAGCATTAATAATTATATTAAAGTTAATTAATACTTAAATCAAAAATTAAATATAAGGAGAGTAAAAATAAATTTCAAAAATTATTATTTAAGGTATTAAATTTGGTAATATTAACAAATATATAAGATAAAGATTATATTTTAAATATTTTCTTTTTTGGCATTAAAAATACTAATGAAGAAACAATTAAAAATATTGCTGCGGCAAATAGAAGATTAGAATTTTGTCCGCCAGTTTTAGGTAAAGTATTATTATCTTTATCAACATTCACTTCAGTAATGTTAGAATTAGTATCTATATTTTGTTGTTCATTTTTTGCTTCATTATTATCTGGATTTTTATCAATTAGTTCTTCATCTGTTTCATTATCAGCATTATTATCAATTTCTTTATCTACAACTGATAATGGGATGTTTATTATAGTAGTACGTTCATTACCTGTACCTTCTAAGTTTCTGAAAATAACAGGATATGTTTCTTGAGAACCTATAATAAGATCTTTATTTTGCCATTCCCATCCATTTGGTAATTCTACAGATGATAAAGAGTCTCCTTTTACTCCAACTAATTCTTCTTTAGGTAAAACAATAAGAGTTGAAGACTTATATGTAACTTTATGTGTTGGTGTTTCTTCTAGTACAATTCCTTTTGGTTGAGCTTTGTAGTTAATATTATATACACCAGGGGATAAAGTATTTACTTCATTCATAGAAATACTTTCAATTTTTTGTACATCACTTAAGTTATCAAACATATATTCATTATCAATTGTACAATCAATATAATAATTATCTTTATCTACAGTAATTCCATCTAGTAAATTAGCATCTGAACCTTCTGTTATTGTAAAATCACGAATACCACTAATAACAGGTTGCGTTTTATAATATTCATTCATAGCTTGCTCTTGTTCATCAGTTTGAGCCCAGCGTACCCAATCTATAACAAATTCAGTATTATCTTCTCCTAAGTGAGTACCAGCATCTCCAGCCCAATTTCCACCTGCAGCTAAATTTATTTTAAGATGCTGAGGAGAATTTATACATTTAGCAGCAGCTTCTAAACGTTGATCACCAAATAAATACATTGTATTGTATATAACACCATCAATGTACCATTCAACTCTTTCTGGAGTCCAATTGATTCCAAAGATATGATAATCATCATTTAGATCATTAGCAAGTGAGATATTTCCACCTAGTACATATGGAGCATAAGAACCATCTTTATCAGGATCATTTGTATTCGCATAATAAAAATGTGGAGTTCCATAAAGGATTTTATTACTTTGTTGATCTCCAGTTTTGGTAGCAGGTTTTTCTCCACTTTTTAGACGCTCATCAGTAGGCGCACCAATCATTTCTAGTATATCAAGCTCACCATTACTTGGCCAAGGGTAAACATTTCCTAAAGTCCAAAAAGCAGGGAAAGCACCTTTTCCTTTAGGAAGTTTTGCTTTCATTTCAATTCTACCATATAAGAATTCTTTTTTACCCATAGTGCATATATCACCAGAATTGTAGATTATTTTTCTTGGATTTCTTCCAATCCATCTTGGGTTATCATATTGATATTCTTTAGGCCTATCTGTTATTTTTAATACTAAGTTATCGTCTCTTAAAAAAACGTTTTCTTTACTACTAACATAGTGTTGTTGTTCGTTACCACGAAGAGAACCTAACTCATAACGCCAAGTGGTTTGATCTAAATCATTGCCTGAAAACTCATCATACCAAATAACTTTAGAATTGCTAGACTCATTTTCTGTAACTACAACATTATCAATACTAATTTCAGTTTTATTATTAGTGCCTTTCTTTACTATACCAATAAGTGCTTGAGAAGTATCTGCAACAAATTCTAATTCATTTTTTTGCCATTCATTTATTTTAGTAGAGAATTCTATTTGTTGATAATTATTAACTGTATTTTCAAGAGATCCTTTCATAGCTACAAGAAAAACTTTAGAAGGAGATTCACCTTCTGGAGCATTTACTTTAATATCTGCGGATACTTTATAAGTTTTTCCAGAGATAGTAGGAATCGATTGTAAAATATATTCATCATTACTATCTGATTCAATTTTCCCATAGGAATTATCATTTTCTGAGATTATTTTTGATTTTTCACCAGCTTTATATAGCCAATTTTGCTTTTCAGAGATATGATTATTTTCAAAATCACCATTTATAATTTTATTTAGAGATTGTAATGGTTCAATAGCTGAATTATTTTCAGATCTAACTGATTTTTCTTTAGCAAAAATAACATTACTATTCATAAGAAGTGAAGTAGTATTTGTCAAAATAAGAATAGAAGCTAATATTATACTAAATTTTTTTACTGAATATCCAAAAAAATTCTTTTTAATACTTTTTCTATGTATTAGTTTATTATTTTTTAAAAACATAGTAATATACCCCCATATTTATTTTTAATAATAAGATTATAATTTCCTTATCTTATAAAGTTAAATTTATCACATCCATTTTTATCTCTCCTTACATTTGTTACAAAAAATAATTAAAAACTAAAAATAAACATTAAAAATTAGATTATTGATAATAAATAATTATTAAATAAAGAATATATTACTATAGACAACATGTCAATAATATTTTGTTTGATTCTCAAATGAAATATTGTAAATTTAAATAGTTATCTAAATAAAAGAAATATAAAAGGAGCTGTGGTAACAGCTCCCTTCTATTTGCTTGTTTTTCCTGAGAATTCTAGGTATTCATCGTATGTCATAGTTCTATCAACTATTGAACCATCTTCTTTAATATCGATTATTCTATTTGCAATAGTTTGAATAAATTGATGGTCGTGAGAAGCAAATAAAACTACGCTCTTATAATCTTTTAATCCATTGTTAACAGCAGTGATAGATTCAAGATCTAGGTGGTTAGTAGGTTGGTCTAAAATTAATACATTAGCATTTGTAAGCATCATTCTAGATAACATACATCTAACCTTTTCTCCTCCAGATAATACACTAGCTTTCTTTAATGCTTCTTCTCCTGAGAATAACATTCTTCCAAGGAATCCTCTTAAGTAAGATTCAGATTGTTCTTCTACAGTTTTTCCAGCATATTGTCTAAGCCAATCAACTAGATTTAAATCACAGCCTTCGAAGAATTCAGTGTTATCTTTAGGGAAGTAAGAATTAGTTATAGTTATTCCCCATTTATATTCTCCGCTATCTGCTTCCATTTCACCATTGATTATTTTAAATAAAGTTGTAATAGCAATTTCATTGTCTCCAATGAAAGCAATCTTATCATCTTTATTAACTCTGAAGCTAACGTTATCTAAAACTTTAACTCCATCAATAGTTTTAGTTAATCCTTCAACAGTAAGAATTTCATTACCAACTTCTCTTTCAGGTTTAAATCCAACGAATGGATATCTTCTGCTTGATGGTTGGATGTCATCTAAAGTAATCTTGTCTAATAACTTCTTACGAGAAGTTGCTTGCTTAGATTTAGAAGCATTAGCACTAAATCTTGCGATAAAGTCTTGTAATTCCTTGATTTTTTCTTCTTTCTTCTTGTTTTGATCCTTAGCCATTTGAAGAGCTAATTGGCTTGATTCATACCAGAAATCATAGTTACCAACGTATAATTTGATTTTACCAAAATCAACGTCAGCCATTACAGTACATACTGTATTTAAGAAGTGTCTATCATGGGATACAACTATAACTGTTCCTTCAAATCTTAAAAGGAAATCTTCTAACCAATTTATTGATTGTATATCTAAATGGTTAGTAGGCTCGTCTAGAATTAATATTCCAGGATTTCCGAATAAAGCTTGAGCTAAAAGAACTTTAACCTTTTCAGCACCAGTTAATTCAGACATTAATTTGTAGTGAGCATCAGTTCCGATTCCTAATCCTTGTAATAAAGTTGATGCTTCTGATTCTGCTTCCCAACCGTTTAATTCAGCAAATTCACCTTCTAATTCAGCAGCTTTAATTCCGTCTTCATCTGAAAAGTCTGGCTTAGCATATAAAGCATCTTTTTCCTTCATTATAGTATGTAATCTTTCATTACCCATTATAACTGTTTCTAAAACAGGGAATTCATCATATTTGTAGTGGTCCTGATTTAAAACAGACATTCTTGTATTTGGAGCAATTACAACTTCACCAGTATTTGGTTCAACATCTCCAGATAATATTTTTAAAAATGTAGATTTACCAGCTCCATTAGCACCGATAACACCATAACAGTTACCAGGAGTGAACTTTATATTTACGTCTTCGAATAGCTTACGGCCACCAAATCTTAAACTTACGTTTGATACAGTTATCACTAAAAACCGACCTCATTTCTAAAATTATTCATTTCGTTATTATATCATAAAGTAAACATAATTTCATTGAAAGGTAGAATAATATTTAGAAAATTTAATGGAAATTAAGTAAATTATTTATTTGAAAAGCAATAATTAATTTTTAATTGATTATTTTTTATAATTAATATGGTATAATATTAGGTGAGTTGCAAATGTTTTCATTATAAAATATTAAATATTAATAAATAGGGAGGATTAATTATGTTAAGAAAGAAGATAACAATTTTTTTATTAACAACCATGTTAGTATCAACAGTAAATACATATGTAATTCCAGTTAAAGCAGCAACCATTGCTGGAATTGAAGCTACAGTAGGGGTTGGAAGTTTAACTTCTAAGAATACAACTGTACCTACTTCTGATAGAGCAACTCCAAATGAAGCTCAATACAAATATCATAAGGATGAACTAGCAGCATTTTGTCACTTTGGACCTAATACCTTTGCAGGGATAGAATGGGGAACAGAGTATGGTACTAAGTCACCAGCAGAAATATTCACATTAAATAAGGATTTTGATGCTAAAACATTAGTGACTGTATTAAAAAATGCAGGGTTTAAAAAATTAATTGTTACTGCAAAGCATCATGATGGTTTTTGTATTTGGAAAAGTGCTTATACAGATTATGATATGGATGGTACAAATTATAAAAATGGACAAGGTGATATTTTAGCAGAATTATCAGCAGAATGTAGTGCTCAAGATATGGATATGGGATTATATCTATCTCCTTGGGATATTCATGCACCTAGCTATGGATATTTTGATGCAAACAATCAACCTCTAGTTGGATCATATGGAAATCCATTAAAGGATGCAGATGGAAATAATTTTAATAAAAATAGAGCTAAAACTGATAAAGAGTATGAACAAAAAGCATGGGAGAAAGTAGATGAACTTGATGTCCATGACTATAATGAATTTTATATTAATCAGTTAAAAGAAATATTAGGAAATGATAAGTACGGTAATAAAGGAAAATTCATTGAAGTGTGGATGGATGGAGCGAAGGGTTCAGGAACAAACACACAAAACTATAGATTTGATGATTTCTTTCAAACTATTGAAGATGAAGAAGGAAAAGATTGTTTATTATTTGGTGGAAAGCATAAAGCAACAGTTCGTTGGATTGGTAATGAAGATGGTATTGCACCTGAGCCAAACTGGGGAACATCTAAGAAAATTCTTGATGATAGTGGCAAGGTAGTTGACATTATAAATGGTAATTGGTCATCTACAAATCACTTTAATGAAGGTTTTGCTGATGGAGATGTTTGGACTGTACCAGAGTGCGATGCAAGAATAACATCAGGATGGTTCTGGGGAGAAAATAAAAAGACACCTCGTACAATGGAACAATTAAGTAATATGTATTTTAGCTCTATTGGACGTGGAGGAACTTTATTATTAAATGTGCCACCTAATAAAGATGGTGGTATTGATCAGGCTATAGTTGATAGAATTAATGAGTTTGGTGAAGCCATTAAAAATACTTTTAAAACAAATTTAGTTAAAAGCTCTGGGGTTACATTTAAGGCTTCTTCAGTAAGAGGAAATGATACTGCATATTCACCAAGTTTAGTTTCAGATGGCAATGATGATACTTACTGGGCACCAGCAGATGGAGAAATAAAAGGTTCTATAGAAGTTGATTTAGGTAAAGAGCAAACTTTTGATGTTATTTCAATTGAAGAACCAATTAAATTAGGACAAAGAGTCAATGAATATTTAGTTGAATATCAAAATAAAGAAGGAAATTGGGTAAAGATAGAAAGCGGTAGAACAATAGGTTCAAAACGTCTAGTTAGAACATATCCAACTAAAGCTCAAAAAATAAGGGTAACAGTATCTGGAGATTTCTCAACAGTAACTCAAGCTGATAAGTATAATAAAGATAATACAATTAAAAATGAAACACCACTAATTAGTGAAATTGGAGTATATAAAGCAAGTGAAGGATTTGCTCTTGGTAGTTCACTTCCTAGTAGTTTAGAAGTTTTAGGTTGTACTTCAGAAACAAATATTAAATATGAAGGAAAATGGAATCCTGAAAGCGATGGTAAGTATCTAAATGGTTCAAGTACATGGACTAACAATGGAAGTGTTACTATTGATTTTACAGGAAGTAAAGCATATGTAATTGGATCAAAAGCATCAGATCATGGAAAAGCTAATATTTATATTGATGGTAAGAAGGTAGCAGAAATAGATAGCAATACTAGTAAAAGATCAAGTACTCAAGTTGTTTATGAAACACCAGAGTTAGAGCAAGGTAATCATACAATTAAAATAGAAAGAGTAACTGGAGCATTATCATTTGAAGGACTTGCTTATTTAAATAATGAAAGTAAAGGAATGTTCCAATTTGAAAGCAAAGAATATACAACTAACGAAGAATCAACTTTAAAAGTAAAAGTAAAACGTATTGGAGGAACTTCTGGAGAAGCGACTGTATTATTACAACCTAACCCAGGTACTGCAATTCAAGGTCAATTTGATACTGAATCACAAGCAGTTACTTTTGCTGATGGAGAAAAAGAAAAAATTGTTGATATTAAGACAAAACGTTACGACTTAACTACAGGGGATACTTACTTTACAATAGAATTAGTTGAACCAAGTAATGGAAGTAAAGTTGGATTTAATAATGAAGCTAAGGTTACTATAAAGGATTTTGACTTATTAAATCGCTCAGAATTACAAAAGCTTTATGACAAATATAAAAATATTAATCCAGAAAACTATATAGTTATTGATGATAATATAGAAAAAGTATTAGAAAAAGTAAAAGCTATTTTAGATAATACTTCAGCTACAGTAGAAGAAATAAGAAAAGCTTATGTTGAATTAGATACATATGTTAATAATTCAGAAGAAAGAATTAACTTTACTGAAGCAAGTCCATTTAAATTTCCTATCAAAGAAAATGAAACTAGAGTATTAGAAGCTGAATATGCTAATTTATTTAATGATACAACTAACGATAACAATTATCCTTTACAAGTTACAACACAAGATTGGGCAAGTAATGGTAAATTTATTAACTGCTTAAATACTGGAGATTATATTACTATTCCATATATAGCAGAAAAAATGGGAACTTATGAATTAACACTTTCTTACAGAAGTGGCAGCCTTGAAAATGGATTCACTATAAGTGAAGAAAACAATAAATTTAGTAACCAAAGTATAAATGCAGGTGCTAATGATAGAGCTGCTGCTGTTCATACAGTAAAATTTAATATAGAAATAACTGAAGCTGGAAATGGATTAATTAAAATAGCCTCTAATGAAAAAGATGCACCACAAATAGATAAATTTGATATTAAGTTAACTAAAATTGTGGTTGATAGAGAAAAAATGGTTGAAAAAATAAATGAAGCTGAAGAAGCTTTAAAGAAAGTAGATGTTTATACAGATAAATCATTAGAAACTTTAGCTAAAGAGGTTGAAGAAGCTAAGAAACTTCTTGAATTAGATGAAATTTCAGATGAAGATTTCGAAAATCAATTGGATTTGTTAAATGCAGCAGTTGTTGGATTAGAAAAGCAACAAGTGACTGATAATAAAGAAGTTGAGGGAGACATAGTAGAGCATATAGTAGCTGATAATAATACTGAAGAAGAAAAATCAATAGAAAGATCAGAAAATAAAAATAAACTACCTAAAACAGGTGGAGTTTCTGCTATTACAATAGGCTTAATTGGAAATGCTATATTAGCAAGTGGTATATTTATTTTAAGAAAAAAAGATAAGAAAACTAAAATTTAATAAAAAAAATGGGACTATCGCATCAGCGAGGTGAAAAATTCGCTAGTGATAGTTCCATTTTTTTATTAAGAGGTCATAACCTTAACTAACTGACATTAGTTGCACAGCCCATTAATTTCTATAACAAATATATAAATACACAAATAAAGTGACATAAGCTTCCTAGAATAATAAATATATGAAATATTTCATGGAAACCAAAGCTTCCAATTTGGAGTTTCTTAGGCTTAAGTCCATAAATAACTCCGCCTACTGTATAAAATATTCCACCTAAAACTAATAAAAATAAACTAATAGGGCTTAATACTTGTGATAAAGGCTTAATCATAAATATAGCAGCCCAACCTAAACCTATATAAAGAGATGTTTGTAACCATCTTGGACAGTTAAACCAAAGCATTCTAAACAATATACCAGCTATGGCAATTGAAGCTATAATTGAAAAGAATACTGCTCCTTTTGATCCACCAAGGGCAATTAAGCAAAATGGTGCATAAGAGCCAGCTATTAATATAAAAATCATAGAGTGATCTAACTTTCTTAACCTATAAATAATTTTATCACTAGTTATAACACCATGATAGGTTGCAGATACACTATATAACAGAATTAAGCTAATACCAAATATTATGACAGAAGCAATTGTGACAGCTGATGAATTGTTAATTATTCCTTTTACTAGCATTGCAATTAAGGCAAAAAGCGAAAGAATAGCACCAATCCAATGAGTTATACTATTAATAGGTTCTCTTAAATATTTTTCCAAAATAAACACCTCTCTACATATAGTTTTGAAAACTACTTCTTATTACTTATATATTAATGAATTAACTTTTAAAAGTCAAAATTAGAAAACTCTTATTTTCTTAGGAAAGTATATGAAATTTACTAATTTTCTTGAATTATCTATCAATTACTAGTATATTTAAACATAGATATATTAATAAGTAGTTTAGTAAACTACATGGAGGAAATTATGGATAACAATGAATTAATGGAGAAACTTAAAGAGTTAAACTTACAAAATCAATTAGTTTTAGATGAAATACCAGAATTAGATTTATATATGGATCAAGTTATTCAACTATTTGATAGTAAATTTAATGATAGTAAAAGAACTGAAGATGATAAGGCATTAACAAAGACGATGGTAAATAATTATGCTAAGGGAAAGTTATTAATGTCTATAAAAAATAAAAAGTATAGTAAAGAGCATTTAATATTAATGAGCCTTATTTATAATTTAAAAGGTGGATTATCAATTAGCGATATAAAGAGCTCACTTAATAAGATAGTAAAAACTTTTGAAAGTGGAGAAGAATATCCAATTAGAGAATTATATACATTATATTTAAAACAATATAACGAAGACTTAAAGGATGTAGAAAAAACTATAGAAGAAAAGTTTAATAATATTGAAAGCATTATGATTGATGAAAATATAGAAGACCAAGAATTTCAAAAAAACTTTTTACTACTTAGCTCCTTTATAAATATGAGCAATATGTATAGAAGAATGGGAGAAAAATTAATAGACGAATATTTTAATAAGCTATAAGAGGTATTGCTATGAAAAATTCTATAATTTTAAAAAATGAACTTAAAGGAATTGATGGAAGAGGATATAAAGCATATAAGGATTTGCAAGGACAATATGATTTTAATGATTATGTTTTAAGTATTGATCATGTTCAAGGAGATCCTTTTGCATCCCCTTCAAGAATAAGAATTATTATAGATAAGGAAAAGGCTAAATTCCCAGAAGAATTAATAAATGAAAATTATAAAAAAATTGCAGTTTCAGATTTTTTAACTAGGCTATTTTATTTTAATATAAATAAGTATAGTGAAAAAATATTTGGTTCTGGTAAAAGTGGATTAATTGCTATAAGTAGATGTCCACAAGAAATATTAGAAAGAACTTCAATAGTTATAAATGAATGCAATATAGAAGCACGATTTTATGTTGGATTCCCTGCTAAGGGAAGAACAGTTTTATCTAAGGAATTAGAAAAAATTCTTTATAATGTGATACCAAGTATAGTAGATAATACATTAATATATGAAAATATAAATAAGGCTAAAATTATAGATAGAGTTAAGTTAGTTGAAGACCAAGAATATATTAGAAATGAGCTTAAGAAAAAAGATCTAATTGCCTTTGTAGCAAACGGATCAATATTACCTAGAGAAAGTGGAGTTTCACAAAGACCATTAAAAAATGCTATGGCTTTTAAGTCTCCTAATTCATTAGAAGTAGAAATGAACTTACCTAATAAAGGTCTAATTAAGGGCATGGGAATTAAAAGGGGAGTAACCTTAATAGTTGGTGGGGGATATCACGGAAAGTCAACCCTTTTAAATGCTTTAGAGCTTGGAGTTTATAATCATATTGAAGGTGATGGAAGAGAATTTGTTATTACTGATGATAGTGCAGTTAAAGTAAGAGCTGAAGATGGAAGAAGTATTAAGAATACAGATATATCATTATTTATAAATAATCTTCCTAATGGTAAAGATACAGTAAAGTTTACTACTGAAAATGCTAGTGGTAGCACATCACAAGCTGCAAATATAATAGAAGCAATTGAAGCTAAGTCAAAAGTATTACTTATAGATGAAGATACATCAGCTACTAACTTTATGATTAGAGATGATTTAATGCAAAAGTTAGTTTCAAAAGAGAAAGAGCCAATAACACCATTTATTGAAATAGTAAAGCCTCTATATAATCAAAAGGATATATCAACAATATTAGTTATAGGTAGTTCAGGAGATTACTTTGATGTAGCAGATACTGTTATACAAATGGATAATTATGAAACAAAGGATGTTACAAAAGAAGCAAAGGTTCTTATGAGGGGAGAAATAAATAAAAGAATTGAAGAAAAGAACTTATCTATAAACATAAGATTTAATAGAAAGCTTCAAAAGGGAACTATAGAAAGTACTTATAAGGGTGTAAAAATTAAGACTATGGGTTTAAGCAATATAAGTATTAACAATGAAAATATTGATTTAAGAGCAGTGGAACAACTAGTAGATAATGAGCAATTAAATGCTATTGGCGCTATTATGAAATGGATAGAAGATAATTTAATGAATAAAAACCTGTCTTTAGAAGAGGTAGTAAATGAAGCATATTCTGAAATAAAAAGAAATGATTTAATTTCTATAGATAAAATTAATGGTGGTTCAGGAAGTATAGCCATGCCTAGAAAGCAAGAAGTTATGGCGGTTTACAATAGATTTAGAAAATTAAGGATAAATTAATAAATCTTTATAAAAAAAATTGATATAATATAAGTAATAAAAATGAACAATGTTTATTTAAAATATAAACATTGTTCATTTTTTATAAATTTAATTGAGGGGGAGATAAATATTTCTATAGAAGTAATATTAAATACTTAATATAGGATAAATGTAAAATTATTGAATAGAAACAACTATGTTGATATAATTAGCTTTAGAATTGAAATAGATTGATTATATAATTAGGAGGAATAGAAAATGATAGACATAAAACCTTTAGATGATGTTATGCAGCATTTTCAATGGGTATTTATTGCTTACGTAGTATTATTTATTATAGTATGTATAAATTTATATAAAGCAATAAAGGTTA
>OGCQ01003521.1_pt1 | contig 13955 bp, 12 predicted proteins | sample 1570161 | NCBI WGS metagenome assembly OGCQ01 (sample SAMEA4384402, study PRJEB24528) | human gut metagenome
GCATGTGTTAGGCACGCCGCCAGCGTTCATCCTGAGCCAGGATCAAACTCTCAAATAAAAGTTGTTACCTGCTCAGACTAATCATTATCTGAATATCTGGCTTGGTTTGTTTGTTGTTTCAATCGATTTAAAAATCGTTTATGTTAACCTACTGTTTAATTTTCAAAGTTCTTATTTGCTTGTTTCAGCTTCTTTATTTTATCAAAGCTGTATTTTTATGTCAACACTTTTTTTCAGAAGTTTTTTTCTGAAGTTTGTGTTTTGTTTGCCCTTATCTCAAGGACAAGTATAACTATACCATCATTGTAAAATTTGGTCAACACTTTTTTTAAATTTTTTTATTTTTTTATTTTCGTCATATTAAAAAGCTTATAGAAATCTACAAGCTTTTTGTTCGTAATACTTTATTTTTTTCTCTTTACAAAATATCTAGTATGAAGTAATTCATGGGCTTTATGACTTAGAGGATAATCTAAATATTTATCATAAATTTCTTGAACTTCCGGATTTTCCTTGGAAACTCTCATATTTTGCTTTCTATCTATATTATTTAAACCTTCTCCACGTTTTTGTAAAATTTCATCTTTATTTCTTCTAACTTTAGGTTGGCCACCACCACCAACACATCCACCAGGACAAGCCATAATTTCTATGGCATGGAAAAATTCCTCACCATCTCTTATTTTATCAAGCATCTTACCAGCTTCTTCTAGACCATGAGCCACGCCAATTCTCAGTTTTATATCTCCAACTTCAACATCACAAGCTCTAAATCCATCAAAACCTCTAAGACTATGAAATTCCACATTTTCAATTTTTTCTCCAGTCATATTTTCTAGGGCAGTTCTAAGGGCTGATTCTATAACTCCACCAGTTCTACCAAAAATAATTCCACCACCTGTATATTCTCCCATGACTTGGTCTATTTCTTCCTCTTCTAATGTTTTTAAATCAATACCTGAGTCTTGGAATATTTTAATTAATTCTCTAGTTGTTATAACATAATCCACATCATAATTAAGACCACGAGAAAATTCTGGTCTAGATGCTTCGTATTTCTTGGCAATACAAGGCATTATGGCAACAGAAGTCACTTCATCTCTTTTTAATCCTTTTTCCTTAGCCCAAATATCTTTAGCCACAGTGGCAAACATCTGCATAGGTGATTTGGCAGTGGATGGCACATCTAACATGTCACCATAATTTTGTTCTATAAATTTAACCCATGCTGGACAACATGATGTTAACATTGGTAGTTTTACATCTTTATCTCCTGCAAAATATCTTTCCAGTCTATCTTGTAATTCAGCAGCTTCTTCCATTATTGTTAAATCTGCTGCCCAAGTTGTATCAAATACATAATCTACTCCCAACTTTCTAAGACCTGCTGCCAACTTTCCTTCCACATTATCTCCTGCTTCAAAACCAAATGCTTCTCCTATAGTTACCCTAATTGCCGGTGCCATTTGAGTAATAACTAGTTTATGAGGAGTTGATAAGTCTCTTATAAATTTTAAACTATTGTCTCCTGCTGTTATGGCATCTACTGGACAAGCAGATAAGCATCTTCCACAATGAGTACATCTGTTGTAATCTATATTACGTTGTTCTTTTTTTTCTCCTGCTATACAGTCCACTGGACAAACTCTTTGGCAAATTCCACATCCTATACATTTTTCTGTTATGGTAAGTTTAATTAGATTGTTACATTGCATAGTGTAGCATCTGTCATCTTCAATATGCTCCTTGATTTCATCATAGAAATTTTCAAGAATTTCTTCCATTATGTTATGTTTTTGGTTTAACTCTTCTTTTACTTGTTCTGCCAAAGTTCTAAGTAAGTAAAGGTCTCTCATATTTGATTTGCCTTTGCTTATTCTATCAAGTATTCGCCAAATTCTTTCTAAGGGTTCTTGTACTTTAGCATAATCTTTTAGACTTCCTTCATTTTGCATTAAACCAATTACTGAATCTGTATAAAACTTAGCATACTGAACTATACAATCTTCTTCTGATAAAACATTAATTGCCCTAATATAATTATCAAACAAATCAAAGTCTAGCTCTTTATTTAATTCTTCTTTAGATAAAAATCTACCATAGGGCGGAACTCCCACATGTGCTCCTTTAAAATCTTTTTTATCTAATATTCCTCCTGCCAATTCTATAATTTCTGCAAGAGTCGCACCTTCTGGCACTTCAACTATTCCACTATTATTTATCCTTCCACATATGGCAACTTTCCTTTTTGAATTATTAGTCATATTTTTTAACTCTTCTTCACTGAAAACAGAAAAAACTGAGCCTCTATCACTATGTAACATAGTTGGCTTCGTATTTGTCATCTTTTTCACTCCTTTATGTCTGACTTATATAACTATTATTAAATTTTCATGCTATTTATTATTTTTGCTTAATTGTTGTTTTTTATTATTGATTTATAAAAAAAATCTTATACAATATATTTAAAGTCAAATATGAAAGGATATATTATGAGAAATAGTAACTTGAGACTTTTAACAACGCTTTCTATTATTTTTGTCATGGTAGGTATATTAATTTTTAATTCTACCGATATAATACTTAGTATTAATGGCTCAAATAATAATATATCTACAAAGCATACTACAGAAGTTAATTCTTCAAAGAAAGCAAAGAAAAAAGCAAACTTAGATGGTTATTTATTTTTAGGCGATTCTTATACTGTTTTACTTCAAGAAACAATAGAAAAAAAGAACCCTTCTGCTATTGTTTTAGGGCAAATAGGTGTGCAACCTGGTTATTGGAATGAAAATTTTCATGTCCTTCCTGATGATGATAAAATTAATGGAGTTGTTTTATTAATAGGGGTAAACGGAGTTACTTACAATGATAATTTACCTAATAAGAAAGAACTTATAGATGACTTGGTAAAGAAATACCCTAAAAAAACTATTTACATTGAAAAAGTCTTTCCTGTAGGCAAAAACTTCACTAGTGCAGACCCAGATGATTTTAATAATGCTATTAAAGCTCACAACAAGGAAATTGAAAGTTACTGTAGAAAATATTCTAATGTAATTTTTATTGATGCTACTAAGAATTTAATAACTGAAGATGGTTATTTAAAATATACAAAAGATGGCTTACACATTAGATCTGACAAACAAGAAACTTTTTACAAAAACATATTAGATGCTGTAAATAATAATTAAAAAATGCCCCAAGATAACTAGTCTTAGCTATCTTGGGGCATAAATATTATTGTGATTTTATTTCAGTCCAAGCATCTTCATAAATTTTAAGCACCTTAGGTGGTAAATTTAAGAACACATCCGACTTATCCAACACTTCTTGGTCTGGATAAGCAGTTGGATCATTTTTAGTTTCATCATCTAACATATCAAATGCCGCCTGATTAGGTGTTGAATATTCTATATATTCCACATTTTGAAGAGCATTATCTGGGTCTAACATAAAGTTTATAAACATCTGTGCATAATCTTTATTTTCAGCAATCTTAGGAATACACATAGCATCAACCCATCTATTTGTTCCTTCTTTAGGAACAGAATAAGCAAGGTCAGGATTTTCATCCATTAATACTAAGGCATCACCATTGTATACGATTCCCATAGCTGCATCTCCCACAACTAATCTATCTTTTCCATCGTCATTGACATAAGCCTGAACTAATGGAAGTTGTTTTATAAGCTCATTTTTAGCTTCTTCTATCTCAGAAGTCTTTTGAGTATTTATAGAATAACCTAATCTTATTAAAGATATTCCCATTGTATCTCTAACAGAATCTAACATCTGAATATTTCCAGCATACTTCTTATTCCAAAGTACATCCCAACTATCTACATCTTTTTCATCCACCATAGTTTTGTTATATAATATCCCAAATGTACCCCACATATATGGCACAGAATATTTATTTCCTGGATCATAAGCAGGATTTCTAAAGTCTTTCATTATATATTTATAATTTGGTATTTTTGAATAATCTATAGGAGATACTAAATCCTCAGAAATTAATTTTTCCACCATATAATCAGATGGGAAAATTAAATCATATTTAGTACTTCCGCTTTTAAGTTTTTGATACATTGCTTCATTTGTATCATAAGTCTCATAGACTACATCTATACCTGTTTCTTCTTCAAACTTAGTTATTAAATCTTCGTCAATATAATCCCCCACATTGTAAATATTTAAAACTTGAGCAGATTTTTTTGACTGACCACAACCAACTAATAAAGTGGATGACATAACAACTGTTAAAGCTAGTGAAATTATTTTGTTAAGTTTCATTTGATGTCCTCCCTTTTATTATGACTTTTGAGCAGATTTTTTGTTTGCTGTTAAATTTGATAAAAGCAATAATATTAAAACAGATGCAAACATTAAAGTTGATAGAGCATTTATCTCTGGAGTTAAACCTCTTCTTGTCATAGAATAAATTTCTATTGCTAAGTTACTTACACCATTTCCTGTTGTAAAGAAACTTATTACGAAATCATCTATAGACATGGTAAATGCTATAAGCATTCCAGAAACTATACCTGGTTTTATTTGTGGTAAAACAACTTTTCTAAGTGCATACCAAGGTGTAGCACCTAAGTCCATGGCTGCATCTTCTATATTTGCTGGTAATTGTTTTAATTTTGGAAGTACAGATAAAATTACATATGGTATATCAAAAACTATATGTGATAATAACATTGTTGTAAATCCAAATTCTAATTTTATAAAAACATAAAGTGACATTAATGCCACCCCTGTTACTATATCAGGGTTTAAAACTGGTAAATAGTTTATATTTAAAAGTAGTCCTCTTACTTTACCATTTCTCATTTTGTGAATACCTATTGCTGTAATTGTTCCGATTATTGTTGCTATTACAGCAGCTACTATGGCAATTACTATTGTGTAGTAAAGTGCATTTAGTATTCTGTCATTTTCTAATAACTTTTTATACCATCTAAGCGAAAATCCATTCCATTTGGCCATTGATTTTGAATCATTGAATGAAAAGACTGCTAGAGATATTATTGGTGCATATAAAAATAAATACACTAAAGTTAAATATATATTCGATGTGAATTTCTTTATACCCTTTATAATAGTAATCCACCGCCTTCCTTGCCTGAATCATCACTAAATTTATTCATTAGTGCCATTGAAATTAATATAACTATCATCATGAATATTGATATAGCTGAACCAAAGTGCCAGTCACCAACTGACATAAATTGTTGTTCAATTAAGTTACCAATTAACATGAATTGTCCTCCACCTAGTAATTTTGAAATTACGAATGTAGATACTGCCGGCATAAATACCATTGTTATTCCTGATACTACTCCTGGCATACTAAGTGGGAATATTACTTTTGTAAATACTTGTGTGCTATTTGCACCTAAGTCTTTTGCTGCGTTTATTAAATCTTGGTCCATTTTTGTAAGTATTGTATAAATTGGTATTATCATAAATGGCAAGAAGTTGTAAACCATACCAAGCATAACTGCAGAGTCTGTATATAATATATTCATTGCTGGAAGTCCTATGGCTGTAAGTATGGTATTTAATACACCATTTCTTCCAAGTATGGCAGACCATGCATATGTTCTAAGTAAGAAGTTCATCCACATTGGTATAATTACAAGCATTAATAAAACACTTTGTCTTCTAGCTTTACTCTTTGCAATAATATAAGCTGCTGGATATCCAATTAATAAACATAGTATTGTAGACATTAGCGCTAATTTTATTGATCTATAAAATATTCTAAAATACATTGGTTGCATTAATTCTTTAAAGTTGTTTAAAGTGAAGCTATACGTTCCATTATCACTTTTTGTAAATGCAAAAAATATAATTAGAAATAAAGGAATTACTATAAATAATCCACTCCAAATTATATATGGAGATGTGATTTTTAAACCTAACTTATTATCAGTCTTACTCATTTTATTCATCATCCCCTGTTTTTTTCATGATATGTATGTCTTCTGGATATATATCCATTCCTAAGGTACTTCCAACTTCTGCTGATTTTGTATTGTGAAGTAACCAAGTTAATCCACAAGACTCTACCGTCATTTCATAGTGAACACCCTTGAATACACAAGAAGTAACTTCACCTTTTAACATACCTTTTTCCCTATCAACCATTTTTATATCTTCTGGTCTTATGACAACTTGTATTTGTTCATCTTTTTTGAATCCTTTATCAACACATTCAAAGTTTCTTCCACAAAACTCAACTAATAAGTCTTCATGCATAACACCATCTATTATATTAGATTCACCTATGAATCTGGCAACAAAGGCATTTTTAGGCTCATTGTATATATCTTCTGGTGATCCCATTTGTTGTATTTTACCTTTATTCATAACAACTATAGTATCTGACATTGATAATGCTTCTTCTTGGTCATGAGTAACAAATATAAATGTAATTCCTAATTGTTGTTGTATATTTTTAAGTTCTCTTTGCATTTCTTGTCTTAATTTTAAATCAAGTGCTCCTAGAGGCTCATCTAGTAAAAGAACTTTTGGCTCATTAACTAAAGCTCTAGCGATGGCAATACGTTGTTGTTGCCCACCACTTAGTGAGTCTATATTTCTTTTTTCAAATCCTGGTAATGCCACAAGTTTAAGCATTTTTTTAACTTTTTCGTCGATAGTTTTTTTGTCCATCTTCTTTATTTTTAATCCAAATGCTATATTTTCATAAACATTCATATGAGGAAACAGTGCATACTTTTGGAATACTGTATTTACTGGTCTTTCATATGGTGGTATATCATTTATATCTTTACCTTGGAATAATACTTTACCATCATCGGCAAACTCAAATCCTGCTATGATTTTAAGAGTTGTAGTTTTACCACATCCACTTGGTCCTAGTAAAGTTAAAAATTCATTTTTTCTTATATCTAAACTTAAGCTCTTTAGAACTTGGTTATCTTCATAGGTTTTTGAAATATTTCTTAATTCAATTATGTTTTCTTGTTTCAAATGTAAACACCTCTTTTATTCTTATATTTGCTTTACTAAAATGTTGGTGGTGTACTTACCCAAACCACCCTTGCTTCTGTTTTTCCAGCATTGGAAATATAGTGATTGGCTCTAGGTTTAAAGTAAAAACTTTCGCCCTTTCTTACTTTATTTTTCTTATCACCTAAGTGAAGGAAAATTGAACCTGCAAGGACATATCCAAATTCTTCACCTTCATGAGGTTTATCTTCTTTATATTGTCCACCTGGTTGTAAAGTTATTATGATTGGCTCCATATCATTTTTTTGTGAATTGGGAACTAGCCATTTTAATTTATATTTTAAATCTTCATCTTCTGTCTCAAACATATCATCCTTAGTAAAGGTGATTTTCTCATCGCTTATTTCATTGAAAAACTCTTTTAAGTTTGTTCCTAAAATATCTAGTATATCTATTAAGGTTGCAATAGATGGTGAGGTTAAATTATTTTCCAATTGAGATATAAATCCCTTTGACAATTCACATCTATTGGCCAGTTCTTCCTGGGTCAGTTGTTTTTCAATTCTCATACGTTTAATTTTCCCACCGATATCCATAGCCACACCTCCTTTTATCTGCATTAAATTATTAATTTTTTATTTTATGTCGATTTTTGTTTTTATTATTAGTAAATTTAAAGTTTAGTATGTAAAACTAACTTTTTCATTTTTCGTGTTATTATATGTAAACAATAAGTTTATAATTTCTAAACAACAATAGCTATTATATAAAAATACCAATATTTTTTCAATAGTTTTTTGAATTTTTTTGTTTTTTATTAATAAGTTTGAAAATGTGTAATTTACTTATTTTTGTCCTTTTATTTTTCATAATTGTTTATATTAATTATTTAAAAGTTTAGTATGTGTAACTACTTTCTAATTAAATATGATTTTCTTCAATATAATATACTAATATTAAGAATAAATTCATTTAATATAAATTTAAATTTTTTATCTTTAAATATATTTTTGTCTTACAATTAAAAAAGTATTGATTTTACCAATACTTTTTAATTTATTATTCTCTTTTTTTCAAATTCAATAACTTAACATCTTATTTATATAGTTCTATAATTATTATATAAAATGGTTTTATGATATAAACTTTACTGATGTGTGGAGGTATAATAATGGTTATTTTTAAATTTTTTACAGTTGGTGACTATGAAAAATTAGAACATTGGATTAATAAAATGTGCTTTAAGGGATATGCCTTAAAAGATTATAGCTTCGGTAGATTTTACTTTGAGCCTTGCATAGAAAATGAATATTATTATTCTATTGAGCTATTTGAAAACTTGCCTTCATCTTTATCTAGCGAAGATTTTTTTAATTACTTAAATGATGAATGTAACATAGAATATGTGTGTAAATTTAGAAACTTTGCCTTTTTTAGAAGAAAAAAGTCAAAGGGAAAGTTTAGTTTGTTCACAGATATTAGCCAAAAAGTATCTTACTTTAAAAGGATTTTGACTTTTAGATTTTCTTTAGCTTTATTTTTGATAGTATTTTCATTTCTTATTTTATACTATCCTCCACTATACTTATCAGATAAAGTTTTCTCATTTTTATTACTCTTTATAGCAATCATGATTATAATCGTAAATATATCAAGTTTTTTTAAATATGAACAATTAAAAAAAATAGATAAATCCTAATTCTTAGTTTTTATCTATTTTTTATTATATATTTAATTATGCTACTTTTCTTTTTGTAAACATATTTTCATACATGTATTCTTTTCTATATTTAAATATTAAACTTAAAGAAATGACAAGAGTTGTAAACTCTGCAAAAGGTACAACTAGCCAAACTCCATTTACACCAAAGATATTTGGTAATATACTTATGCCCACTGCAAAGAATATAAATGTTCTAAGTAAAGAAATTAAAGCAGACACCTTTCCATTTGAAAAAGCTGTAAACATTCCCGATGAAAATATATTAATTCCCTCAACTAAAAATCCTATAGAAAATAATAAAAATCCATTGTGAGCTATATCAAATAAATCCGTATTCTTTGTTGCAAATATGGATATAAGTATTTCTGACATTTGTCTAGATACTACAAAAGTAGTAACCCCAAATACGGAAATTATTATTAAGCTGTATTTTATTAATTTTTGTAATTGATCTTTATTTTGACTACCATAATTATAACTTATGCGAGGTTGTACACCTGATGTAAATCCTATATATGCCGCATTTAATAACATTTGTATATAAAGCATAATTGTTATGGATGCTACACCATCTTCACCTAATAATTTAATCAATACTAAATTATATATAAATGTAGTAACTGCTTGAGATAATTGTGTTACCATTTCAGACGAACCGTTAGCACAACTATTTTTTATTACATTAAAATTAAACTTAGTTTTCACAAAATGAAGAGTGTGTTTTTTATTCATAAAATAAACTATTCCCACAAATGATGGAACAATATATCCTATACAAGTTGCAAGGGCAGCTCCTCTAACACCCATATTTAATTTAACTATAAAAACATAATCTAGTACTATATTTACTATTCCACCAACTATACCGCTTATAAGTCCTAAATTAGGCACTCCTGCTGTAACAAGGAAATAATCAAAATAAATTTTTAAAAGTATGAATGGTGTAAAAACAACCATAAATAATAAATATTCTCTACTATTAAAGTATAAAGCTTTTGTTGCTCCTAGGGCATAAATGATTTCTTTCATAAAAACAATACTTATAATCTCAATTACTAAACCTATTACTAAAGCACTTATAGTAATTAATGTGAAGTTTTCTCTAGCTTCTTTGTCTTTGCCCTCTCCCATTTTTCTAGCTACTATGGCACTACCTCCCGTAGCAAACATAATTCCCACACCTAAAATTAAATTTATAACGGGAAAAACTATATTGGTGGCAGATAAAGCATTGGCACCAACAAATTGAGAAATAAACATACCATCTACAATTGTATAAAATGAAAAAAATATCATCATGGCTATTGTAGGTAAAGTATATCTAACAAGTGATGTTAGTGTTACTTTTTTTTGTAATGAATTCTCCATAATCTCCTCCTTGAAATTCATATTAATGTAATATATAATAAACTATCCTGTAAGAGGATAGTCAAGAAGGAGGATGTTTAATATGAGTGAAATTAATAAAAAATATTTCTCCACAGGAGAGTTTGCCAAATTATGCAATATAAATAAGAAGACTCTTTTTCATTACGATGAAATAGGACTTTTTAAACCAGAGAAAGTTTTAGAAAATGGATATAGATATTATTCCACATATCAATTGGAGGTTTTTAATGTTATTTATACTCTAAAAGATATTGGAATGCCCTTAAAGGAAATCAAAAACTTCATGGATAAGAGAAATCCAGATAATATTGTAGAAATTTTTGAATATGAAACTAGTGAAATTCAAAAAGAAATTGAAAAATTAAAAAGAAAACAAGAGATAATCTCTAATAAAATCAAAATCATCAAGGAATCAAAAAATATTTCTCAAGATATTTTTTTACAACACCAAGAAGAAGAATATATCATACTTAGCAATAATATCGATAAAACAAAAGAGCCTTATGATACATATACTTATATGAATCATTTAGATTACTGCTATAATAATAATTTATATATAGGTTATCCTGCTGGTTCTATTAAAACTTTAGATGATTTAAATAGCACCAACCCTTATGATTATAGTTATTATTATACAAAGGTAAATAAAAATCCTAATAATAAAAATATAACTATCAAACCTGAAGGCGATTATGTTGTTGGCTATTTCAAAGGTTATTTTTCTCAAGCACATATTTTCTATGAAAAACTCATGTCATATATTAATAAAAACAACTTAACAGTTGTTGGGTATGCTTATGAAGATGTTTTAATTGATGAGGTTGCCATAAAAAATATAAATGAATATGTCTTAAAAATCTCCATCCAAATAAAATAAACTTATGAATTTGTTATTTTTTTACATATTTATACTTTCTTCTTAGTAAATATGATAAACTTATATTTACTGACAAGAAAGGGAAAAAGATATGTATATAATTATAATGCTATTCTTATTATTTATTACATTTTTCATATCTAGGAAAAATGCTAGCTATAGGATATTTTTAATTACAGTAAATACTATTATTTCTTTAGTTTATATCCTATGGCGTATTACAGTTATACCTATTCACCATGGATTAATTAGTTTTATTTTAGGTGTAACACTTTATTTAGCTGAATTATTAGGGCTAGTTGCATTTTTTAATTTTCAATATTTATTTGCAAAAAAATACAAGCTAGAGTTAAAAACTTTAGATAATTTTAAAAATGGCAACATTCCATCTGTAGATGTTTTAATTTGTACTTATAATGAACCATTGAGTTTATTAGAAAAGACTATTGCTGCATCTACAAATTTAATTTATCCCAAGTATAAATTAAATATTTATGTTTGTGATGATGGTCGCAGAATTGAGTTAAAACAATTATGCAACAAATATAGGGTAAACTATATTACTAGAGAAGATAACGAAGGTGCAAAAGCTGGTAATATTAATAATGCTTTAACTCATATTAAAGGTGATTTATTTGCAGTACTTGATGCTGATATGATTCCTAAGAAGGAATTTCTTCAAAAGACTGTTGGATACTTTTCTGACGATAATATGGCATTTGTCCAAACTCCACAAGTATATTACAACCAAGACATTTATCAATATAATCTTGGTAGAAATATTCCCAATGAGCAAGACTTTTTCATGAGGGATATTCAAGAAGCAAGAGCATCTAGAGATGCCGTTTTACATGTGGGTACAAATGCTATCTTTAGAAAAAAATATGTGGAAGAGATAGGTGGATACCCAACTTGTTCCATAACTGAAGATATGGCTGTTGGTATGCTTTTACAAGAAAAGGGGTATTCATCTGCTTTAATTAATGAAGAGTTAGTTTTAGGTCTTAGTGCCAATACCTTTACTGAGTTAGTTAAACAAAGAGATAGATGGTGCAGAGGAAATCTTCAAGTTCTTAAACACTATATTTAAAACATTTTCACCAAAAAGTAGAAGTGTCAAATGGGCCCATTATTATGATACAGCTATGGCACCACATTTAACTTTATCCATAATAAAAGAGATTTTATGTCTTAATATAAAGTTTAATGTTACTTCAAAAGAAGTAGTTCTTGATAAAAAGAATTTTCAATTTAGAGTTGTATTTCCACATATAATTTTAGCTATAGTTAGTATAATAGCTTGGGTTGTATCAACAAAACTTGTGTTAGAAAATAATATGCACTTTGGAGCATATTTAATAAATATGGGATGGAGTATTTTTAATTTCATAGGTGCATTAATTAGTTTAAAAGCAGCTTATCAAAAACCTATTTTTAGAATAAGCGAACGTATCTCTATAAATGAGGATATTACAGTAAAACTATATAATAAACAAAATAATTTAATAATTGGAAAGCTATTAGATATATCAGAAAAAGGTATAGGTATTTTACTAAATGAAAAAATAACAGAAGATTTAAATTTACACATAAAGGATAAAATTCAAGTAAATTTATTAAATAATGATTTTGACTGCTCTATTTCTAGATTAAACAATAAAATTATAGGACTTCAATTTAAAAATATTACTCCAGACAAAATGAAAGTAATCATGAGTATATTTACAGAAAACATGCAGCCACATTATGATAATAAAAAAATTCAAAATTATATTATAACTGATAATAAAGAATCTATTTGTGCATAAAAAAAGATGAGTTTAACTCATCTTTTTTTGTTATCCTAGGATTAATTTTAAATGCTCTTGTAGGATATGTATACCTGTAGTATTTTCTCCACCTCTTGGTATTATTATATCCGCATATTTTTTAGAAGGTTCAACAAATTGCTCATGCATTGGTTTTACAGTTGTCACATATTGTGATAATACTGATTCAACACTTCTGCCTCTTTCTTTTGTGTCCCTTAATATACGACGCATTAAACGTTCATCTGCATCTGTATCAACGAATACTTTTATGTCCATAAGATCTCTAAGTTCTGGATCTTCAAATATTAATATACCCTCTACTATTATTACTTTTTTAGGGTGCGCAAGTACTGTTTCTTCTGATCTCGTATGTCTAGTGTAATCATATACAGGAACTTCAACATCTTGTCCTGCTTTTAATTTTTTTATGTCTTCTATCATTCTTTTTGTTTCAAAAGATGATGGATGATCATAATTTAAATTTTGTCTTTCTTCTATAGTTTTGTCATCATTAGCTTTATAGTAACTATCATGACAAATTAATTCTATATCATCTTTAAAAAATTCTTTTATATAACTTACTATAGTTGATTTTCCTGATGCAGTTCCACCTGCTATACCAACAACACTTACTTGTTTCATATTATCTTCCACCTACTTATATATTTTTACACTTACTTTTGTCCAAATACAAAAGTCCGCTATTAATCTATATCTGCAATATTTTATCATATTTCTATAGATAATTATCATGGAAAAAATATCCATTGCCATTCATAAAAATATTATAACATAATTCGACCTTTTTTTCTTAAAAATTTGATTTATTACAATAATTTACTCATTATAGATTTCCACAGTAATCTTTTTTTATTACTAATATGATAAAAAAGTCATTTCCAAAATTCTAAAATTTTATGTAACTTTTTGACATACTATTTATTTAGCCTTTGAGAAGGATTTTTATAAATATAGATAGAACTTTATAAATATCAAAATATAATAATCATAGCTCCCCCAAATGGCTGTGATTATACAATACATCTTTTTAAATTTCCCTAGAAAGAGTTGATTTCAAAATGATTAAGTTTATCAATTTTGAGCAACTCTTTTATATAAAAATTCGCTTTGCTCATAAAAAATTCGCTTCGCTCATGTCACCAAC
>OGCQ01003526.1_pt1 | contig 13936 bp, 4 predicted proteins | sample 1570161 | NCBI WGS metagenome assembly OGCQ01 (sample SAMEA4384402, study PRJEB24528) | human gut metagenome
ATCTGCCGTACCTCGCTCGCCGTATCGGCACTTAGAATTATGCGGTATTGCCTTAAATGATACCTATGTACCTTATTTACCGCCCATGAAAGCCGGCAGAGGTTTGCCCTCTTTGAGCCACTGGTGGTATTCGGCGGTGGCGGCAAATTCCACGTCACCGGCGGAGTTCAGCGCAGTCTCAACGGAGTCCTGAATAACGCCAATGATGAAGCCAACGCCGACGACCTGCATGGCAATATCATTGGAAATGCCAAACAGCGAGCAGGCCATGGGGATGAGCAGCAGCGAACCGCCCGCAACACCGGAAGCGCCGCATGCGCCCAAAGCCGACATAATGGACAGCAGGATGGCGGCAGGCACGGAGACCTGCATGCCCAGCGTGTTGGCGGCAGCCAGCGTCATGATGGTGATGGTAATGGCAGCGCCGTCCATATTGATGGTTGCACCCAGCGGGATGGAGACGGAGTAAATATCCTTATCCAGGCCCAGCTTTTCGCACAGAGACATGTTGACCGGGATGTTGGCGGCGGAGCTGCGGGTGAAGAAAGCGGTCAAGCCGCTTTCACGCAGGCAGCGGAACACCAGTGGGTAGGGGTTGCGGTGCAGGTAGATAAAGATGATGAACGGGTTGATCACCAGCGCCATCAGCAGCATGGTGCCCACCAGCAGCAGCAACAGGCGCCCGTACTGGGTAAAGATGGACAGGCCGTTGTCCGCCACGTTGGTAAACACCAGGCCCATAATGCCAAACGGCGCCAGGTTGATGATCCACCGCACAATGGCAGAAATTGCATCCGCCGTGTTGGCCATAAAGTTCTTGGTGGTATCGCTGCCCAGCTTTTTCATGGCAAGGCCGAACAGGCAGGCCCACATCAGGATGCCGATATAGTTGCCGTTCATGATGGAAGCAACCGGGTTAGAAACAATGTTGGAAAGCAGGGTGTGCATCACATCACCCAGGCCCTGGGGCACCACATCCGCCGTGGCAGCTTCCGCCAGAACCAGCGTCTGCGGGAACAGCTTGCTGGTCACAACGCTGAGCGCAGCCGCCACAAAGGTGGTGAGCATGTACAGCCAGACCACCGTACCAAAGCGGCGGTCCAGCTTGGAGGAGCCCTGCGCCAGTGCACTGGCAACAATAACAAACACCAGCACCGGTGCAACGCCTTTCAGCGCGCCGACAAACAGGTTGCCGAATTCTTCGATCCATGCAGCACCGGGGCAGATCAAAGCCAGCACCGAACCGACCACCAGGCCGATTGCAATGCGCAGGATCAGGCTGGTGGAGTTGTACTTGGCAGCCAGCGTTTTGGCCGCTTTTGTGAGTTGATTCATAACGATTCCTCTTCCCTATTTTAATTGGGTTTGGCAGATGTTCCGCACCTGCCCATTCCGCAGCCGCCCGCACAAACGGTTTCGCGGAATGTTTTCCATTATACCGCAATCGTTCAAGATTGCAAGAGGCGGACAGGTGTGCCCTGTGGAAAAACAATCTATTTTTATCGTTGATACGAAGTAAAAAATATTTAAAAAATGTTTTTGTGGACAATATATCTGTGTTCCGTCCGTGGACATCTCGTTGTATGAAAGAGGGCAGCATACGAATACACTGCCCTTTTATCTTGCTTTATTGGGAACACGGTTTAGAGCCAGATTCAGTGCCACAGAGAAACGCAGGCATATGGAAATTCGCCTGACAGCTTGTGGTAAACCTTCATATGGCCTTTTTCCTCACTGATACCGGAGCGGTAATCATCTCTCTGCTTTTGGCAGGGCAATAAACAACTTAAAAGCCAAGACAAAGAAAAAGAGCCTCAAGCCAAAGCTTGAAGCTCTTTGGTGCGGATGAAGGGATTTGAACCCACACTCTTTTAAGGGAACTAGAACCTGAATCTAGCGCGTCTGCCAGTTCCGCCACATCCGCTTATTTTGTTTGGCCGCCTCACCGGCGACGAGTATTATTATAACCAAGTATCCCCCTTTTGTCAACACTTTTTGAAAGTTTTTTTATCATTTTATGCCTTTTTAGTTTCGTCAAAATACAGTTCGTTTCATCGTCATTTATTTCCCATATCTTACAAAGTTTTTCCTGTTTTTGTTTCCCGAACTCCCCTTTTTCATCCGAAATTCCTCTTTCCAAAAGAAAAACACAAAATTTCCTTTGTGATTTTTTCAAAAAAGCGTAGCGATATTTTTCTTTTCCCCGTAAAAGGTTGACGTTTTATAAGGCTGCGGAACGGTCAATCCCGTTCCCTACAGCATTTTTTTCAGCATGTGGCTAATGATACAGTGCCCTATCGTGCTTTTCATCCGCGGATGGATTTCAAAGTTTTATTTTACAACTTCACAAGTATCTCCCCCGCACCGGAATCCGATTGCCCTTCTCCCCTATCCCCCAACCGCGCGTACCGTTCATCTTCATCCGCTCCCCCACCAAAACAAAAGGCATGTGCCCCCTTATCTCTATCATAAGGTGGGCACATGCCGTTACATTATTATGATTTTATCACGCCAAAGTCATCAGGCAATGCAGCCATCGGCAAAGCTGTTGCGCTTGGCTTTCTCTTTCTGCTGGTTGCGCTTAGCGATGATTTCTTTGCTCAGGCCAATACGGTTGGTCTTGAAGTGGAAGAACGGGCGTTCCGGTACGGTGAAAATCTCCACCGGACGCATGTAACGTTCCGGCAGGCAGGCATTGATCTTATCGCGCACATCGTCCAAGGTGTAGCCATCTTTGAGCTGGACGTACAGGTACGGCAGGAAGCAGCCCTCGTGCTCATCATCCGGCACGATAACAAAGAACTCGTCCTTGATGCCCTTGATGTCGGCATCGGCCACGATGTTCTCCAGCGGCTGCACCATCAGGTCACCGCCGCCAAAGCGCGGGGATGCGCCGCGGGTCATCGTGTAGAGCACACCGTCCTCGGACATATAGCCAATATCGCCGGTGTGCAGCCAGGTCTTGCCGTCTGCGTGGACCTGCAGTGCCTTGGCGGTTGCTTCGGGGCTGTCATAGCCCAGCATCACGCCGGGGCCCGTCATGCAGATCTCACCGGGGGTATTGTAGGTCAGCTCTTCCTGGGTGCCGGGCTTGAAGATGCTGATGACGCTGTGGATCATCGGCACACCAACGTTGCCATCACGCACCGGGAACGGAGCCATGGGCAGAGTGGCGTTGGAGCCGGCCTCGCTGCTGCCGTAGCCGGCAGTAAAGCGCAGGTTGCAGTTATGCTGCTTGAGGAACTCCTCAACATTGCGCAGCTGCTTGTTGTTGAATGCCTCGCAGCCGGCGCCGATGGCCAGCATGTGGGACATATCATAGTCAGCCGGAAGACGCTTGCTGCGGCGAATAACCTCCACAAACATGGGGATCAGGGGCCAGTTGTTGGGGCGGTAGCGCATCATTTCCAGGTCAACATCGTACACATCCACAAACGGATCCAGAATGAGCAGCATACCGCCGGCCAGGGGCAGCAGCATCATGGAAACCACAACAGCGATCAGAGCCGGGGGCAGGATGGTCAGCAGCCAGGTGGGGCGGAATTTATCCGAAGAGCCATAAAAGTTCATCTGGGTCAGCACGCCGATGATGCTGTGTGCAGAATGGATGACCTGCTTGGAAGGGCCGGTGGAACCGCTGGTGTAGGCGCGCAGCAGCGGGCGGTCAATGTTGACAGGAGCGGGCACAAAGCCGCGAAAACGCTGGCCCATGTTACAGAAATCAGCCCACATCATGGTATCAGAGCCACGGGCGGGAGCATCCGGATACAGGGCATCCAGGGAATGCTGCAGGTAAACCGGCATAGCGGCGCGGTCGCCGCTTTCCAGAGCGGGAACGATAACATAGGTATTCACGTTGGTCTGCTCACGGTAGGCTTCGATTTCGGCCTTGGAGAAGAAGTCGTGAACAAAAATCACCTTGGCATTGGCTTTCTGAACAGCTTCAATGTTTTCTTCCAGGGTGTTGTCACGGCACAGCAGCGAAGCACCGATGCGCTCGGCTGCCAGCAGCAGATAAATGAATTCCGGCACAGAACGCAGGAACACGGGGATCTGGTCCCCCTGCTTGACGCCAAGCACCTGCAGAGCGCGGGCGGTAGTGTCCACCTTACGGAACACGGTACCCCAGGTGATATCCACGCCATAGTAGTGCATGGCAATCACGTTAGGGTCTGCAGCGCGCACGGAGAGGTACTGCTCCACGGTGCAGGCCGGAACCTGGATACCGCGCAGAACATCTGGATAGAACTTCATCCAGGGGCGGTCAATGCTGGGCTTGCCAGTCAACATCGCGTTTTCATTCATTGCAATTTCCTCCAAATGTCTTTCCCTTATAGTTGCAGGGAATTAAATTATCCAAATCAAATCACGCCAAACCTTTATGGCGCTTTCCCCTGCTGTGCACATCGTTGCACAGCGTCGCCGAACCATAATGCTATAATTATCTTCGGTGCTGAACATAGTATACCATTCCTGTTTACGGAAAGCACGAGAATCCCATGGCACAAATTTCCAGAAATTGATTCCGCATGATTCACTTTTTTCACATGGATTTTCACGCTTTGGCATGGAGTTTTCTTGCAATTTCATTTTTCTCGGCACAACAAAAGCCCCAGCTTCCGCAGCAGCCGGGGCTTTATGTTTATGCGTATGTATGTTGTATTTTTAGATTTTGTTCATCCAGCTCTCTTGCAGTTCTTCCATTTCATCACTTTTGGCGCGGGTAATCAGATGGATTCCCTGCAGGACATGATGGATGTGCTCCGCAATGGCGTTGCGCTCTTTTGTCACGTTCTGGTCATCCAAATTCCAGACCTGATCAAAATATTCACTCAGGCGGTCTTCCATCACACTGTTGTTGACCATTGCAATCCGGTTGATGGGGCAGTTGTTATCCAGCCGAAGATACGATGCAGCGCCAGAAAGAAACATATTGGGGTCCGCCACATACTGGAAATCGTTCACAATGCGGCCGCTGATCAAGCGGAATTCAAGTTTTTCACGTTGCTTGCAAAGCTGCAGCACATAGCTGATGCACCGGCTGCGCTGATCCGGGGTAAGGTTGACCTTGTAACTGAAAAAGTCCAGCTCGCCGGAAACCGCCATGGAGGAAAATGCAGCTTCATAAATCAGGATGCGGATGTTTGTTTCCTCCACCACACCTTTGGCAAGGTTGTGTACGCTACGCAGCTCCGCAGGGGTAGCACCCAAAAAATCTTTCAGCTCGGCCTCGTGGGCGGTCAGGATCTCTTCAAACAAGTCATCCGGCAGCAGAAGCTCATTCAGGTGGCCGAACATCCACCGCAGATTGGAGGCCAGCAGCGTGTGCATATAGTCGTACTGGCTGATCAGCTGGCGCATGCTGGTATCGCGGAAAAGCTGGTCATCCCGCACGCAGAGCTTGGAGAAGTTATCATACAGGCTTTCGCAGTTCTGCGGATCCTCGGTGGCGGTAACGGCGGCGCAGCGGCTGTGGCTGACCAGCAGGCCGGTAATGGCAAAATCGCCCTTGACCACAAACACCGCGCGCCCTGCAGCCGCGGTGCTGCCAAACAGCTTGAAATGAATATGGCTGAAGTTGGTCAACACGTTGATAATGAGCGCGGCATCATAGATGGGGTCCCATTTTTCGCGGCTGATATCGATCATCAGCTTGAAATAGACGTTATCATAGCTGCGCTGGTCCACCAGCTGGCCGTTTTGCAGGTTGGCAACTTTCAGGCGGTATTCGCGCGCCATTTCCATCAGGTCCATCACAGCCACAATGTCCAGCTGGCTGACGCGGCGCAGCACGGGGTGCGCCATTTTGGTCAGGTATTGCAGCATGTTCAGCTCGGCCCAAAAGTCCGTATAGGGGCCAATGCGCGCCTCGCCGCTGTCCAGCTCCTCTTGCAAATAATCATATTCAGCAATCAGGTTATCATAAATGGCGGCTTTCAGGTCACTGGGGATGCTAACGCTGTATTCCCGCAGCAGCAGGTTACGGCCATCATCGGTGGCTTCATCCACCACGCAGGCACTGATGCCCTCCATCACGCGCTTTTCAGTCTTTTTGGCAGGCAGCATGCGGCCGCTGACCCATTTGCTGATATAGGAAACATCGTATTGCAGGCGCTTGGCCAGGGTATAGTTCTTGACCTCCGCAACTTCCAGCAAATGCTCCAGCAGAATGCTGAATCTATTTTTATCTTCCATTGCACCAAATCCTCTTCACCCATTTAGTTTACACTTTTCTTTTATTCTATTATACAAGTTCCATATTTCGATTGCAAATTCAAATGATAACAGGTAAGGAGAAAACGAAGAAAATATATTAAAATCTTTCACAATTCGCGGCCGCATTCTTTGGCATCCATGCCAGTTTATTGTTTTTTTGTTGTTTGAACTGACAAAGTTTGTTTGTTCTGCTTGTGATATCCTCCAAAAATTATACTTCGCGCGCCATATTTGCCAAATTTAGCCGCAGCTTTTTAGTAGGTTTTGCCCTTGCACCGGCCTGATGTGTTCGCCATGTTTTTGTGTGTTGCCTTTATTATGCGGGTAAGGTAAATTGCGATTTTTTAATCGTGTACTATTTCTAGCTTTCGGCGGGGTGGGGTTCCCCGCCCTACTGATTGTTTAAGGGTGTGCTGCCCATTATAATTTGTTCTGTAGGGAACGGTCTTGACCGTTCCGAGGCCTTGTCCGATTGGTCGTGATGGGATTTGTGGCAGGGCAAGGTGCCTGCGGGCGCAGTGACTGTTCCAAGGCGTTGGATTCGATTGCTTTAGGTTTGCGGCAAGGAACCACCCCTCAGGCCGCTTCGCGTCCAGCTCCCCTCCAGGGGAGCCACCACAATCATGGGGTCCCCCGCCCTACGGGCCTGGCAAATATTTCACCGAACCTATGCCCACAAATACAAAAATGCCGCAGCAGACTGTTACATCTGCTGCGGCATTTTTATTTAGAGGTTAATGGGCTGGTTACAGCTCATTGTTCGGCTGTGGGATTACTGCAGAACGCCGGTGTTCTTATCGAAATGATAAGTGCGGCCATCGATGACTGCATCGCCCTTAGCCATGGTGCCATAGATCGGGTCGAAATAGTAACGCTTGTCAGCGCTCCAGCCCTTGATCATGTGGCCCTGTGCATCGTAACGGACCCACTTGCCGGTGCCATCGGCGCGGTCAGCCCACTGGCCAGCTTCGGATTCCTGATAGACATCCTTGCTGGTGGCTTTCTTGCCCTGGTCAACGGCATCCAGCCAGTACCAAGCGTCGGAAGCCGGGTCATAGATTTCCTTGCCGCGGCCATCCAGGCCCTGGCGAACGCCCTTTTCGTACCAGAAGTCAGCGCCTTTGATGGTCAGCCACTGGCCGTCCAGAGCGATACCGGTGTACTCGTCAAATGCGCAAGGTACACCGTCAATATCGCCTGCGCCCTTAGCCATAGCGCCGGTGATCAGGTCAAAGTAGTAGGTGCCCTTATCGGTCGTCTGCCAGCCCTTGACCATGTGGCCGTTCTCATCGTAACGGACCCACTTGCCGGTGCCATCGGGCTTATCAGCCCACTGGCCGGCGGCGGATTCCTGGTAAACGTCCTTGCTGACGGTCATTGCGCCGCCCTGGACAGCATCCAGCCAGTACCAAGCGTCGGAATCGGGATCATAGATCTCTTTGCCGCGGCCGGTGGTACCCTGCTTCACGCCCTTTTCGTACCAGTACTTCTTGCCGTTTTCTTCAACCCAGCCGTTCTTCTCGCCGTACTTGGCGGTGTAGTCCTTGCCGTTGAAGTTGACAGCAGCGGTGGTAACGCCGCTGGTCTGCTTTACAGTTGCATCCACGAACTGTGCGCTTGCGCAGTTCTTATCGGTGCAGGTAAAGACAGCCATTGCGGTAATGGTGGTCTTTTCAGCAGCACCGTGAGCGGTGCGCGTTTCGGGTTCAGTAGACGGTGCCTCAGTCGGCTCCGGCACAGCAGTCGGCTCCGGCACAGCAGTCGGTTCCGGCACAGCAGTCGGCTCCGGCACAGCAGTCGGCTCTGCCGGCTTTGCGGTCGGAGTTGCAGTCGGAGTTGCAGTCGGAGTTGCAGTCGGAGTTGCAGTCGGAGTTGCGGTCGGAGTTGCAGTCAGTGCTTCAAACGCAGCGCTAACGGTAACATCAGCGGCAGGCATCTTGAAGGTTGCTTTGCCATCGGTCAGGGTCAGCTTTTCGGTCTTTTTATCTTCGCCGATCTGATAGCTGTAGGTCAGGCTGTCAGCCTTGAGCTGGTAGTTATCAGCTGCCTTAACGGTAACGGTAACGTCGGTGCCTTCAACAGCTGCGGCCGGGTCTACGGTAACAGTGCCGTTCTCAGCAGGAGCTGCGGTAACCTTGTATTCCTTAACAAACTCTGCGCTGACGTTGACAGGGTAAGCAGGCATTGCAAAGGTGTAGGTGTTGGCTTTTTCGGTATCAGGCTTCACTTCAACGGTCTTATCGGTGTTGTCAGCGTCTTTGTAGGTAACCTTCACGCTGCCAGCCTTCAGGGCATAGCCGGTCGCGGGCTTAGCAGTCAGGGTTACGGTTTCCTTCTCAGCTGCTTCTTTAGCGGAAGCAGTGATCTCACCATTGGTCAGGGTAGCAACATTGACCGCATAGGTCTTGGCGTCTTTGGTAACGCTGATGGTCACATCGCCGTCCGGCATGGTGAAGGTGTAAACCGTCTTAGCCTTTTCGGTGGTAGCCTGGGCTGCGGCTTCGTCCTGCGCTGCTTCCTGAACTTCAGTCAGAGCAACATCGGTATCGCCGTTCTTTGCGGTAACGGTAACGATATCGGTGCCTTCCTTTTCTACGGTCAGGGTAACGGTATCGTCCTTGATGTAGGTGTTGCTGGTGGTGCCCAGGGTCAGGGTAACGCCTTCAACTGCATCCGGCAGGGTTACAGTGTGAGGTACGCTTTCGGTTGCGGTATGGCAATCAGAGCACAGGTACACATTGTTGCCAACGGACTTGGTTTCCAGCTCGTCCAGAGCCCAGGTATGGCCCTTGGGCAGTGCGCCGTCAGCGTACTTCTTTTCACCCTTGGTCAGGCCGTACTTGTTGGTGCGGGCCTGGGTGTAAGCGGGGGTATCGCACCATGCTTCAACGGAAACATCGGTGGTTGCGCCGCTGCTCAGGTCGCTGACCATGGACTTCATATCCATGCTCTCAACCAGGTTAGCGCACCACATGAACTCTTCGTTCTTGTTCTTCTCGTCAGAGCTGCTCATGTTCTGGTTGTAACTCGGGTTGTAGTTCCAGGACTCGTTCTTGTAGCTCTTGCGGTTTGCATAAGAAGTGCCGGAGGCATCGGTCTTGACTTCTGCCTTGCCGTCCACCAGTTCCTTATAGGTGTTGGACAGGTTGGTGCCGACAGAAACGACCAGCTGATCCTTGGTGGTGTTGATGCCGGTGATCACAGTCTGGCCCTGCTGGGTGGTGGTAGCAAAGCTGTAGCTGTCACGCAGGGTCAAGCCAGCCAGAGGATGGTTCTTGAAGGTACCCAGATACTTCACACTGCTGGTATCATTGGCGCTATCCATGATAACCATGCTCATGCCGGGAAAGTGGGTATCGGGAACCATGTTGCCGTCCTTATCCTTGGTCAGCTTAATGCCGCCATAGACAGTGTTGTATTCCTTCACTTCTTCCACTGCGCCGGTGGTCGGGTCCATACGGTAGATGGCGTTGTTGACGTTGAAGTACAGCATGCCATCATACAGTGCGGTAGAGTGTACCAGTGCGGGGTAGATCCGCTTTGCAGCAGCGTCTGCCAGGCACTCGGTGTTCAGGTTAGAATCCGCTGCACTGCTATCGATCTTATAGATGGTGCCAGCTTTGGCCAGAACCTCGGCATTGCTGTCGTCATCATTGAAGTTGCTGCTGGTTTTCTTCAGATCGTTGTAGTACATCAGGACGATATCAAACGGGTCATCCGTCTTGGTAAAGCTGCTCATGCTGAAGCCGCCGGAGCTGCTGGAATCCGCTTTGCGGATATAGTAGTTCGCATTACGCGGACGTGCTTCCAGAGTATCGGGGCCCTGGTTCTGCATCTTCTTCATGAACTGCTGCATCTGGGAGTTGTTACCAGAGCTGCCGGAACCAGAGTTGCCGTTGTTGCCGTTCTCGGACTGCTGGCGGCGCATGTTGTTATACAGGTTCTGGTTGGTCGTGGTATCAACGTAATAGAAGTAATTATTGTCGAAGTAGATGGGGCTGCAGATAGAGGTGAACCAGGTATCCTCGTAGCAGGTATCGGTGTAACGGGTCTCGTTCTTGTTATCCGCCTTGGTGTAAGAGTAATGCGGCTTGCCGTTGTTCATCACAACATTGCCGTCATCATCCACATCGGGATTCTTGTTCTTGGTGTAGGTGTAGCCATCGTACAGCGAGTCAATGTAATCATAGTACTTGCTGTAACGGCCTTCCAGACCGGAGGGAGAAACCAGGAAGTTGACATGGCGCATGTCGCCTGCGTTCTCAACGCGGGTCTGGGCCATGCACTCGGTGTTCACGTCGTCATAGCAGACGTCAACATAGTACCAGTTCTTGTTGGCTTCGCCGGTGGTCATCGTAGCAGAGTTGCTGTCGCCCTGCAGCTTGTTGACCTTGACTGCGTTGAAGTAGTGGACGTTGTTGAACATGCCGCCGCCGAACGCATTACCGGCAACACTGGTATCAGAAGTATCGCAGTAATACAGGATCTGGGCAAAGTCAACAACAGCGTTATCGCCTACTTCATCGGGGGTCTTCCAGCTGCCGTCATCATTCTTATAGATGCTCTTGTTGTCAGGCAAATTCTGGACCATGTAGTTAAATGCAGATGCATAGCCCAGGCAGATGCAGCCATACTCAACGCCCTTAGCGCCGATCTCGCCGCCCAGCAGGGCGCCGAAAGCAGTCGTCTGGATAGGATCGTTGTTGCCGCCGCCGGTGATATCGCCCATGGAGCCCATATCGAATTCTGCAACCTGGGAGATCCAGTCGTGCAGGATCAGCAGCTTGGTGACATAGTCAGCGCTGTTACCCAGCTCGGCAACCCGTGCCAAGCCTGCATCACGGATGTCTTTCAGAGCTTCGCCATAGTTCATGACGTAAGACATGAACGCCTGCGGCAGCATGTTCAGCATGAATGCCATGGTGGTCGGCGGGACATCATCGTTCGGATCAATGCTGCACAATACCTTGATTGCGCCCATGGTGCCGGTGATGCTGCCATCCTCGCCCTGCTTCTGAACGCCCTTGGAGGTCCAGAACGGGGCAACCACGCCGAAGTACTCTGCTTCGTCCTGGTTGAACTGCGACAGCTGGAAGTAGTAGTAGTTCATCTGCGCAGTCGAGACATCGTAAGTATTGGTGACCTGGTTGCCCTGGTCGTCCACATACACGGCAGTCTTCTGGCTGTCGTACAGCAGCAGGCTGTTCTTGCCCTTGTTGTCGCCGCTCTGATAGGTGAAGTTCACCTTGCTTGCGTCAACCGGGTTGTTCTGCATATCGTACCAGTTGCCGCCGTCCATTGCGGACACCAGGGTAACGCCGGTGCCGCCGGAGGTGGTATCCAGGGTCGGGGTGCCGCCCACGTTGATGTAGACGGAATTGTCATTCTGGTCTACCACAACGCTGACCGGCATGGTCTGCATCGGCTTGGTTTTGATTTCTTCGCCGCAGACAGCGCACTTGAAGGTGACGCTGGTGCATTCCCAGTCAATGGTAACGGGAGCGCCGGCAGAAATTTTGCCGGTTTCGCTGTCATAGAACAGCTGGGCGTTGCTGTAGTCATCGGCCAGCTTGCCCTCGACCTTCTTCATTTCCCAGTTGAAGGTAGCAACAAAGTTGCCATCTGCATCCTTGGACACGGCATGGTTCTGGCAGGGCAGGGCGGCAATGTCGTCGGTGCGGGTGGTGGGTTCCTTGTATTCCTTCTTAACCGGGCTCTTGTCAGCGGGCACGCTGGCAGAGTAAACGGTCTTGCCGGCAACGCCGGGCTTTGCCTCGGTGGTATCCTTGGTTACGGTGCCTTCTACCTTCTGGTAGGCATCGTCCTTTTCACAGGTATACACAGCGGTGTAAGCCCAGCCGTCATCGGTCTTGGTCCAGTAACCATCGGGGGTTTCCTTCCAGGTATGGGTGTGGCCATCCTCCGGGTTGGTGTCATTCCAGTACCATTTCGGCTCGCCATAGGTATGGCCGTCTGCAGCGGCGCTGGCCGCAAAGGTATCGGAGTTTTCAGCAACGTAAGCCTGTGCGTAGCTGTCAGCCTGCTGCGCAATCACTTCATCATCGCTGTTGGTCATGGACTCCATCGCAGAGGTCATGCCGGAGCTGCCGGTAAAGGTAACGGCGGTCACAACGCCTGCGGCGTTCGTCTCATAGCCCAGGTCGGTAACGGCGCTGGACAGATGATACGTTTTGATGGTGGCAGCCATCACCGATGCCATCTCGTCCTTGTTCAGGCCATAGGCTTCGGTGTTGATCTTGCCGGCTGCGGCGTTGGCGTACATGGCATCGGCCAATGCATTTTCCAACGCTGCAAGGCTCATGCCCGCCTTGCTCTGTGCAGTCGCTTCCAGCTTGGCATCATCCTGCTCCAGTTCATGCACTTCGCCCTGGGCAGCCAGCGTTTGAGCTGTCTGCTTGATCAGGTCTGCGGTGCTGGTGAACTTGGGCAGGGACTGCACAGCGCTGGCCGCGCTTGCTGCGCTAGCTGCAACAGACTGCGCTACCGAAGAATCAATCTTGGTAGTTTCGGCTGCTGCGGGAAGCGCCACGCTCTGGGCAACCATGGCTGCTGCCAGCACGGATGCACCAAAACGCTGAAGGTTTTTCTTCATAGTTTTATCCTCCCTTAAGTGTTACTACTTTCCCCTTTTGTGTGAAAAGTGGTACGGCAGATGTGCGGCACTTTGCAGGTGTTGATTGCAAAACGCCTGGTTATGCCCCCTCGGTCTGGCGATCCCTTGCCGGGCTGCGGCCTGCTTTTGGGGCTTTTGGCCCCGGCACAGCGGCTGACAAAACGTTGTACCGGCTGCATGCCTTGATCCCGCAAATGATAACCTTTCCGACACATCTAGGTATATACATTATATCACAGTTGCCAGAATTTGCATAGTTAATTAGCGCGGTTTCTATCTAAATTTTTGTCCTTGAATCAACTGAAACCTGCTTTTCGCACATTATTTGCGCTGCGGTGCGGTGACTCTTTGGCGGTACTTATTAACATTTTTGAATGGTTTATTCCTGCTTTTATCAAATGATTGAACATTTACCCCGATAATGTTCTTTGCAATCTCTTAATCCAATCACCCGGTATTGTGATCGCGCATTTTTTGCCATTTCGGTTTGGCTTGTTGTTGAGAGATTTGGCAGAGATTGGAGGAAACTTGAAGGGAAAATTGGAGGTTGAGAATTGCCCATTATAAATTGTACTGTAGAGAGCGTTCCTGACTGTTCCGAAAACTTAGGGATAGATCAACCCTTGCCCCTTAACCGCGACCTGAAATACACCTTCCCAAGGTAGGGCGGTGTTAGTGCCCCCTCCTGCTCCACTTTTTCAAAGTTCCGAATGGTGTCCTCTCCCCTATCTACAATTCCTGATGTTTTCATGATGCCTTCCTTGGTCTTCCACACCCAGCCTTTGCCCCCTCCCCGTCCCATAAGTCGTACACAACAAAAAGGCCCCTGCCTTAACAGCAGGAGCCTTGAAAGCTATATCACAAGCCGAAAATTACTTCTCGATCTTGGAAACAACGCCGGAACCAACAGTGTGGCCGCCTTCGCGGATAGCGAAACGCATGCCTTCTTCCATGGCAACCGGGGTGATCAGCTCAACGTGCATATCAACGTTGTCGCCGGGCATGCACATCTCAGTGCCTTCGGGCAGGGTGATGATGCCGGTAACGTCGGTGGTACGGAAGTAGAACTGAGGACGATAGTTGTTG
>OGCQ01003529.1_pt1 | contig 13925 bp, 12 predicted proteins | sample 1570161 | NCBI WGS metagenome assembly OGCQ01 (sample SAMEA4384402, study PRJEB24528) | human gut metagenome
TGCTTTGTCAGCAATAGCTGCTACTAATTCTGTTTTGTTCATGGATAATTTCCTCCTCCTGTTTATCTAGGCACCCTGCCTCTAGATATTGTTATACCTGTTTTCCCTATATTTGTCAAGGATATTTACCCTTTTTACCGCGTATTTATAGGCTTTTTAGGCATTTTTAAGATTCAAATCCGAGCATCAAAAAAGTGATTTAAAAAATGTTCTTTTTCCTTCATTTGTCTAACTGCCATCTGCATTTTTTCAACATTTTTTATTGATATCCATGCTTTATTTGAATGATAATATGAATTTGCAACTTTAAAAAATTTTTCTGGATACATCAATCTATTTTTCAAATACTCCAATTCATTTTTCCCCAACGGTATAATTGCTGAATATGCATTGAGTATTCCATCGCTGATCCATTCCTTGAACCCTTGTTTTTCCATTGCCTTTCTTAAGAAATAATACAAATCCTCTACTTGAACATTCTTTTTAAAATGATCAAAATTCACCGTGTAAACATTTAACTTTCTATGCCCATAATTATCTTTTTCAGAAGTCGCATCAAACAAAATATTGTGGTAATTGTATTCACCATGTACCATATATCCTGCATCAATGCTTTGTTGATAAAGCTGTTTATATCCCGAAGCTTTCAGGCTTTTAACCGCTGCGTCTGCCCATGCTTCCATCTGATCAAAATACTCCAGGAACAAATATTCAAACTCCCCTTTCGGAGAAACATTTCTGATGTATGCCCGCACTTTACGTAATTCTCGATTATGTCTTATATACCCCTCCTCCAAATTCTCCGCTTCCGACACATTTTCCATTATTTTTTTTCTCATCAACAAATGTATCTTCGCCAAATTACCTGCTGCCTCAAAAAGTTCTGCCGCTCTTCTTACATCGCATTCCCGCCCCGGCGGCATTCGTCTAAGCATGTAAATACTTCCATCAAACCCCTTTGTTACATAATCTCCTTCCCGGTTTTTCACTGGCATATCTATAGTTTGATAACCATAATCCATAAAATACTCATACAATTCGATAAGCGCAGGAAGCCTCTTTTCAGATATCCCTACCTCTCTCATTAAAAACACACCCTTATCTGTGCTGCATAAAATAGCACCCCTGGTCTTCCGGGTGCTATTTACGGCAATTTCATATTGTTCTAATATATTATCCCGTTCATAATCTTGCATATTCAGCCCCCTGCACTCTACTACATATTCTCTCTATCCTATGAAAACAATTGCGAAAATATGCAAATGGGGACGGGGTTTTTTCAAAAAACCCCGTCCCCATTTGAACTTCAACCTGTCCCTTTTTAAATTGTAGCTTTTTTCAGTAAAATTTCTTTCTGATTCAATTCTGGATCTTCTATAACCATTTCCAGTAATCGATTCAATATTTCACCAATTTCTTTTCCTGGCTTAATTCCAATAGCTATCAAATCGCTACCACTTACAGCCAGTTCTTTCAATGAAACACATTGCTTCGCCTCTTTAATTTTTGCATACAGTATTTCTATATCATCTAGATTTTTTAGTTTTCGTTCCCGCAAATATGTACTCTGTGCTAACACATCCGCACGTCTCACTTCCATATAATATTCGAAAATGTCTTCGCCAATCTTATTCATGGCTCTCCTTACATTTTTCGCTTCTGCCGGCATACGATAATCATGATAAAGCACCAGCCTTGCAACAGTTCGAATTGTCTCATTATCAAATTTTAATCTTTTTAAAATTTCTTTGGCAATATGCTCACTACCAATTGCATGTTTTTTAAAATGTGCCTGTCCCGTCTCATCCATAGTCTTGTACTCAGGTTTCCCCATGTCATGAAGCAACATTGTAATACGTAATATTCTATCCGGACGCACCCTCATTAATGCATGTAATGTATGCTCCCCTACATTGTACATATGGTGTGGCGTCTCCTGTTCCGTCTTCATAAGAAGATCAAATTCCGGCAAAAACTGCTTTGTAATTCCAAGTTCATAAGCTGTCCGTAACATATCCGGTCTATCAGAAACTAACGTTTTTACCAATTCCACCTGAATTCGCTCTGCACTAATTTTCCGAAGCGTTGGAGCCAGCTCTTTCATAGCCATTCTCGCCTCGTCATCAATTTCAAATCCAAGCTGTGCCGCAAACCGTATTCCTCTTAATATACGCAAAGCATCTTCCGAAAATCTTGCCGTTGCATCTCCCACACAGCGAATAACTCCTTTTTTCAAATCTTCCATTCCGCCAAAAATATCTACAAGTCCATCTGCATCATTATATGCCATCGCATTGATTGTAAAATCTCGCCGGAGAAGATCCTCTTTTAACGACCTAGTAAATGTAACCTCCTTCGGATGTCTGTTATCTTCATATTTTCCATCAATTCGATAGGTCGTCACCTCGTATCCTTCATGATCGAGCAATACTGTAATTGTTCCATGCTCAATCCCTGTATCAAATGTCTTATCAAACAATGTTTTTGTTTCCTGAGGCATCGCAGAAGTTGTAATATCCCAATCTTGAGGAATTCGTCCCAATACGGAATCCCGTACACATCCTCCGACCGCATAAGCCTCATAACCATGTGTCTGAAGCGTCTCTATAATCTTTTTCACATTCTCAGGTAATACAATCTTCCGGTTTTCCATTCTCATATGCCTCCTTATTAATCTGTATTATTATAACACACTTTCAATTGGGGACGTGTTTTTTTCAAAAAAACTCTGTCCCCTTTTGAATTGTGTAAAGTTCACCTTCAATTTGTTTTCTAATCCTCTTTACATAACTTTTTGAGACTCCTAGCTTTTCTTTTACTGCATTTTCGAATTGCACTCTACTTTCTACGAACTGTAAAATCTCCAATCCTTGAAGTTGTCTTTGTTCTTGCATATTCCAAAGTATTTCCCACGCCAATTCTACATACTGCCTATACTCTTCCTCTTCTGTATCTAAAAACACATTTTCATCCTTTTCCTGATGAAAAGTTCCAATTGATGTCCCATCTTTAAATTTTTCCTCATATAACTTTAATGCTTTTTCACATAATACTTCTCTATTCTTTCTTTTCCCAGTATATTCCCTCATACTGCTATGTTCATATTGCATTATGTTACTACATATTTTTGCTTTTACTGGATTCATATGAATATAACGCAAGCAGCTCCAAAAATACCTTTCATCTTCTATACACTGCGTATTATATCGATTTTCAAATACATAACCAGTACGATTATGCTTATAATTATAATATTTCGCATATCTTCCCAACACTTTTGCCATAAATATTGGCATAATTTCTTTCTCAGCTTTTGCTAAAAGGTGAAAATGATTTGACATAACACAATATGCATAGATCTCAATATTACAATCTTTTAAATTGTCTTTAAGCAAATTCAAAAACCTGGTTTTTTCGCGTTTTTCACCGAAAATATTTTCCCGATCCAAACCTCTGGATACAATATGATAAAAACCCGTTGCACTTTCACGCCTTGCTCTTCTCGGCATAGGCCTCCTCCTCCCTATCTACTTTTCTTCTATAAATGTTGGCAATTCTCGGCGACACGCCAAATACTGATAATAATGTAGAAATATCATGAATAACAAGAATTGCGTTGTAGAATTAAATTAACACATTTATTTCTATAATGCAAGAAATTTACGAACACAATACCATAAAATTCAATTGGGGACGGAGGTTTTTTAAAAAAACTCCGTCCCCAATTGAATTGTGTTTCTTTCTAGTAAGATTTTCCCCAATATGCCATATGTTTTGCTGGTTTTCCGCAATAAATACATTTATCAGAGATCATCGGTTCATCTTCGATCAAACATCTTGTAGCAGCTCCGCCTGTCTCATATTTCACTTCGCCTTCACATACTGGATCTCCACACCAACATGCTTTTACGAATCCGCGGTTTGCTGCGAATTTTTCTTTCATCTCGTCCATCGTTACTGCTGTATCGATGTGTGCTTTCAGGAACTCTTCTGCCTTATTGTACATATCCTGCTGGATTGTTTCAAGAATCTCACGAAGTTTTGTTGTTATTTCATCTAAGGACACAACAATCTTCTCGCGGGTATCTCGACGTACTACTACAACCTGATTATTTTCAATGTCTTTTGGTCCGATTTCAATACGTGTTGGGATTCCGAGAATCTCCTGCTCTGAGAATTTCCATCCCGGACTCTTCTCTGAATCATCAATCTTCACTCTGTATCCGGCTTTTTTCAGCTCATCAAGCAATTCATTTGCTTTTTCCAGTACTCCTTCTTTGTGCTGAGCAATTGGAATTACGCGACACTCAACTGGTGCAAGGTGCGGTGGGATAACAAGTCCGTCATCGTCACCGTGAACCATGATAAGCGCTCCGATACTTCTTGTGGACAATCCCCATGATGTCTCGTAAACATTCTTAAGCTGATTGTCTTTGTCGATATACTGAATTCCAAATGCCTCCGGAAATCCGCTTCCAAAGAAATGGCTTGTTGCGGACTGCAGTGCTTTTCCGTCGTGCATCAGTGCTTCTACTGTATAAGTATCCTGAGCTCCTGCAAATTTCTCATGCTCTGCTTTTCTACCTGCTACAAATGGTACAGCCATTGTCTCTTTGTAGAAGTCTTTGTAAATCTGCCACATCTGGATTGTTCTTTGTTCAGCCTCTTCATATGTTGCATGAATCGTGTGGCCTTCCTGCCATAAGAATTCTCTGGAACGAAGGAATGGTCTTGTTGTCTTCTCCCAACGAAGAACGGAACACCACTGATTCCATACTTTTGGTAAATCTCTGTAAGACTGTACTGTTCTTGCCCATAAGTCACAGAACAATGTCTCAGATGTAGGTCTTACGCAAAATCTCTCCTGGAGTCTCTCCATTCCACCGTGTGTTACCCATGCTACTTCTGGTGCAAATCCTTCGATATGATCTGCTTCTTTCTCAAGAAGTGCTTCTGGAATCAGGCATGGAAGATATACATTTTCTACACCTGTCTCTTTAAATCTTCTGTCAAGGTCAGCTTTTATAAGCTCCCAGATTGCAAATCCATTTGGAAGGTAGTTCAAGCATCCTTTTACGCTTGAATAATCACATAACTGTGCTTCTCGCACAACGTCTGTATACCACTGTGCGAAATCTTCATCACGTGATGTGATATTTTTTACTAATTTCTTATCCTTTGCCATCACAATTCTCCTTTTTCTTGTTCTTTTATTTCTGTAAAATTCTGTTCATTTCCATTTCAAAAATGTACTTTTACAGGAAATGTTTTATTTCCGAGGAGTTACTTTTTCTGCCGGGAACTTTTCATATAATTTAATAAAAATGTAATTATCTATTATATAAAAAACCGCCGACTCTTCATCTCCCCATATCAGGGACCGAAAGCTCCGGCGGTACCACCCTAAATTAACTGTAGCTATGTTGCAAATATCAGACAGCACAGTTCTCTCCATTCTCCATTAACGCTGGTCAGACGCTGCATTTTCATGCAGAGGCTCCAGGACCGGTTCCATGCAGTTCATAGCAGACACCTCACACCATATAATGTCCTCTCTGAGCCAGCTTACATGTACTAATTCCATTCATCGCCAAAAAGTATATCAATTTGCTCATAATTTTAATCTATCCCATGCACTTTGTCAAGATGTATACTACATAATCCTGCGCGTTGTAATCCTGCGCGTTAATAAATGCCATAAAAAAGAGAGAAGATTTTGAATGAACAACTTCTCTCTTTTTTCTCGGTTGAATTACCGTTTGTGATTGTGATTCAATCACCCTTTACGTTGGTGATTTATTATATCATGTTTTCGGAATTTTTTGATATTTTGCAACAAATTGTTGCTTTTTTATTCATATAAATGTTCTCTATAAACAATTTATATTCCCATTTTGGCAGCTTCAACTTGATTATTTCGACAGCTTCAACTTGCTTGTTTCGGTAGCTGCGTCTTATCTGTCTCTATAATCACATCTGTCTCTATAATCACATCTGTCTCTATAATCACATCTGTCTCTCTAATCACGTCCATCTCTCACCAAGTGACACTCTGTTTATTTCCGATTTATTTCCGTTCAGCCGTGAGTTCCTTGATCTCACGATTCACCCTGTCTCTTAACTGAATCAGATACATATCGGATTTTGGATAGCGCTTGAATGTCAATGGCTCTGGCAGATTCCCTTCAATCAGCTCCATAACATGCTCTCTACTTGTCAAAGATTCCAGTAATTTCAGTGCTCGCAGATCTGTCATAGCTTCGTCATGTACCATCATACGAAGCGACTCTTCCGGCTGTCCATTTTCACCTGGATATACAAGGAATGGATCTCCTGACGGAAATGCTCCGGCCGCATCTGTCACTTCATATGGATTAATGTGTTCAATGGAATACTGGCTGTTATAAAAATTATATCCCCAATGCAATACTCCAATAATTTTATATTTATACAGCTGCACACCGTAAATACGATTTCTTGCAGACGGCATAGACATAAATCGGTTGCTCACTTCATAAAACTGTCCTGTACAGTAATAAGTCCACATATCCGTCAGACCATTTGCAAGAAACTCTTCAATTTCATTATTTCCCGGAACCGGCTTGTCAATTAGACCGTGACGGTAAAATTCATAACTGGATAATGCATCAAATGTGTGAAATCCGTCCAGCATATTTCCAAGAGATTCTTTTGCAGCCTTATAAGACTCCAAATGTTCTTCTCTTGGCTCATCTGAAATGTGAAAATAAGTCACATCTGCAATTTCCCATTTTCTTAGCTTTGCTGTCAACTGTGGGAGAAAACTCTCAAGGAATTTTGTATATTCCCCGACCGCCGGTGTATGCCAGCCAAAAATCTTCTCTTTCTTTCCATTTACAGTTGCAACAACCTTCGGTGCATATTTTGCTCCCCATTGCGAGAACAAATGTGACATTTCAAAATACTCGATTCCACATTTCTTACAGAGATCGATCCAGCGCTTCAGCTTCTCAAATCCAAATACGTACTCTCCATCTTTTACTTCTACGTCAATCAACTGACAAGTCGTTCTCTCAAGTCCAATTGCAGTATCAAGCGGCGAAGTGAATAACGGGGTCAGCATCATATTACAATCACGTTTTACATATTCCTGGAAGTAATTTTCCAGAAGCTTCCAGTGTTCCTCTGAAAACACTTCTACATGATAATAATCCGCCAGGCAATCTGCATGCATCCATTCTGTGTGCATAATATCCAGTTTCGGAAGTTCCGTTCCGATAACTGTCACTTTCTGTTTTGCACTACATACAACTTCACCTTCTTTGATAAGCTGAAGCTCTATCTCATACTCTCCCGCCGGAATCTCATTTGTAATATCCACATCCACCCAAAGGCTGCGCCACTGGCGTGAATAGACAATCACTTTTCCGTCCTTTAAATCTTTAAGAAGATCCGGATACAATCCAGAAGTCGTCTTCAGATAATTATCATCTACAATTCCATTTGTCGCACGTCCGACCGGAACCATCTCCACCGTCCTCACATGAACATGCTCTGCAAGCTCAGAAACTACGCGCACATCTAATCGCTCACGCATTACAAAATCACCGGTATATGCCACCTGAAATGATACCGTCTCTCCCCACAGACCACTTAACATCTGACATTCCATACGGTATACCGGAGTCTCATCTGGGAATACCTTTTCCAGAGAACTCAGTGGTTTCATTTCATATTTAATTACTTTCTGGTCAAAAATACTCATATTTTATTTTCCCCTCTATCCTTTGATTCCACTCAACGTCATTCCTTCTTTGAATTTACTCTGCATAAATACATAGAAAATAAATGGTGGCAGGAAATTGATAACTGCACATGCCATAGTCAGACCTACATCTGTATTATACAATGTCTTCATCATACCAAGTGCCAATGGCAACGTCTTCATTTCCTGTTTTGAACAAGACACCATCGGCCATAAAAAGTTGTTCCATGCTCCGACAAATGTAAAAATAGACAGGGCTATAATAGATGATTTCACCATCGGCAATACCACTTTAAAGAAAATACGCAAACGTCCGCAGCCATCTATTTTAGCCGCATTGATCAGGTCATCCGGAATATCCAGAATGGCCTGCCGCATAATAAATACGCCAAATGCTGTTGGCAATGGCAGGATCAGCGCTTTAAAAGTGTTTAACCAACCCAGATTCTTAATAATCAAAAATAACGGAATAATAATAACCTCTGACGGAACGACCATTGTCATGATTAAAAAGATGAACAACTTATCATTTCCTTTAAAATCCATCTTTGCAAATGCATACCCTGCCAGTGAACATACTGTTACCGTAAGAATTACACCGACAACTGCAACAAACACGCTGTTAAATACGTAATTTGGAAAATTAGCCAGGGAAAAAATTTTCTGATACTGCATCAGTGTCAGCTTTTCCAATGAAAAATCAAAATCATAAGCATTCGTTGTTGATTTAAAAGACATCATTACCATATAAACAAATGGAATCACACTGATAAATATAATAATCAACATAAATATATATATGAAGATCTTATTAATTACTTTTTTCATCCTATATTTCCCCCTTTCTATATCTCTGATGCTTCACGCTTCATCATTCCACGCTGCAACATTGCTATAACCAGAATTACAACAAATAATATATTGGAAACTGCCATTGCATATCCCGCGGAGCTGGAACCTGCAAAGCACAATGAATATGCATAAATCACCAATGTTGTAGATGCATTATTCGGTCCGCCACCCGTCATTGTGTAAATCAAATCAAAGCACTGTAATGATGAGGTAATTGATAAGAACACTGCTAATATAATCGTCGGTTTCAACATTGGCAATGTTATCCGAAAAAATCTTGTCACTGTTCCCGCACCGTCTACTTTTGCAGCTTCATAAAATGACTCTGAAATCCCAAGTAACCCTGAAGAATAAATAACTACATAATACCCTAACATTTTCCAAATGGCCACTGCTGCAACAACCGCCAGTGCTGTCTTAGCATTTCCAAGCAACATAGATGCCTTGATCCCAAACAAGCCAAAAAATGTTTCTACTGCCGGAATTTTTCCGTTCAGCAATTCTCTCCAGATAACACCTGTTGCCGCATTGGAACAAAGTACCGGAATGAAAATAACACTATTTGCAATCTTGCCAATTAACATATGGCGATGACTAACCAAAAATACAGAAACTATGAGGGATAAAATCATTTGTAACGGCACGATCATAACCATTAATTTTAATGTGTTAAAAAGTGCTTTCATAAATTTTGTATCTGTTACCAGCCGCTCATAGTTCTTCAATCCATAAAATGTTGGCGGTGTCATGATATTATATCTTGTAAAACTAAGTACAATTGATATGATGACTGACACAATAACAAAGCCGATCAGGATTACTGTAATCGGCGTAATATAACCATATGGTGCCAGATTTGCTATTTTCTTTTTATTCATAATCGTCCTTTCATCTTATTGCGCAATCATCAATAGTGCAAAAAGATGCCTGCAAAACTTGCAGGCATCGACTATTATGCATTTATTTTTTATTTATTTGCCCAATATTCATCTAACAGTCCGTTTGCATAATCTTCAGCCTCTTTCAGACCTTCATCAACGCTTGTCTCTCCGCTCATAATTCCCTGGAAATCAGCTGCAAGCTGGTTCAGGATCTGTGTTCCACAAGGACCAGCCTGAATTCCATGCCATTTGTCTTTATCCTCTGTATAGATTTTCTCCATCTTCTCATCACCTACATATGGCTCACTCTCTGTAAGTGCAGCTCCCGGGCATTTTGCATGATATGCTGTCATGAACTCAGAACCTGTTACATATTTGATGAAGTCCATAGCAAGGTCTTTATCCTCACATGCAGACATCAGTGTCAGACAATCTGTTGCTCCAAATGTTCCAAAGTCTTTGTTCTTCAGTGAAGTAACAAAATTCCAGTTCAGATCCGGATATGTTTCTGCAAATGTTGTTCCATCTGTCTGTGAAGAACGTGTAATTCCGAATGCTGCTTTTCCGGCACCGAATACATTTGAAAATGCATCAGACCATGACAGTGACATAAAGTCCTCATTCATGTAAGATGTAAGTCCTTTTAACCATGTAACTGCTTCTTTTCCAGCCTCGTCAGCAAAGCTTACAGATTTCAGGTCATCATTATAAACCTGTCCACCGTTCTGCCATAATGCGCTGTAGTAGTATGCATTCAGAATCTGCATTGCTCCGATATCACTTGTATTCATTCCACAAGCAAAACCATACTGGTCAACTTTTCCATCTCCGTCAGTATCTTTTGTAGCTTCCTGACAGATTCTTGCAAAGTCATCCCATGTCTCAGGTGCTTTCTCTCCAAGTGCATTTAAAATATCTTCATTGTAGTATAACACGAATGGAACTCCTGTTACTAATGGCCAGCCATACTGTCCATCCATCATATTACCATTAGAAAGATATTTGTACTCTTTCTTATCTTCATCTGTAACGTAAGAAGACATATCCTCTACTGCACCTGCATCGATGTATGTTGGGAACATCTCGTTGTACATATATCCAACATCCGGACCTTCTCCTGAATTCAGAGCTGTTGTATAAGTCTCTTCGTACTTGTCCCATGGGATAACTGTAAGATTTACTTTACAATCATTTTCTTTCTCCCAGTCTTTTAAAAGATCTCCCCAGTTCTTCTCTGTCTTTCTCTCGATCGCTGTTTCTCACTCTCCTTCCGTTTCTATCTCGCCAGATTTGCTGTCAGATTTTTTGCTGTCGCTCTTGCTTCCACAGCCTGTAAACATAGATACAGCCATAGCAGCAACTAACAGAACACTAACTATTCTTTTTTTCATTTCCATTTTCCTCCCTAGTAGTTTCACTTATCGTGTTTATTAGCTATCGTAATAAAGTATAGCATATTGTTTGAGCACAAAACAAATAGAGATTTTAAATAAACCCTCTTTATTTATTAAGTTTTTAAATAAACGATATTTTTATCATGATACCAGATAAATATTTTAACCATTCGCAAAAAATATTGTAGTTTTCTGCCTATTATTCTGAAATTTAAACACTTATCACAGACAAGTCTTTCTATTTTATTCCACTCAATGTCATTCCTTTAATAAACTGTTTCTGGAACAATACAAATATAATAATCATCGGCATCATCATCATAGAAGCCGCTGCCATAGTTGCCGACATATCCGATACCCTTTGTGTATCGAAAATCACAAGTCCAAGTGGAAGTGTCATCTTTTCCATATCATTTAACATCAAAAGAGGATTTAAATAGTCGTTCCAATTCATCATAGCAGTAAAAATTCCAATTGATCCAATTGCCGGCTTAATATTCGGCAGAACAATACTCCAATAAATTCGAAATGGTCCTGCTCCATCCATTTTGGCTGCTTCACAAATACTATCCGGAAGATCTGCAATGAACTGCCTCGCCATATAAATAGAAAATGCACTGACAAGCCCCGGCACAATTAACGCACCAATTGTATTAAACAGATGCATTTCCTGTATCATCAAATACCTTGGAATCATTGTCACCTGCGGTGGAACCATCATCGTTGCCAGAAGAATAACGAACAAAACTTTCTTCCCTTTGAATTCATACTTCGCAAACACAAATCCAATCAATGTACTTGTAAATATAACCGCAACTGTAATGCAAATAACCACCAGCATACTATTCAAAAACCATTGCCCTATCGGTGCTTTAGCAAACGCTGTACGATATCCTTCCAAAGTCCACTCCGTTGGCAAAAATTTTGTACGATTAGCTCTTATATCAGCATTCGTTTTAAAAGACGTTACTAACATCCATGCCATTGGATACATCATGATAAGAGAAAAAATAGTTAAAAATATAAGTATAATTACATGATGCTTTTTGTATTCACTTTTTTTCTTTTTCATTATTCATAACTCCAATCCGCACGCATAATTCTATTCTGAATCATAGCAACAATAAATACAATTACAAACAGTCCCGCAGCGATTGCAGATGCATATCCCATATCATAACTTCCAAAACTCGTCCGGTATACATAGTTCGTAAGAACCATTGCCGCATTATTTCTTCCACCATCTGGCACAAACACACTAAATTGTGCAAACATCTGGAAATAATTCGCCATTGTCATAATTGCCACAAAAGCAAACGTCCTTCCCATAAGTGGAAGTTTTATCGTGATAAATCTTCTGACCGGACCTGCTCCATCTAGTTCAGCAGCTTCATCAAATACTTTCGGAACGGCTTCAATTCCTGCTGTAAACAGCACCACATTATACCCAATATCTGCCCACAATGTATATACAATAATAATCGCCAACATCTGCCATGTAGTAAGATACCAGTTTCTCGGTGCCATGCCAAATATTGACATAATGCGATTCAAAAGACCTCCATCAGTTCCCACAATTCCATATTTCCATACCATAGATGTCCCTACCATCGGTGCGATACAAGGAATAAACAAAATTGTCCTAAACAATGTTTTTAATCCCTTTGACGGAATAATTGAAATTATTTTAGCCAGAAATAAAGTAATAATAATATTAGCTGTTACTGCAATTACACAAAAAACCACAGTATTTTTCACTGAAATCCAAAACACTTTATCCGCAAGTAATCTTTTATAATTCTCTAATCCAAGGAATTCCTGATAACTGCTAGTAGGATTATAATCAAAAAAAGAAATACCCAGACCATACACAACTGGAAATACAGAAAAAATAATCAAAAATATAAATCCCGGAATTAATACGCTCGCTACAAAACGATTATTCTTCATCTATAAGTTTCCCCATTTCTAAAAACGGCAGAGAATCCCTCTCGGAACTCTCCACCTAAATTACTGCCTGCTACTTTATGGAATAGCTAAGCTGACACTTCTCTGAAATTTCTTTTGAAGCATCTGCTAATGCTGTCTCTACATCCGGATTATCAGACTGACACAGTTCAATGAACATATCATTGAAAATATCTCTCATATCAGATGTGTTGTAAGGTCCCATCCACTGACCATTTGGAAGGATGTCTAACAAAAATGCGATATTTGGCATTGCATCTTTATATTCCTGACTATCAAGTAAAGATTTTCTTGGCGGCAGCTGATTACAAGCAATATTGTGCTCGACCAGATTCTCCGGCTGGCTAAAGAACTCTACAAATTTCCATGCGCCTTCCTGATTAGCGCTGTTCTTTGGAACCATAAGTCCCCAACCTGTCTCAGAAGCAAATGCCATCTTATCTCCATACTGTGGAACAGGAACATATTCAAAATCTTTACCATATGTAAGACTGTAAGAATCTGTTCCTTCACCAATTGCCCATGAACCTACAGAAGACATATATCCTTTATCCTGATATACATCGTTGTAGCAATACTCACCAGCAGTCAAGTTCTCGAGATCACATTCTCCGTCTTTTACCATGCTAAGAATTTCATTCATAGCTTTCACACCTTCTGGTGTATCAAATTTAACGGAATTATCATCCTGAATATACTGTCCACCCTGCTGAAGAATCATTGCAAGGTAGTTACAGATCAGAGCATCTGTATCGATCATCTCGAAACCTTTCATCTCTGATACATCCCCATTCATCTTTGATACCTGCTTGGATACGCTTCTCAACTCATCCCATGTCTTTGGAATTTCAAGCCCGAGTTCTTCAAATTTGTCTACGTTATAGATGACACCAGATGCGTTTGTTGCGTATGGAACGCCGTATGCTTTTTCTTCTTTGTCTTTGTTTACGTCATAAACCATCTGCATATAAGAATCCTGGATGTTGGAGATGTAATCCTGATCACTTAAGTCAACCAGCATTCCTGCACTCTCTACTTCTGTATAGTTGTTGTCTCCACCCATCATTACGATATCAGGCATATCGT
>OGCQ01003535.1_pt1 | contig 13907 bp, 8 predicted proteins | sample 1570161 | NCBI WGS metagenome assembly OGCQ01 (sample SAMEA4384402, study PRJEB24528) | human gut metagenome
ACGAAAAACCCTCATAATACAGCTCATGTTCCGGGAGGTTCTTCCGGTGGATCCTGTGCGGCAGTGGCTGCGTGCGAATGTTATTATGCACTTGGATCTGATACCGGCGGATCGATCCGTCAGCCAAGTTCCTTTTGCGGAGTAGTGGGACTGAAACCGACGTACGGTACAGTTTCCCGTTATGGACTGGTGGCATATGGTTCTTCACTGGATCAGATCGGACCGGTGGCAAAGGATGTGGCAGACTGTGCAGCAATCCTGGAAGTGATCGCATCCCACGATGAGAAAGACAGTACGTCGATCGAACGGGATGACTGTGATTTTACAGAAGCACTGGTGGAAGATGTAAAAGGACTCAGGATCGGAATCCCGAGAGATTATATGGGCGAAGGACTGGATCCCGAAGTAAATCAGGCAGTCATGCAGGCAGCGAAAGTGCTTGAGGAAAAAGGTGCAGTGGTAGAGGCGTTTGACCTGGGACTCGTAAAATATGCGATTCCGGCATACTATACGATCGCAGCAGCAGAGGCAAGTTCCAACCTGGAACGTTTCGACGGAGTAAAATATGGATATCGTACCAAAGAGTATGAGGGACTTCACAATATGTATAAAAAGACCCGTTCCGAAGGATTCGGAGCAGAGGTAAAGAGAAGGATCATGCTGGGATCTTTCGTATTAAGTTCAGGATATTATGATGCCTATTATCTGAAAGCATTGAGAACAAAAGCCCTGATCAAGAGGGAGTTTGACCGTGTATTTGAAAAATACGATCTGATCTTAGGACCTGCTGCCCCGACAACAGCACCGGAGCTTGGAAAGAGTCTGGATGACCCGATGAAAATGTATTTAGGAGATATTTATACGATCTCTGTCAATCTTGCCGGACTTCCGGGCATGAGTATCCCGGTAGGAAAAGACAGCAAAGGGCTGCCGGTGGGAATGCAGCTCATTGGAAATGTATTCGACGAAAAGACGCTGATCCGTACCGCATATACTTATGAATGTGCGACAAAGAAAGTGCATGAAGTTCCTGCACAGATCGGACGGACAACGGAAAAGGAGGTACAGTAATCATGGCAAAGCAGTATGAGACAGTGATCGGGCTGGAAGTGCATATCGAACTGGCAACAAAGACAAAGATTTTCTGTGGATGCAGTACTGAATTTGGTGGGGCACCGAATACGCATACCTGCCCGGTCTGCACCGGTATGCCTGGGTCGCTTCCGGTATTGAATAAGCAGGTTGTAGAATATGCGATGGCGATCGGACTTGCAACAAACTGTAAGATCACGCAGGTATGTAAATTTGACCGCAAGAACTATTTTTATCCTGATAATCCGCAGAACTATCAGATTTCCCAGCTTTATCTTCCAATCGCACGAGATGGATATGTAGAGATTGAAAGCGGAAGCGGAAAGAAAAAAGTGCGGATCCATGAAATGCATATGGAGGAAGATGCAGGAAAGCTCGTTCACGATGAATGGGATGATACATCACTGGTTGATTATAACCGAAGCGGAGTTCCGCTGGTAGAGATTGTATCAGAGCCGGATATGCGTTCCGCTGAGGAAGTGATCGCATATCTTGAGAAACTCCGTATGATCGTACAGTATCTGGGAGCATCGGACTGCAAGCTGCAGGAAGGATCTATGCGTGCGGATGTAAACCTTTCTGTTCGGGAAGTTGGTTCGGATACATTTGGTACAAGAACGGAAATGAAAAACCTGAACTCCTTTAAAGCAATCGCTCATGCAATTGAGGGAGAGCGTCAGAGACAGATCGAGCTGCTGGAAGAAGGAAAAGCAGTGACCCAGGAGACAAGAAGATGGGATGATAATAAAGAACATTCCTATGCAATGCGTTCCAAAGAAGATGCACAGGATTACCGTTACTTCCCTGAACCGGATCTTGTTCCGATCGTGATCAGTGACGAATGGATCGAAAAAATCAGGGCACAGCAGCCGGAACTTCGGACAGAGAAGCTGGAGCGTTACAAAAAAGAATTTGACATCCCGGAATATGATGCAGAGATCATTACAGAATCCAAGCATATGGCAGATCTTTTTGAAGCGACGACTGCGATCTGCAATAAGCCGAAAAAAGTATCCAACTGGCTGATGGTAGAGACGATGCGTCTGATGAAGGAACACAGCATGGAAGCAGAAGATCTGAAGTTCTCACCGGTGAATCTGGCGAAGCTGATCGAGCTTAATGATGCGGGCACAGTAAATAGTTCTGTGGCAAAAGAAGTATTTGAACAGATCTTCCTGAATGATATTGAGCCGGATGTATATGTAGAAGAGCATGGACTGAAGACAGTCAATGATGCAGATGCACTCAGAACGACGCTGGAGAAAGTCATTGCTGACAATCCACAGGCAGTCGCTGATTACAGAGGAGGAAAAGAAAAAGCACTCGGTGCATTGGTCGGACAGACGATGAAAGCCATGAAAGGAAAGGCAAATCCGGGAATGGTCAACAAAATGCTCCGGGAAATGCTGGGATAATAACTGAAAATAGTTTTTCATCATTTCTAATAATAAAGTAAGGTGTTTATGACCTGTCTCAGATAATCCGATGCATAGGATATCAGGTCATAAGCACCTTTATTAATATACCAGTCTAATCAAATCCCTTTCACTAAACGGATGCGAGACAGATCCGAATAGTTCCGAATCAGACAAAAAACAGCAAAAAAATGTGGGGGGGGTGACAAGATTTGAGAGGAAAAAAGAGATACAATAAAGTAGGATGTATCTTAATATAAATAAGATACTCACGAAAATGGGAGGAAGGAGATAAGTTTCTATGATGAAAGGGAAACTAAAAAAAGCGGTTGCACTTGTGACAGCATTAAGCTGTGTGCAGATTTCACCGCTTGCAGTGACTGAAGTAGAAGCCGCACAGGATGCAGTCAGTGCTACGAAGAGTGGAAATATTGTGACCATTGGAAATGATAAGCTCAGCCGTGAGTTCAGTATTTCTGATGACAGGCTTTCCACGACAAAAATTGAGAACCTGCTTGGAAATTCAGTGTTCACACCGGGAGAAAATTCAGAAGAATTTGTGATTAAGACGCTGGATGAGACAAGTAACGGGGCAGTTTCATTGGAAGAATATACGACCAGTGAGGGAAATAGCAGTCAGATATTAGACGGGATTACCGATACAACAGGCAATTTCTGGTGTTCTAATTCGGATGATATGAAACTGGTAGTAAATTTTGGATCAGAAAAAGAAGTAAAAAAAGTGGTTTATACACCGCGTTATGATAATAGTGCGAAGTATAACTGTACCGGACGTCTGACCAAACTGAAGATCCAGTACTGGGATGGCAGTGCATGGCAGGATGCAACGGTTGGTGGAAATGCAGAAATTTCACTGACAACCGATGCAAATACAAAGCCGGATGCGATCGAGCTGGATGAAACAGTGACGACATCCAAGATCAAACTGGTTGGTATTGAGTCCTACCACTGGCAGGATGCAAACCGGAATAAGTTTATGAATGTCGGAGAACTGGATGTGCAGGATACAGCCGGAACAACTGTTCTTGACAAAGGTACATAGATTGCCGGAAAAGAAATCAAATCCAGTGAACTGACACTGAAATCGACTTCGATTGGTGATACAACAGCAGTGATCAATGATGTCAATAAGACCGGTAAGATGATTACTTTTGAATTTGATCCGGTTCAGATGGGAACAGGCGAAGCCAATATTACAGAAAAGATTGTCATGTATGATGGGGATCATTTCATGCGTAAGTTCCTGGAGATTGACAGTGAAGATAAGGATGTCCGCATGGATTATATCGATGGCGAGCATCTGACAGTCACAGACAGCGATAAGACATGGACTGTTCCGAAGGGAGTCGGCGGTGTTGTAGAGATGAGCGAATATAAGGCAAATCTCGGACAGCCGATCTATATTGATGGAATGTTTGTGGGATCAGAATTCCCGGAAACTGATACACAGATTGAATCAGGTTTGGGACATGTACGCTACTATACAGGAAAGAATTTTACAGATTTTGAGAGAGACGGACAGCTGACTGAGGATGGAAAGTATATTTCCTGGCAGACCGTTGTTGGTGCAAGCCATAGTGACGGAAGTGATCAGGGAGTCATCCAAAGTGATTTTTATGATTATATCGACAGTATTGCAACTCCGTCAGATTTCCGTCTGCAGTACAACTCCTGGTTCGACAACATGATGAGAATTGATGATGATAATATCCTTTCCTCATTCATTGAAATCGAGAAGGAACTGACACAGACCGGAGTTCGCCCGATGGATTCCTATGTAGTGGATGATGGATGGAACAACTACAATGATACATCGGTTGTAGATTCCGTACGTTCAGGAACGACCCTGAATACAACAGGATTCTGGGAGTTTAACTCCAAGTTCCCGAATGGACTGACGACATCCAGTTCCCTGGTAAATAAACTGGGATCTGATTTCGGTGTATGGATTGGACCAAGAGGAGGATACAACTTCTTCGGTTCTCTGGCAGATATCCTGACAAAGAGCGGAACAGGAAGTAAGTCCGGTGGTTCCATTGATGTTGCAGATGCAACTTATGTTCAGAAGTTTGAAGAAATGGCGATCAACTGGATGCACGACTATGGAGTAAACTACTGGAAGTGGGATGGATTTGCAGATGTTGCACAGTATAATGCATTCCCGTCAGGAGAAGGCATTGTAGGATACAGTGAGGAACACCGCCATATGTATGGTGGACAGAATCAGATGTACCATGTGACAGACCTTTGGGAGAAATGGATCGTGCTGATGGAGAATGTCCGTCAGGCTGAGAAAGATTATAATATTAAGAACTTGTGGATCTCCCTGACCTGTTATGTGAACCCAAGTCCATGGTTCTTACAGTGGGCAAACTCTGTATGGTTACAGTGTGCAGGAGACCGTGGAGAGATCAGTAATGGTACACTGAATAATAAGATGGACAATATGCTGACTTACCGTGATGCGAACTACTATGAGTTTGTTCAGGTACACCAGTTTCAGTTCCCATTGGCAAATCTTTATAACCACGATCCGATCTACGGAAGTGAAGGAACAGGAATCGTAGCTGACTCCATGACAGCAGAACAGTTCAAGAATTACCTGTATATGATGGGAACAAGAGGAACTGCATTCTGGGAGCTTTATTACTCTGATTCACTGCTGGACAAGGATAAATATCTTGTAAATGCAGAGTTCCTTGAGTGGGAGGAAGAAAATTTCTCCAAGCTGAAGAATGCGAAGATGATCGGTAGCCATCCATCCAGTGCAACAAGACTCAGCACTTACAGAAATGGTGGAATGAGCAGCGGTGAAGTACAGAATCCATATGGATTTGCATGCTTCGATGGAAATGCAGGAATCATTTCCATGAGAAACCCGTCTGCAACAGAGAAGACGATCACATTTACACTGAATGATGCAATCGGAGTTACAAAAGCCGGTACTTACCACATGAGTACAGTACATACTTATTCTCCGAATGGAACGATTGCGACAGCAAAAGATACTTATACAAAGGGTGAAGAAGTATCTGTTACACTTCAGCCGGGAGAAGTACAGGTATGGTCTCTGAGCCAGGATGCAGATACAACTGCACCGACATTCAAGAGCCTGACAACTGTTTCAGGAACAGAGCTTCAGGTGCAGTTAAGTGAAAAGATCAAAGGAAATGCAGGCCTGAAAGTAAAAGTGAATGACAAAGTAGTTGATAATGTGACAGTTTCAGAGTATGCAGACCTGCGTACATTTAAACTGACATTTGCTACAGCACTGAATGATGGTGATGTTGTAGAGGTATCCGCAGAGAGTGGAGCAGATGCAGCCGGAAATCAGATCACAGGAAAGATCTCAGATCCATACTATGCAGAGAATAAGATTGCAGAGAAAGAAACTGTAGAGGGAAGCAATAGCGAGATCAGTGGAAAAGACCGCAGCGTAGAAGGAACCAACGGATTCACAGTAGCAGCACAGGTTCAGACAGCAGACAGAGGCGTTGTCCTTGTAAAGCAGGGAGATGCTTATGAACTCGGAATTAATGCGGAAGGACATCCGTATTTCACGGTAAACGGTGTGACAGCAACAGCTGATGCAGTTATTTCCGATGCAACAGAATCTATGATCGTTGGTGTAAAAGAAAATAACGGACTGGTTCGTATTTATGTAGACGGACAGATAAGTGCGTCTGTATATAATGCAGAGAACAAAGAGTTCGCAGTTCCTGCAGCAAAGATCGTTGGTAATGGTGTAAACGGAGCTGTGACAAATGTAGCAGTTTATGACAGAAGTCTTGGTTACGATGAAGTTCCGACATCAGGACTGGCAGAGACTGTGAAGAAGATCACAGCAGAAAAAGATAACTGGACAACAGAGTCCTGGACAGCAGCCAATATGGATACGCTTCTTTCCAATGCAACGAGTGCCATCTCAGGTGGAGATGCTTCAGCGATCCAGGCAGCAAAAGAGGCACTGACAGCAGGTTATGCAACACTTGTGCCAAAAGTAGTAGAGAATCTGGCATATCAGAAAAATGTAACATCTGCATGGGTAGACCCTGATGAGACAACAGATATGACCAATACAAGAAGTCCGCTTTCCAATGCAGTAGACGGCGTTTACAATAATTCTGATAAATATGCAATCTATGGAAAAGATGGAAAAGATAAAGGTTCTTATATTACGATCGATCTTGGACAACAGTGCAAGATCAACAATGTAAACTTATGGCGTTACTGGTCTGATGGAAGAACTTATAAGGCAACCGCACTGGTAGTATCTGATACAGCAGATTTTGCGAAGAAGACAGTTCTCTATTACAGTGGAGATTCTGATGTATATAATTTAGGTGTGGATCCGACAGATACATTATATGCAGAAACTTCAGCAGGAAAAGCATTATACAGCGGAGAAGCTGTGACAGGAAGATATGTACGTCTGTACGCAATGGGTAAAGTTGGAAGTAATACTACAAGCGGACATGAGAACCATATCGTAGAGATTCAGGTAAATGGAAGTGCAACAGATTCAGATCCATACGATCTGACAGAATACCGGAAGATATTAAAAGAAGCAAAGACAGAGGCGGCAAAGGATATTTATACAGCAGAATCTGTAGCAGCCCTGAATGAGCAGATCACAGCATCTGAAGCACTGATCACAGAACTTGATGCAGCGATCAATGCAGGAAATCAGCCGGATAAGTCCTGGTCTGAAGTAGCCAATGCGAAGGCAGCTCTTGAGGCAGCCGTAGCAGCACTGGCAAAAAATGACGGACCGGTTGTAGAAGAAGATGCAGATTATACAGCAGTAAATGCAGCAAAAGAAAAAGCTGCAGGAGTAGACAGAAGCAAATATACAGATGAGAGTCTGAAAGCACTGGATGATGCAGTTGCAGCGGTAGTAGAAGGACTGAAGAAATCCGAGCAGAGCAGAGTCGATGCAATGGCAGCGGCAATCAATAATGCGTATGCAGCACTGGTTGAAAAACCGGCTGTAGAAGAGGATGCAGACTATACAACAGTGAATGCAGCAATGGAAAAAGTACAGAAGATTGACAGAAGTAAGTATACAGAAGAAAGTCTGAAGGCTTTGGATGATGCAGTCGCAGCGGTAGAAAAGGGTCTGAAAGAATCCGAACAGGATAAAGTTGACGCAATGGCAGCAGCAATCGAGAAGGCACTGGATGGTCTGAAAAAGAAACCGGCAGCTGACGATGATAAGAAGAATGATTCAAAGAAAGATGATTCAAATAAGAATGACTTAAATAAGAATGATTCTGATAAGAAGGCAGATGCCGTTAAGACTACTACAGTGAAGACCGGAGATGCAGCCAATGTAATTCCATTCTTCGGAATGACATTGCTTGCAGCAGGTGCAGTGATCGTAATTGCATTTAAAAAGAAACGCAGAGCTTAAGAAATGCAGACAGGATGAAAATGAACTGAGCTGCGAAAAGCTTTGTTAAAAAGAAAAGAGTCTGGATATACAGAAAATGTATGTCCGGACTCTTTTGTTATTCTTCCCCCCAAAAAATTATCCACAATTTTATCGACAAAAAAGATGAGTTATGAACAAAATACAAATTGCAATTCCAGTATTTGTCATGTATTCTGTAATTACTCCGATTCATGGAGCATCTGAATTCAGAACAAGGTCAACAGCTTTTATTCAAAGCATCGATTCAATGTAATTAAAATAAATGGTCAAAATGAAAATCTGCAGAGAACAGTCAGAAAAAAATCATCAGTAGAAAGGAATTGCCTATGAAGAACAAACTGCAAAATTATTTTCCAATCATAAGGACAAGAGGGGAGGTGCTTGAAGAATTAAGAGAAAATAAAGAGTTGTGGAAAACTTTTTGTGGATGGAAAGAAACCTGTCAGCAGGAATATCTCGATCTATGTACGGGAGTGAAGGGAATCAAATTATTATATGATACTTATTTTAAAGCTATTATGAATCCTGATACCAGACCGGATCGGTTTAATGATTTTATATCAGAGATGTTGGGACAGAGAGTGAAAGTATTAAAGGTACTGCCAAATGAGTCTGCCAGGATTGCGGCTGAAAGTTCGCTGCTGGTGATGGATGTTGTAGTACAGCTGGAGGACGGAAGTATTGCAAACGTAGAGGTGCAGAAGATCGGGTATCTGTTCCCGGGAGAGAGAAGTGCGTGCTATTCGGCGGATCTGCTACTGAGACAGTATAAAAGAGCAAGGGAGGAACTGGGTGCAACATTCAGCTATAAAAATATAAAAAAGGTATACACAATCGTCTTGTTTGAAAAGAGTGGCAGTGAATTCAGAAAATTTTCAGCAGAGCTGTACCTGCATCGATTCCGACAGACAAGCGATACCGGCGTGGAGATCAATCTATTACAGGAGTATACGTTTGTATGTCTTGACATTTTTAATAACATCATCCACAATAAAGATAAAAAGATAGAGAATAAATTGGAAGAGTGGTTGGTATTTCTAAGTCAGGATGATCCGGATATGATTATGAAACTGTTGGACAGGAATCCTGAATTTCAGAAAATTTATGAAGAAATCTACACTCTGTGCCTGAATATGGAAGGGATGATGGAGATGTTTTCAAAAGAACTGGAAATTATGGATCGAAATACAGTAAAGCTGATGATCGATGAGATGGAAGAAGAACTGAACGAGACGAAGCGGAAAGCGAAAAAGGAAGTTGATGAGGTGAAAAGGAAGGCAAAAGAAGAAATTGAAGAAGCGGAAAAGCGTGCAAAAGCAGCGGAGGAAGAGACTGAAAGATTACGCAGGACTTTGGAGGAGCAAAAAGGTAAGAGGGATATTTCTTGACAGATCTTCAGGGAAGGTGTTAGAATATCCCCGTTACAATTAAATGAAAGATGCGTAAGGTGTCAGTCGGACAAAATGTCAGGACTGGTGAAAAGGGAAACAGGTGCGAATCCTGTACGAACTCGTCACCGTATTTCGTGAGCAACAGCCGTAAGACCACTGGGAGACCGGGAAGGTGAGCTGGATGCGTCTGAACGATCAGCCGGGAGACCTGCCTTTCGCAGTACAGGAACGAAGAGTTCAGGTCACGAGGAACTGGCGGTACGAAAGAATAGGACAGACTGTTTTTTATAAAAAAGACAGTTTATTCGTGTAAAGAAGATATTATGTGAACCCTCGTTTTTAACGGGGGTTTTATTTACTTATTTATGCAGACAAAAGCCAGAGTCGGTGTGTATATCTGTATATCTGAACCGTTCTGTTCCAAAAAGCATTGATCAAAGATCAGGGAGGAAAAGATGAAGAAAAAATTATTGACAGCATTTCTGGTAACTGCACTTGGAATATCCATGTTAAGTGGATGTGGTGGAAAGAACAGTGACGACAATTCAACCAAATCTGAACAGTCAACCAAAGAAAAAGATCAGGAGGCGGCAGATAAAGTGGCAAAGCTGATTGATGATATTTATGTGCAGGAGAGGACAGACAAGACAGATGAGCAGTGCGAAGCTGCAAAGAAGGCATGGGATGCATTGACAGATGCACAGAAAGAGTTAGTAGAAGGTGAAAATGCAGACCCGGATTATTTCGGAAGAGATACGGGAGACGCATCAAAAGATGATCCACTGAATGAGGATGAGATTGGGGAAAATGAACTTTTAGTTGTAAGTTTCGGAACTTCCTTTAATGACAGCCGTGCAGAGGATATTGGTGGAATTGAAAAGGCACTTCAGGCAGCTTATCCTGAGTGGTCTGTAAGAAGAGCATTTACGGCTCAGATCATCATCAACCATGTTCAGGCACGTGACGGAGAAAAGATTGATAATATGGATCAGGCTTTAGAAAGAGCTGTAAAGAACGGTGTCAAGAATCTGATCGTGCAGCCGACGCATCTGATGCATGGTGCAGAATATGATGAGCTGACAGAAGCAGTGGAAAATTATAAAGATAAGTTCGAGTCAGTAAAAATTGCAGAGCCACTGCTTGGAGAAGTTGGTTCCGATGCAACTGTGATCAATGCAGATAAGGAAGCCGTAGCAAAAGCGATCACAGCAGAGGCAGTAAAAGTAACCGAGTATGAAAGCCTGGATGCTGCAAAAGAAGCAGGAACAGCATTTGTATTTATGGGACATGGAACATCTCATACAGCAAAGATCAGCTATTCCCAGATGCAGACGCAGATGGAACAGCTTGGATATAAGAATGTATTTATCGGAACAGTAGAAGGTGAACCGGAAGAGACTTCCTGTGAGTCAGTGATTGAAAAGATCAAAGCAGCAGGATACAAAAATGTTGTACTTCGTCCGCTGATGGTTGTAGCAGGAGATCATGCCAATAATGATATGGCAGGCGATGATGATGATTCCTGGAAGAGCCAGTTTGAAGCGGCAGACGCATTTGACAACATTGAGACTCAGATTGCCGGTTTAGGTGAGATTAAAGAGATCCAGCAGCTTTATGTAGCTCATACAAAAGCAGCAATGGATGCAGAATAGGAGATTATTTTTCATGAGAAAAAGACTGTTGGCAGTGACACTTTCTGTTATGATGACTGCCTCAATGCTTGCAGGATGTGGCGGTAAGGCAGATACGAAAGATACTAAGAAAGTACAGACAGAACAGGATTCTTCAAAAGAGGAAGGAACGGCAGAAGAATCTTCGGAAAAGAAAAATGCAGCAGAAGATGCAGGACTGGAAGATGGTGTATATACTGCGGAATTTCATACAGACAGTTCGATGTTTCATGCAAATGAGACAAAGGATGGAAAAGGAACTTTGACTGTGAAAGACGGAAAGATGGTCTTTCATGTCACCCTTCATTCAAAGAATATTGTCAATCTGTTCCCTGGTAAGGCAGAGGATGCCCAGAAGGATGGAGCAGAGCTTCTGCAGCCGACCGTAGATACGGTGACCTATTCCGATGGAACTACGGAAGAGGTTTATGGATTTGATATTCCGGTTACAGTGATCGATCAGGAGTTTGATCTGGCTCTGATCGGAACAAAAGGCGTGTGGTATGACCACAAGGTAAGTATTGAAAATCCAGTAAAAGACAAATAAATCTTCTTAAAAAGCAGATTTGTACAGATGGCAAAGTCGGGGGCTTTTGACCCCGACATCTATGAATCTGTATAAAGAATAATTCGAGCTTAAACGGAGCATACTGAGTACGATAAAAAGGAAAGGTATGCTCTTTTATTATGAAAAAATCGCATCTGTATGATTTCTTATATAATATAGCAGGAAGTATTTTGTATGCGGCAGGGATTGATACCTTTGCCGGGGCAGCAGGATTTGCACCGGGCGGTGTATCAGGACTTGCCCTGATTCTGAATCATCTGTGGGGACTGCCGGTGGGGATCATGACCCTGGTTTTAAATGTTCCGTTAGTCCTGATCAGCTATAAAGCAGTAGGAGAAAAATTCCTTCTGAAGACAGCGGTGACCATGCTTATTTCAACATTTTTCCTGGATATTGTATTTCCCTTTTTTCCGCTGTACCGCGGACAGCGTCTGCTGGCAGCAGTTTATTCAGGAGTCTTGCTGGGCGGAGGAATGGTGTTGTTCTACCTGCGGGGTTCGTCCTCTGGAGGAATCGATTTTCTGACTATGGCAATAAAAAAGAAGCATCCGTCGTTTTCGCTTGGGAAAATCACCCTGATGATCGATCTTGCAGTCATTCTTCTTGGCTGGCCGGTATTCGGGGATGTGGATGCAGTGCTGTACGGACTGATCGCTACCTTTGCCTCGGTGGTGGTGATCGATAAAGTTCTTTACGGGATCGGGGCAGGAACACTTGCGATCATTATTACGTCTGACGGGAAAAAGATGGCAAAAGTGATCCGGGAAAATGCAGACCGTGGTGTGACACTTATAGAAGCCATCGGAGGGTATACCGGACAACAGAAAAGTGTATTGCTGTGTGCCTGCTCCAAATCAGAAGCATATACGGTTCAGGAGGCAGTGAGAAAGACGGATGAGACCGCATTTCTGATGTTCACCGAGACGAGTGAAGTATTCGGGGAAGGGTTTAAGCATCCCTGAAGAAATGGGAATATCCGGAGAAGGCTTTCGTCATTCCTAGCTTGCAAATTCCCGTGTCATACCGTACAATAAAATCCGTTGGATAAAAGAAATTGGATAAAAGAAATTAGAAACTTGATGAAATACGATTCAGGAGAGGCGGTATACCATGGGCATGATACGTGCTGAAAAGCTTGTATTTGAATATGATAAACGAGACGAAGACGGCAATGTGATCGGAAGCCGCAGAGCCATTGACGGAGTGGACATCGACATTCCGCAGGGGTCTTTTGTGGCAGTGCTGGGGCATAATGGTTCAGGAAAATCCACACTGGCAAAGCATATGAATGCAATTCTTGTTCCGACAGACGGGACAATGTGGGTGGACGGAAAAGATACGAAGGATATGGAGAAACTGTGGGAGATCCGGCAGAGTGCCGGAATGGTCTTTCAGAATCCGGACAATCAGATCATCGGAACGGTGGTAGAAGAGGATGTCGGATTCGGACCGGAAAATCTCGGAGTTCCGACAAAAGAGATATGGAAAAGAGTAGAGGACAGTCTGCGTGCTGTCGGGATGCTGGATCGGAGAAAAGATTCTCCCAATAAGCTTTCGGGCGGTCAGAAGCAGAGAGTGGCGATCGCAGGAGTGATCGCAATGGAGCCAAAATGCATTGTACTGGATGAGCCGACTGCCATGCTGGATCCAAATGGAAGAAAAGAAGTAATCTCTGCAGTGGAAAAGCTTCGGAGAGAAAAAAATGTGACTGTGATCCTGATCACTCATTATATGGAAGAAGTGGTGGATGCAGATCAGGTCTTTGTCATGGATGATGGTCGGATCGTTATGCATGGCACACCACGGGAAATTTTCAGCCGGGTTGATGAACTGAAAAAATACCGGATGGATGTACCACAGGTTACGATGCTGGCAGATGAGCTGATCCACCGTGGAGTGGATCTGCCAAAAGGAATTTTAAGAAGGGAAGAACTGGTAGAAGCATTATGTCGATTACGTTAGAACATCTCAGTTATGTATACAATCCGGGAACCGCTTACGAGAAGCACGCATTGAAAGATGTCAGTCTTGAGATTCCACAGGGACAGTTTGTCGGGATTATTGGACATACCGGTTCAGGAAAATCCACTCTGATCCAGCATCTGAACGGATTGATGAAAGCAACCTCAGGAAGGCTGCTCTATGAAGGAAAAAATATTTATGAAGAAGGATACGATATGAAGCAGCTCCGCACGCAGGTCGGACTGGTGTTCCAGTATCCTGAATATCAGTTATTTGAAGTGGATGTATTAAGTGATGTCTGCTTTGGTCCGAAGAATCAGGGGCTTTCAAAAGAAGAATGTGAGGCACAGGCAA
>OGCQ01003536.1_pt1 | contig 13897 bp, 16 predicted proteins | sample 1570161 | NCBI WGS metagenome assembly OGCQ01 (sample SAMEA4384402, study PRJEB24528) | human gut metagenome
TTACTTCATTTGCTTCAGTTTCCTGAAGCGTCGCGCTCAAAATTATCGACTGGTAATTTTCAGAAGTTATTCACTTCTGCATCATTCCATTCGTCTTTTCAAGCACCTGATTTTTTATGAGCTGAAGCTCTTCAAAACCAGATGCTCACGCTTATCGGTTCGTTATTCAGTTTTTAAAGATCGTCACTGCGTCAGCAGCGAAGAACACGTATATTACAGATGAAAAATTTAAATGTCAAACTTTTTTCTTATCAGGACCTGAACCGGAGCCCCGGTTCATCGTCATCTTTGACATATGAGCCATTTTTCTTCTATAGTTTTCAGTAATTTCCACCGCTTTAAACGTGCCATCAGGCTGAAGCTGAGTGAACACCAGAGTTTCAGCAATTTTTACTGCGGGCGATTCATTTTTCATGATTTCAAACGCCCAGCGAATGGAACTCCACCCGAGCTGCTCAATCCAAAGCCTGAATTCCACCTTGTCACCCGCTCTGAGAGGCGCGCTGAATTCCGCCTGGATTCCCGCCATCGGCGCGTAGATCTGATTCGTTACTCCAGGGCCAAAAATTTTTTCCCCGAGAATTTCACGGAAAAAGGCTTCTTCCGTGTCCACTGCCCAGCGGAAGAAATGCGGATGAAAAACGAGCCCTGTCGAATCACAGTCTGAGAAATGGATTGTGAAGGGTTTTGAAAAAACACTATGCATCGGACTATTCCTCATTTTCACTGCGAATCCGAAGCGAAAGGCCCGTGATCACGAGATTATCCTCGATCAGATAGCCCGGGAAATACCGCTCGAAGGCTTTCTCATAATAGTGAGCGGCGCCTCCGGTAATAACGAGCTTCGGTTTCGCCGCCTCTCCCACCGCTTCAAGTCCGCCGGAAATAAAACCGCGAACACAGTCCGTGATCCCGGTGGAAATCCCATCGCTCGAATTCTGAGGGAACGTCTGATACGTACCGCTCGGCACATGGAGTCTCGCGGTGCCCTGCTGAAGGCTCTTAAACATCATGGTCGGTCCCGGGGCGATACGTCCGCCCAGGTATTCGTATTCCCCCTCTCCCCGGCAGATGATGCTGTCCGCTGTCAGCGCGGTCCCCATCTGAACAATGAGAAGGTTCTCGTCCGGGTGTTTGCTCACAGCACCCAGCGCCGCGTACCAGCGATCAGGACCGAGCTTTGTATAGTCGTCATAGCGGTTGACCACATGAAAGGCGCCGTTAAATTCCCGCTGGCTTCCCAGCAGCTCAATCCTTGTCCGCTCACACACCTGCTGAACCGTACTGGCAATGACGCTGTGAGCCACTGTGCAGGCGTAAATCAGTTCCGGTCTCTGATGCCGGTAAAAGTCTCTCACCTGCTCGGCCAGCATCACCATGTCGCCATAGGTGATTACGCCGGTATTCTGAGGTGTTGTCGCTTCCGCCCACTTGAGAGCTGAGTTGCCGATATCAATCAGATAGGTTCTTTTCAATGCCTGCACCTTTCTCTATTTTTATTGCCAGTGGCCTATCCTACGCCAGCAGAGCAAAAAAAAGACCGGATTAACAGAAATCCGGTCTAGTAAAGGAGAGATGTCTCAGCAACTCATCTGTGATGAATCATGTTCCTGGAACCTTAACAGAAGCTGAAAGAAAGGCCCGCCGTCATTTGTATTTCCCGCTGTTACAATGAACTTAATAGATAGGTGAAATACCATAGGGGATGCACTATGAAATACAGGCTGCTCAAATTCATCATCGGCGTGCTGGCTCTTGTTGTGATCGGGCTTCTTGCCGCCCCCTGGTACATTTCGGATCCCGATATTGAAAAGGCGATCGCCAAGGATCTCACTTTTGTCGCGGCCGGCCTCATTGTTCTTGCCGCTATCGGTTTCCTGGTCAATATGACGGACACCAAGATCCACGAAGATCAGGCCGCCGCTTCCGGGAAAACCGATTCCCCCTTCTCTGATAACAGTCTTTTTGACGCAAAGATCCGCGCGATGCATGAACGCGCGAAAAAAGGATGCATGTCTACCCGGAAGGACACGTCTGCACGACCCAGATTTCTCCGATGGATCTGGTACTGAAGGCACTGGATCCGGACGATATCATCGTTGACTGCTACGGCAACGACAAAAAAGGCTATCGCACCCGGTTCTATGGATCGCTTGACGGCGGTACAAACTGGTATGAAATCAAGGTTCCGTCTTCTCCTGCTGACCGCAAAACCATGCTGAAAGTGGCACTGGGTCTTGCCTCCGTCCATGATTTCGCGAACCAGACCCGCATGAGACTCAGGGAAAAGATTGTTGCCGGAACAGATAACGGCGTCGACGTGGCTGAGCTTTCAAGCTGGGAAAAGTCTGTGAAGACTCCGGACCGCGAAGAACGGAAACTTGAAATGACAGACGGTGAGAAATCCGCCTGACACCCAGAGGTACCGATATACCAAAGGGCGCTTCATCACTGAAGCGCCCTTTTTTCGGCTCTTTCATTTAAAAGTCTCTCACCTTTCCACGAAGCTTTTTCACTTCGCTTCGCAAAGTCTTCGTCTGACGGACTCTGCGAATGCTTGCCCGGGTGGGTTTTGTCGGTATGCGGAAATCCGGTATTTCCGAAGCTCCATCAATCAGCTCTCGGAGCCTGCGGTACGCCTCCGCCAGATTCAGTTCCTGAGTACGGTTATTTTCCGCCCGGATCGTAATGACGCCGTCAGCCCCAAGCCGCCTGTCCCTCAGCGCGAGCAGTCTCGCTTTCAGTTTTTCAGGAAGTGAACTCGCCCGGATATCAAACTTCAGCTGAACCGCGGTCGCGACCTTATTCACATTCTGTCCGCCGGTGCCGCGGCTCCGTACCGCCGTCCATAACGCCTCTTCTGCTTTAAACTCGTAGTGAATCTTTCTCACGTGTCACCTTGCTTCAGTTCGGGGTGATCGCGGCTGTATGTTTAGGAGCACAGGAATCATGTCCTTACTGAAAATCGGTATTGCCGCCCTTGCCGTGGCGGTTTTGGTCACTGGCTGCGACCGCGCCGTTACCCGGATTTTTTCACCTTACGAAAACGACAGCCGGAATGTCAAGCGCATCGGCACCGCGGTCGGGTCCCCGATCTATCGGATCGTGGATGACGACATGAAGTGTGTGGCGATTTTTACGCCGCAGGGCGACAGCGCAGCCGTTTCCTGCGTGAAAACGGATGGAACACCCGCGAGCCCAGCCGCCGGGCAGACCGGCGGTTTTCTGAGCCGCTGAGCATTAGGTACAGAGCCGCTGCGGATCCTTAATGGGCCGCAGCGCGGCGGCGGAAGCGGATCGGACGGCCGTGGGTGACGTGCTTTTCCTCACGCGTCGCCAGCCAGCAGATAAAGGATCCGATTACCACGAGCGCCACACCCTGCCAGAAGACCAGCGTCAGGGTGGCACCCAGCATCAGTGCGCCAAGCAGGCAGGACAGCACCGGGGTGAAGTAGGACCCAATCGCGAGAACCGTCATGCTGCCCTTCTGCACACCATAGGTCCACACGGCATAGGCGCCGCCAAACACACAGCCCGCGGCAATACAGAGCAGGAAGCCGTTCCAGGTCGGAGCGGGTGCTTCAAGACCGCCGGAAAGGAAAATCCCGGCAAAAATCAACGCGTCAATACCGAAAATAATCGGGGTCGGATTCTGACCATTCCCCCAAGCGCGGCTCGCGGAACTGAAGAGCGCCCAGGCAAACGGCACCGAGAGCGGCAAGACCATAAGCAATCGGATTCTCGGCAATATGACCGGCAATCTCAAGCGGATGGAATCCGTGGCCTCCCGCCTGCACGAGTCCAAGGCCCGCAAGCGTAAAGAGGAATCCGATTGTCACATACCAGCGGGCTTTCTGATGATTGAAAAGCACCGCGCAGATCACCGTAAGACTCGGCCAGAGGTAATTCACCATGCCGACCTCAAGCGTCTGGCGGCCGCCCTCAGAAAACTGCAGCGAGAACGTGAAGCAGAGCGAGCAGATAACAGAAAGCGGGAGCCCGAGGAAGAGATACTTCTTCGAGTACCTGGACAGATGAGGAATCCCGAAAACGAACAGCGTAAAGAGCATTCCGATCACGTAGCAGATCGTGAGGCCCTGAGCCATTCCAAAGACTTCCTCAAGCGACCGGATGAGTCCGACCGACATACCCCAGCAAACCGGTGCGAGAAGCCCAACGAGGGTCGCCCGATCTTTTTCCTGCAGCATAAGAAAAATGTCCAGCAAAGAAGAAATTCAGGAACGGAATTCTATGCCTAATTTTCTTGATTATTTTGCGTTTAGTCTTAATATTGAGTCCCGCGTAGTAGGGATGTTCCCCAACTTCTTGAGGAGAGTAAAACTATGGATCTTTCTTCGGTAATGAACCCGAAGTCGATCGTGCTTGTCGGTGCATCGACCCGTGATCACACAATTGGCCATGACCTGCTGCATCGTCTGATCGATTACGGCTTCCAGGGCGACCTTTATCTGGTCAATCCGAAGGGAGGCATCCTGGAGGGCCGTGAGGTTTATACGAGCGTGTCCGCTCTCCCCGATGGCATCGATCTCGCCATCATCGCGATCAACGCGAAATACATGCTGGATACGATCGATCAGTGCCACGAAAGAGGGATCAAGGGCATTGTCGTGATTTCGGCCGGATTCAAGGAAACCGGCGCGGAAGGTCTGGCGCTCGAAAAGGCTCTGACTGAACGCGTACATCAGTACGGGATGACGATGGTCGGCCCGAACTGCCTCGGTGTCGTGAATACGAACCCGGCGGTCCGTATGGACGGCTGCTTTGCTGAGACGCTGCCCCGCCGCGGCGACATTGGTTTCGTTTCTCAGTCCGGCGCTCTCGGCGGCGGCATCCTAAATATTCTGAAGGACCTCGGCATTGGCTTTGCCCAGTTCATTTCGATCGGCAATCAGGCTGACGTGAATGCGGCAAGCGCGATTGAATTCTGGGAAAACGAAGAGGATGTGCATCAGATCCTCCTCTATATGGAATCGATTCTCGACCCGAAGGCGTTCCGCAAGCTCGCTACCCGTGTGTCGAAAAAGAAGCCGATTCTTGCTCTGAAGGCCGGCCGGTCCGCCGCCGGCGCGAGTGCCGCCTCCTCCCACACCGGATCTCTTGCCGGCGCCGACAAGGCTGCGGACGCGCTGCTTCGTCAGTCCGGCGTGATCCGCGAGAAATCCCTCAGCGATCTCTTTTCGTCTGCCAAGGCTTTCTCGCTCTGCCCGCTTCCGAAGGGCGATCGGATTGCCATTATCACGAACTCGGGCGGCCCCGCCATTATGGCGACCGACGCGGTCGAGGACTTCGGCATGCAGATGGCAAAGCTTTCCGAAGAGACCAAGGAAACGCTTCGCTCATTCCTTCCGTCCGCTGCCTCGGTGAAGAACCCGGTCGACATGATCGCCTCTGCCCCGCTCGAGCATTACCGCAGAACGCTTGAAACCGTCATCGCGGACGACGGCGTCGACATGATCCTCACGATCTATCTGCCGTTCCTCGGTCTTAAAGACACGGATGTCGCGGACGCGATCATGGATATCCGGGCGAAGCACCCCGAGAAGCCGATTGTCGGCGTCTTTATGACGACGCAGGAATTCTTCTCGTCGCTCGCCGATAAGAATGTGACCGTTCCGTTCTATATGTATTCAGAGGAAGGCATCGCGGCCCTTGATCGTCTTAACCGTCAGCGGAAGTGGGTTGAGAAGCCGGAAGGCCGGATCGAACGCTTTGCCGTGGACCAGGAAAAAGCCAAGGCAATCATCGCCGGTGCTGACGCGGAATCCCGCGACACGCTGACCACCAAGGAAAGCATCGCGCTGCTCGATGCCTACGGCGTCCGTGTCTGCCGCTCCGCTCTTGCGAAGACGGAAGATGAGGCCGTCGCTATCGCGAATTCAATCGGTTATCCGATCGTGATGAAGATGACCTCAAAGACCACCTCCCACAAGACTGACGTGGGCGGCGTGCGTGTCGGCATCGCCTCTGAAGAAGCCCTCAGGCGTGAATACCGCGACCTGATCGCGAAGCTCACTGAACGCGGACTCGATAAAGGCCTTGAAGGCGTTCTGATCCAGGAAATGGTGAAGAGCTCGCGCGAAATGGTGTGCGGTCTCGCGACCGATCCTCAGTACGGCCCGATGATCATGTTCGGTCTCGGCGGTGTGTTCGTCGAAGTGCTGAAGGATATTTCCTTCCGCATTGCTCCGCTCACGGATCAGGACGCGTCTGAAATGGTGCGCTCCGTCAAGGCCTGGAAGCTTCTCGAGGGTGTCCGCGGTCTCCCGCGCGCCCAAACCGATAAAATCGAGGAAACTCTTCTCAGGCTGTCCCAGCTGGTGACGGATTTCCCCCGTGTTTCCGAGCTCGATATCAATCCGCTCATGATTTCCGATAAGGATGGTGAAGCGATTGCGGTCGACGCCCGGGTGAAGCTCGCGAAGGCATAAGCTTTCAGCCGGCTTTGCACGGCGTAATACCGGATCTGACCGGGCCAGTCTTTAACAGACGGCCCGGTTTTTTCATGCTTACCTTTATCATCAGACACCTGCAGGAAACGGCAATCGCCGCTCTCATTCTCACGGCTGCGGCCGCGATTCTCACGGACTCGGCCTGGGCCGCGGTCATTGGCGGCGCTCTGACGCTCGGGCTCTACGCCTGGCTGGGCGGCCGGTACGCCTATCTGAACGCGCGGCAGGCTGAAATCGACGCCTTACGCCCGAGCCTCGCCGCGTCACCGTCAGACTTTGACCGGGAGTATGTCACCGAGCACGTCAGACCCGGTGACCTCATTGAGCCCCGGAACTCCGGAACATCCGCGGATAAAAAGACGTCTGTCGTCACGCTTTTCCACGGTCACTACCGGCCGATCGCCCGGCTCATCGTTTCGTCTGACGATCCTCTCCCCGGCGCGCTCTCCAAAGGGGCCTTTTTCGGACGGGTCAAATCGGTTCCGGATGGTAATACCGGAGAATTCAGGATAGAAATTCAGGCCAAATCCCCGAAGGACGACAGACTCATCTAAAATAAATAGCCAGAAAGCGGGAGCCTCCGTTTTTCGCCTCAGCACCTCACACCAAAGTCGGGAAAACATGCACTCAAAAACCTTTACCCCGATAGCAGGAAAGATCCTGCTCATTCTTGCCGGCAGCGCATTTTTCGCTCTGCCCGCGTCTGCGACTCCGCACGACACTGAAGATCCGCTTTCCTTTATCTTCTTTACGCCTCCGGAACCTGCCGCGGCGCCGGCCCCTGCCCCGCTTCCTGATGCTGAAGCCGCTCCCGCGCCGACCAAATTCGGGCTCAAGATTGTTAAAACCGTGAAGCAGCAGCTTGGCACGCCATACCGCTACGGCGAAGAAGAGCCTGACAGCGGTTTTGACTGCTCGGGGCTTGTCTGGTGGGTCTACCGGCAGCACGGCGTTAACCTTCCCCGCACGACGACTGAACTCGCGAAGATTGGAGAAGATATTCCGCTTTCTTACGCCCATATCGGTGACATCATTATTTTCCGTACCGGACACGGAGCCACGGGGCTGCATACCGGTATTCTCACCGGCCCATCCCGCTTTATTCACGCTCCCCGCACCGGAAAGAACGTGATGGAAAGCACTCTGAATGAATACTGGGCTCCGAGAATCGTGACGATCCGCCATGTGCGCGGTCTCCGTCTCCCGGAACGGTTCCCCTCTGCGGACGAGATTTCTCTTGCGCTGAGCCAGATGAATCCGGCTGATTTCGGCAGCGCCCCCGAAGCCGATACGTCGATTGATCCTCTTTTTGACGCTATTGCACTCGGTGAATCCGAGCCCGCCCGCCTTGGGCCAGCGAACACCGTGAAGAACAGCGTGAAGTCGACCCGTCACCGCTACGTGCTCGCGAAGAACGAAGTGGTTCCCGCGCGCGAGGCTCTGCAGGCAAAGGCTGTAAAGACCTCTGCCAAAGCTGCTTCGAAGCCAGCCGTTCAGACCGCAAAGACCGCCCGCAAAGCAAAGCCCGGTTTTACCCGTACGTCGCTTCGCGGCTACCGTTCCGCTCACCGCCGTGCCGCGCAGCCAAACATCTGATCAATAAGGCATCTGCAGGATGGTTTACCCCGTTTCCTATAACGATTACACGAAAAAAACACCTCTTCTTGACCGTTTCATCCGCTACGCGCTGATCCCGACAGGATCAGATCCGGAAAGCCAAGCGTCCCCGAGCGCCGCGCGGGAATTTGATCTCGCGCGGGTTCTTGAGTCTGAACTCCGGGCTCTCGGCGCAAAGGATGTGACGCTTTCCGAAAAAGGCGTGGTCACCGCGACGATTCCCGCGTCCGCCGGAGCTGAAAAAGCGCCCGTGATTCTCCTCAATTCCCACATGGATACGTCACCTGAAACCTCCTGTGAGGGCATTCATCCTCAGGTGGCGGAAGCCTGGAACGGAGACGCGATCGCACTCGACCCGGAAAACAAAATCCGTCTTGATCCGGAAGTATTCCCTGAACTCAGGCGCCATATCGGTGAAGACATCATCTGCACCGACGGCCGCACGCTTCTCGGCGCGGACGACAAAGCCGGGGTTGCCGCGATCATGAATGCCGCGGAGTGGTTCCTCACTCATCCGGATGATCCGCACGCTGAAATCCGGATTCTTTTCACACCGGATGAGGAAATCGGACGGGGTACGGATTCTGTTGATGTGCCGGGACTCCGCGCGTCGTACGGTTTCACGATCGACGGGGGCGATGTCGGTGGGCTTGAAAGCGAGACCTTTAACGCCGCCACTGCCCGGATAACCTTCACGGGGATTTCCGTTCATCCGGGTTCCGCCAAGGGAAAGATGGTGAACGCGGCGAAGCTGGCTGCACGATTCATTTCTCTCCTTCCTGAGTCTGAGTCTCCTGAAGAGACAGAGGGGCACGAAGGCTTCTTCCACCCGATCTCAATCTCTGGCGGCGTTGAGCATGCCGAAGTGATCCTCATCATCCGTGACCATGACCGCGGTGCCTTTGAGGACCGCAAGATGTGGCTCGCGGCACTTGTACAGAACTTCGATACCGGCCGTGCCGCTCCCGCGCAGGTGGTGATTCAGGATCAGTACCGCAATATGCGTGACTATCTCGCCGGGCACGAAAATATTCTGGACCTCGCCCGCGCGGCGTACCGCGACTGCGGAATCGAGCCGATTGAGGAGCCGGTCCGAGGCGGAACGGACGGCGCCTTCTTCTCCGCGAAGGGACTTCCCTGCCCGAATGTTTTCACCGGAGGCCTTAATTATCACGGTATCTACGAATGCATTCCGGCTCAGTCGCTTGAAAAAGCCGCAAATGCCGTGATCGCCATTCTGAGGCGTTCCGCCTCTCTACCCTAAATTCGTGATACGGTCTCGGGCCGCATTCGGATTTACCATTAGAATGAAAGGAAAGCGGGCTCCGCGCCCGCGGCCCTGACCTTTTTCTGGAGTCTCAGCCTATTCCGATTCTTCAAACACCTTAACCAGAAGGGACTTCTTTTATGGATTCCGTTTTACAGATGGTCGGGCTTCTGATCCTCGTCCTCTGCTCGGCGTTCTTCTCGATTTCCGAGATTTCACTCGCCGCCGCAAAGAATGTGAGACTTCAGGGGCTCTCCGAAGCAGGCGACCAGCGCGCCCGGGAAGTTATTGCGCTTAAGGCCAATCCCGGGCCCATGTTTACGATCGTCGAGATCGGCGTTAATGCCCTCGCTCTAGCCGGCGGTATTCTTGGGCAGGATGTTTTCATCCCCCTCTACAAATCGGCATTCATTCACGTGCTCAGCGACTCCTCCGCTGACACCGCAGCCTTCTGGCTCGCGTATCTCACCGCTACCCTCCTCTTCGTTCTCTTCGCTGACCTGATCCCACGCCGCTACGCCATGGCGCGCCCTGAATCATGCGCGATCCTCGTGATCCGCCCGATCACCTGGCTCAACTCGGTTCTGAAACCGGTTGTCTGGGCTCTGAACAGCTGCGCCACTTTTGCGATGAAGAAGCTTGGCATGCCGACGCACGCCGGTGAGCGAGTCACAACGGCAGACGTCCTCGCGACCGTGAACGCAGGCGTCAAAGAAGGTGTGATTGATCCTGAAGAGCGAAGCGTGATTGAAAACATCTTCTCGCTTGAAGACCGGACGGTCTCCACCGCTATGACGGCGCGCGACGATATCGTCTACTTTCTCAAAAACGAGAGCGACGAAAGTATCCGCACGAAAGTCGTCCAGAACCCGCATCATCAGTTCCTCGTCTGCGAGAAGACGATCGATAACGTCGCGGGTTACGTGGACAGCAAGCAGCTTCTCACCCGCCTGGTTCAGGGAAAGCGTCTGGATCTGACGGAAAAGGGGCTCCTCAGCCCTGTGAAAATGATTCCGGAAAGCCTCTCCATGTCGGAAACGATTGAAGAAATCCGGAACACCATGGCTGACTTTGTGGTGGTGATCAATGAGTATGGTGAAGTGGCCGGTCTCATTACCCTGAATGACGTGATGAACACCATCATGGGCGAAATGGTCGGCCTGGATGAGGACGCCCAGATCGTGAAGCGCGATGAAAACTCGTGGCTCGTTGAAGGCTCCACCTCGCTTTACGAACTGGAGAACACGTTCGATCTCCCGGATATTGAAGACAATCCGCCGTATGAAACCGCGGGCGGTCTCGTCATGTTCCTTCTCCGCCGCATTCCGAAGAGAACCGATAAGCTCACGTTCGGCGGCTATCAGTTCGAAGTGGTGGACGTGGATAAGAACCGCGTCGATCAGCTGCTTGTCACAAAGCTGCCGAAGGGCGGGATCCCGAAGCCCAATTCCGGTACCACCGCGAATACCAGGAATCAGACCCCGTCCGGAAATACTCCGCAGGATATTTCCGAAACACATTAAGCCCATCATCCTAAGGGGAAGCACGCCTGGCCCCCGCTTATAACGGGGAGCCTATACTGAGAGGGATTCACGAAGCCCTGTTTTAAGTGATTCATTAATTAAAACAGGGAATTATGAAAATACCTCAAAGGAGAATTGGCGTGAATACAGGATTTGCTCTCAGATTGACCGCAGCCGCGGTCGCGGCCTGCGTCGCCACGGGCGCTGGAGCCGCAGTCAAGGACGGAACCTTTACCGGCACCGGGAACGGCCGCGGCGGTCAGATTACCGCTGCTGTGACGTTCAAGGGCGGAAAGATCGCCGATGTCAAAATCACGAAGCAGACAGAAACCGTCGGGGTTTCGGACTCCGCGCTCAGGATTCTTCCGAAGGAAATTGCTGAGAAGAACACCCTGAAACTCAATGCGGTGTCCGGTGCCACGCTTACAAGCCGCGGAATCCTTGAAGCCGTGAGGAACGCTGTCAAGGCGGCCGGCGGCACCGATAAGGACTTCATGACAGCCCCGGTTGCCGTGAAGAAGACCGCCAAAGCGGCTCCGAAAGAAATCAAGACTGACATTCTCGTGATCGGCGGCGGCGCGAGCGGCATCACCGCTGCAGTCCGAGCCGCGACTCTCGGCGAAAAAGTCATTCTCATTGAAAAGATGCCGAATATCGGCGGCGACACGCAGCTGAACGCCGGCACCCTGATCGCTACCGGCTCCCGCTATCAGCGTGAGGTGATGAAGGAAACGAAGGACAGCCCTGAGCTCGCCTACAAAGACATCATGAAGGCCGGCAAAAATAAGAATGATCCGGTCCTCGTTCACATGACAACGCAGAACGCGGGCAAAGTGGTCGACTGGCTGATTGATGACCTGAAGATTCCGTACGGACCGGCTGCCACGCAGTATCCGGATCACTCCGCAAACCGTCAGCTCGGTGTCGAGGGGCGCTCCGTCAACTTCCTTCGCCTGATGAGCAACGAGCTGAAGAAGAACGGCGGCGTCATCATGACGGACACCCGGGCGCAGAAATTCATTCTCGATAAGAAGGGCAATGTCATCGGCGTGAAGGCGCGTCTCGCGGACGGTGCCTATGTGAACTTCTCCGAAAAGGCGACTATTCTCGCCTCCGGCGGCTACGGCGCAAACCGCTCGATGCTCCCGAAGAAAGTCGCTCAGGGACTTTTCTACGGTCTTGACTCCGATAGCGGTGACGGTCTGAAAATGGGCCGCGAGATCGGGGCCGGAACGATCAATCTGGACCTCGTGAAGCAGTACCCGCAGGGCGTTGAAACGACTCCGCATCACGGTCTTGCCGCCACGGCTTCCTCGACCGACACGATGAAGAAGTCGGGAGCCATCTACGTGAATTCCGATGGCCGCCGCATTGTTGATGAGCTCCAAGGACTTGGAACTCTCACCGATGTTACGAAGGCTCAGAAGGGCCAGATCATGTATATCGTGATGGATCAGGCCGCGTGGAAGGAATACGTCGCGAAGTCACTCGAGGACAAGCTGGTCGCTTCCGAAGCCGATCTCTACAAGTGGGAAAAGATCGTGAACAACGGCCGCCCCGTCATGGCTGAGGGTAAGACACTCGCTGAAGCCGCGAAGAAAATGGGGATCAACGCAGCGCAGCTGCAGAAGACTGTTGACCGCTGGAACGGTTTTGTGAAAGCCGGAAAGGACGCGGATTTCGGCCGCAAGGTGCTGAAGCCGCTTGCCGGAGGCCCTTACTACATCGTGGAGCAGAAAGTCCGTTTCTGCACAACGCTCGGCGGTCTGAAGGCTAACGGCAGCATGCAGATTCTGAAGAAGAACGGCAGGCCGATCGGCAATCTCTATGGCGCCGGCTGCGTTGTTGGGGGCGCGAACGGCGCTGACTCAATGACCGCCATGATGAATTCCTGGGCCATTATCTCGGGCTACGTCGCCGCGGATTCCGCAGTGAAGAGCCTGAAGAAGTGAAAAATCACTCCGGTTTCGGCTGAGTGATCAGGGGGCGGCGCGGGATCCTTCGCGCCGCTCTTATTCCATCCGGTCCCCCATCCCCTCTTTCCGCAAAAAGCCTCAGGTCTTTTTTACGCGTTCATATAATAACAATTATCATTAACATTTAGAGAACGGTTATGTCCGATTTTTCACTCGTACTCCAGATGGCAGCGCTCGGTACCGGGTTCTGCTTTCTGATGACGACGCTTGGCGCGGCATCTGTCCTCTTCACCGGAAAAGAATCCAGTCCCGCGTTCCAGAGAATTTCTCTGGGATTCGCTGCCGGCATTATGGTGGCGGCGAGCGTCTGGAGTCTTCTGATTCCATCCCTTGAAGCGAGCAGCAAAGACGCTATTCCGTGGCTCCCTGCCACCGGCGGCTTCGTGCTTGGTATCGCTTTTCTTCTTCTGATGGATAAGACAATCCCCCACTGGCATCCGGCGGAGGATTCCCCTGAAGGACCGAAGTCCAACCACTCGCGTACAGAACTTCTCGTTGCCGCGGTAACGCTTCACAACATCCCGGAAGGAATGTCTGTCGGGCTTGCTTTCGCGATGGCCGCGATCACGGGAGAGGCAAGCACGCTTTCCGCCGCAGGCGCTCTCGCGCTTGGCATCGGGATTCAGAATATTCCGGAAGGCGCCGCGGTTGCGCTCCCGCTGAAAGACGCCGGTCAGTCGCGCGTCAGGGCTTTTATCGGCGGGTCGCTTTCCGGGATCGTGGAGCCGATCTTCGGGATTCTCGTGGTTTTCGCGGCCTCCTTTATCCAGCCCTACATGCCCTGGCTTCTCGGGTTCGCGGCAGGCGCCATGATGTTTGTGGTGGTTGAGGAGCTGATTCCCGCGGCGCATCTCGACTCCAAGCGTCACGACTCCACGCTCGCTGTCATGGCGGGATTCCTGCTCATGATGGTGCTTGACACCTCGCTCGGTTAACCGCGGAAACCGCTTTCACTATCAAAAAGGGAGACAGGCCGCAAAGCCTGTCTCCCCCAAACTCCCGGAACATAGCTCCGGGATTTTTTCATTCTGGAAAAAATTCCTA
>OGCQ01003537.1_pt1 | contig 13896 bp, 14 predicted proteins | sample 1570161 | NCBI WGS metagenome assembly OGCQ01 (sample SAMEA4384402, study PRJEB24528) | human gut metagenome
ATGTGCGGCAAACTGTGTCCGTCACGCAGATGGCACAGAATTGTATGTGCGCTTTCGGCAGAAGCCGGACTGCATGGAGGTCGTCCTGACCAACAACGGTGCGGTGCCAAAGGAAAAGATCACAGAAGGCGGAGGCCTTTCCATGCTACGTCAACGTATCGAAGAAGCAGGCGGAAAAATGGAGGTTTGGAGCATCCCTCGCTTTACGCTGATGCTCAGCCTGCCGGAACAGGAGAAAGCAGCACATGAGAGTGATGATCGTTGAAGACCAGACCATGATCCGCAGTCTGCTGGAAAGCTATTTCCGCGCCGAGGACGGATACCAGATCACAGCGTCCATCCCCGGCGCAAAGCAGGCGGTTGAGGTGTGCCGGACAAGCTCTGTCGATTTGATTTTGATGGATGTGCAAACGGAGAACCGCGAGAACGGCCTGACTGCCGTTCGCCAGATCAAAGCGATACAGCCGAAGAGCAAAATTATTGTTGTGACCTCGCTGATCGACTGCGCCGTTCTGGATGAGGCAAAGAGGGCCGGGGCCGACAGCCTGTGGTATAAGGACTCTACACAGAAGCGTTTGATGGATGTTGTCCGGCAAACGATGGCGGGTGAACATATCTTTCCGGACGCGCCTCCGACGGTCGAGATCGGCATGGCAAAAAGTACGGAATTTACAAAGACGGAATTGAAAGTTCTGCGGCATCTGATGCGGGGCTTGTCTTACACGCGCATCGCGGCGGAGATGGGCTGCGAGATGTCGACGGTCAAATTCCATGTGGCAAATATGCTGCAAAAAACCGGGCTGGAAAACAAGCTTCAGCTTGCGCTGGCAGTCAGCGACGTCAAGTTGATTGCCGATCTGGCGGAAGAATGATGGGATTTGATTTTCTGCTTGTGCAGCCACAGGCATTTATTGAAAAGAAGAAGCCGCGTCTGAGACGTAAAGATTGGACTAGGGTGTATCTGAAAACTCCCAACGCACCCGGACAGCGGGCCTTTTTGCGGTGCGCCGCGTCATTTTTCCTTGAAATACGTCAGTATTCCTGCGAAAAAATGTCTTGCGCAACGCAAAAATCCCTCGCTGCCTGTCACATCATGAGTTTTCAGACACACCCTAGCCTTGCGATGGGAGGACTTGGACGTTCAGAACCGCACGTTGTCCATCAACAAAAGTGTCGCACGACAGAACGGAAAACTGGTCATCAGCACACCAAAAACGCCAAATTCCATCCGAAACGCGATCTGAAGAGAGAAAGCAAAGCGGCGGCTGCAACTTGCAGCCGCCGTTCAAACGTTCAAAATATTCCCGAAACAAGCAGTTGATTTTTCAGGGCTGTCACGCTCGGCTGGTCGAGTGGATTTGTACTGCAAAAATACGTTTGAAGCAGGGAGGAGAGAAACACACTTTTTTCAGAGGAAATTCGGTCAGACCAGAAAAACGGCGTGCGGAACCTGCACCGCTGGAATCAGATGTCAGCTTTTCAGCAGCGAAAGCAGCTCCTCAGAAGACATATTCAAGATCCCGGCCTCCTCGCAGCCGGATATCGTATCAAGAAGCGCAAGCTTCCGGTTCTGAAGCTCCAGAATTCTTTCTTCGATGGTGTCCTTTGCAATCAGCTTATGCTGCTTGGCACAAATGGCCAGCGTCTGCATCTGTCGGACGGCAACGGCGACGCGTTTGGCCGGTATCTGCTCGGCTATCTCTGCGTCGGCAGCGATGGCGCGCTCCGGTTTGAAGAGGCAGCGCAGCTGATTACGGACGACTATGAGGTGTTCTCTCGCAGTGATGCCGGCTACGGAGAGGAGCAGTCGCTTGGCTATTTCGATACGCTGATGAAGAACTCCTATGAGATTCTCTCTCCGCTGAACCGTCTGACAGCAGAGCGGGAAATGACGTCACACTGCTTCCTGACGGCAGATGAGTGTGTGGAACAGACGACATTCGGCAACGTTACGATCACGGTCAATTTCGGCGCGCAGCCGTACACCTGTGCGGACGGAAGTGTCCTGCCGCAGTATGGCTTTACCGTTGTATCGCCGTCGCTGGAGGCGTTCTACGCAGTGCGCTATAACGGCGTGGACTATCCGGACGGCGCAATGTTCGTGCTCAGCACGGACGATGGGAGCGCAATTCGCTCCGCGTCGAAAGTGACCGTTTACCACGCGTTCGGCGACGGCGACATCCGCTGGCGCGGCAAGCTTTATTCCGTTTCCGGAAAACAGGAGCTGAGCGTCTCTGATACGCCGGTTGTGCCGGTCAAGCCATCCGCTCCGGCCGACTCGGGCGCATCCGGAACGAAAGAACCGGCGGTGCTCCCGTTTACCGATGTCGCAAAGCAGGACTGGTTCTATGGCGACGTTGCGTATGTCTATGAAAACAGCTTGATGAACGGTGTGTCAAAGACAACGTTTGCACCGGGACAGAAAACCACCAGAGCCATGATCGTAACCATTCTCTGGCGGCTAGAGGGAAGCCCGGCAGCAAAAGAAGCATCCGGATTCCATGATGTCCCAGCAAGCATGTACTATGCAGATGCTGTTGCATGGGCAGCGGAAAACGACATCGTCAATGGCTGCGGCGGCGGACGGTTTGCGCCGGATGACGCGATCACAAGAGAGCAGCTCGCAGCAATTCTGTACCGCTGCAGCCGCTATTGCGGCCAGAGCACCGCTGCGACCGTATCGCTTGAAGGCTTCTCTGACGCAGGCAGCGTAAGCGGCTATGCGCGTGAGGCGCTTGCCTGGGCATATGAAACAGGAATCGTGCGCGGCACAAGCGGCAGCCGGATCAATCCGGCAGGCTTTGCGACCCGTGCGGAAACAGCGGCCATGCTGCACCGCTATTTGAAAAAGTAAAACCATTTGGATAAACGGAATCCGGCAGACGTGCAAATTGTCTGCCGGATTCTGATAAGGAGAAAGAATATGGAGTTTCCCGAATCGTTTATTTACGCAGGCCCGGCGTTTTCTGCACCGGAGCAGCCCGTCCCCGCGCCGTATTTCCGCAGACAGTTCCGACTCGAACGTGTGCCGGAGCAGGCGGAACTTTTGATCTGCGGCATCGGCTTTTATGAGCTGTATGTGAATGGGCAGCGCATCACCCGCGGCCGTCTGGCACCGTACATCTCCTCACCCGACGTTGCGGTCTATTATGATTCCTATGATATCACGCCGCTGCTCAAAATCGGAGAGAACGTGCTCGGCGTCTGGCTTGGAAACGGCTTTCAGAACAATCCGGGCGGCTATGTCTGGGATTTTGACAAGGCGCGCTTTCGCGGCGCGCCGCGTTTTGCGCTGCGTCTGGACGAATGCAGCGGAGAGAAACGGCAGGCCATTTTGGAATCGGATAAGGCGTTTCTGACTGCTCCGTCGCCGCTTTTGTCCGATGACTACCGTGTGGGCGAGACTTATGACGCACGGAAAGAAAGACCGGACTGGCTGCTGCCGGGTACGCCGTCCGGCGAATGGAAGCCTGCGCTCTGCGCCGAGCATCCGCGCGGGGAACGCGTTCTTCGCACGATCGAACCTGTTACGATCGAAAAGGAGCTGCGGCCTGTTTCCATCCGAAAGGTGGACGATGGATATCTGTACGATTTTGGCGAGAACAACGCGGGCGTGTGCCGTCTGCATGTGACGGCCGAGGCAGGACAGACAATTACGATGCACCACGGCGAGCATCTGATCGACGGAAAGCTTGATCTGACAAACCTGACGTGCGACCGGACGACCGGAAGCCAGAAAGACGTTTATATCTGCAAGGCCGGCGAAAATGTCTATACGCCGACGTTCACCTATCACGGATTTCAGTATGTGTGGATCCGCGGCCTGCGCCCGGAGCAGGCAACAGAGGATGCGCTGACGTATCTTGTGATGCACACGCAGCTGCCGGTTCGCGGCGGCTTCCGCTGCTCGGATGAAACGGTCAACCGGATTCATGAAGCATCTATGCGCTCAACACTTTCCAATTTCGTCCACTTTCCGACAGACTGCCCGCAGCGCGAGAAAAACGGCTGGACGGCAGACGCTGCGCTGTCCGCAGAGCACACATTGCTCTATTTCGCGCCGGAGCGCTGCTATCATGAGTGGCTTCGGAATATCCGAGGCTCACAGGCATCAGATGGATCGCTGCCCGGTATCGTGCCGACAGCAGGATGGGGCTTTGTGTGGGGCAACGGTCCTGCGTGGGACTGCGTTCTGTTCTGGCTTCCGTATGCGCTGATGCAATACCGGAATGATCTGGATGCCGTGCGGAAAAACGCGCACGCCATGCTACGCTATCTGGACTATCTCACGACAAAAATCCGCCCGGATGGTCTTGTGGCGTTTGGGCTTGGCGACTGGTGTCCGGCTGGCCGCGGCTGCGGAGACTATCTTGCGCCGCTGGAGCTGACCGACAGCATTATGGCGATGGATATCTGCCGGAAAGCGGCAGAAATGTTCCGCAGGATTGGCAGACAGAAGCAAAGTGCCTTTGCCGCAGAGCTTGCCGATGCATTCCGGCAGTCAATCCGTTCAAATCTGATCGACTGGGAAACGATGCTTGTGAAAGGCAATTGTCAGACGTCACAGGCGATGGCGCTGTATTTTCATGTGTTTGAGGAAACGGAATGCGCACAGGCGTTTGCGCGGCTGATGGAGATCATTGAGACTGACGGAGAACGCATGAATGTCGGCGTGCTTGGCGGGAGAGTGCTGTTCCATGTGCTTTCTGCGTATGGGCAGAGTGCGCTGGCGCTGCATATGATCACAAGACCGGATTTTCCGTCGTATGGCAACTGGATTATGCGCGGCGCAACAACGCTCTGGGAGGAATTCCAGCCGGAGCGCGATGAGGTGACCTCGCTCAACCATCATTTCTGGGGCAATGTGAGCAGCTGGTTCATGCAGACACTCGCCGGCATTCGCTGTTTTTCCGCGCAGAACCCGGACAAAGTATGCATCCAGCCGTTCTTTCCAGACGGCATGACGTTTGCCGAGGGCTGGCACCAGACGCCTCAGGGCCGTGTGTTTGTACGCTGGGAGCGCGCAGACGCACAGATCTGTCTGCATATTGAAGTGCCGGACGGCGTGCGCGGATGGATTGTTCTGGAGGGCGGATACAAATTTGCCGATACGGGAACGACGAAACGACTGCTGGAAAGCGGAAGCTTTTTCGCAAAAGATCATTAAACATTTGTTCCGGCGTTATCCTGGAACGGCGGCGGGAAATCCTTTCAACAACAGAATATTCCGAAGCGCACCATGAAACGTAATGAAGGAGCGCTGCGTCCGAGAATGGCCGCAGCGCTCCTTTTGGTGCCCTATAGGAAAAATATGGATGTAGAATCGCAATCCCAGACAACTGAATAACCAGCAGCGCGGACAACTCCGCAGTTTGTTTCGACGCAAGACAGGCTGCCATGGCTGGGGTTGAAAGCAGTCAAGACCCCTTCCACGAGCTGTGAGAGCTGCCACACTCTGTCCGCGCTGTTCCCCATCGCCGGGGTGCGAGCTGCAAATACGGCGTAGGCGTAAAAGAAAACCATAGCGACTATTGTAGCGACTACAAAAGGCAAAAAACCGAATTTCAAATTCTTATAGTGACTAATAGCGACTAATGTAGCGACTACGGAATCTGAGGTGCAGAAATTCTAGGTTTTATGTGCTGCACGGAACGAATAATTGAAAATTCTTTCTTGGCAGCATGAGAAGCAGGCTGCGTTTTAGGCTTTTCTTGCTGCGCAAGAAAAGCGCAAGCATCGCGTTAAGGAGGTAGACACGATGCCGAAACGACGAGCTAACGGCGAAGGAAATATACGCAAGCGTAAAGACGGACGCTGGGAAGGCAGATATACGGCTGGTTATGACGCAAACGGAAAAGCAATCACGAAAAATGTGCTCGGTAAGACACAGGCAGAAGTCAAAGATAAATTGCGTGCGGCCATTGAGGACAGCAAGAAGCTCGATCCAGTAAAGGCTGGAAGTTATTCGCTCGAACAGTGGCTGAAGCTCTGGTACTCCGTTTACGTCGAACCACAGGTACGGTACTCAACACAGGAGTTTTATCACAACGCGATTGATCACCACATCATTCCAAAGCTTGGCAGCGTGAAGCTGGAAAAGCTGACAATGCTGCAAATCCAGCAATTTTACAATGAGCTGCTCAAAAGCGGCCGTGTGCAGAAGAAAAACCAGCCGGAATTGAGAGAACATGGACTCAGCTCACGCATGGTGCAGTGCGTTCATGTGGTGCTGAATAAGGCGCTGGAACATGCGGTGGAAGAAAAGCTGATTTTAGCAAATCCAGCGAAGAAGTGTAAGATTCCGAAAAACACGCGCAAAGAGATGAACATCCTGCCGGAAGCGTTGATCGGCCCATATCTGAGCGCAGCAAAAGAGCATGGCATTCTCGCACCGATGTATCTGGAACTGACCACAGGTTTACGGCGCGGAGAATTGCTGGCCTTACGATGGGAGGACTTGGACGTTCAGAACCGCACGTTGTCCATCAACAAAAGCGTCGCGCGGCAGGACGGAAAGCTGGTCATCAGCACACCGAAAACGCCAAATTCCATCCGAACGGTGTTGCTCCCAGAAGATACAGTAAAACTTCTTGTGGAAGAGCATGAACGCCACCCTGCGAATCCGTATTTGTTCCCGTCACCGCGTACCGGGGAGACATGGGATCCGGACGGATTTCGCAGGCTTCACGACAGGATCATCAAAGAAATCGGCGCGGAGCATGTTAGATTTCATGACATGAGACACACATTTGCAACCTTGTCGCTGAAAAGCGGCGTGGACGTGCGGACGCTGTCTGAAACGCTGGGTCACTTCAGCGCAGGATTCACGCTCAGCACCTACGTTCACTCAACGTCAGGCATGAAACAGAGCGCGGCGGACGCGATCGGAAACACCATCCGCAACGCGATCTGAAGCGTGAAACCGAAGCGGCGGCTGCAACTTGCAGCCGCCGTTCAAACGTTCAAAATATTCTTGAAAACAGAGAAACTTGTGCTGTTTTATCAAATAAATCTCGATAAATCCACCGCGTTTTCAAGCCGGTTTGGGTCAAATCTGGGTCAGGTCGCATGACTGCAAAAATGCGGCTGATTTTCGAGAAAGGAAAGTGGAACGATAAGCGGGATACTCCGGCGGCTGCGCCGCCTCCGTGCCGATTGCATTTTCTTATGTTTTCTGCATTGCATACAGAAAAAGCGGCGCTTTTGCGCCGCAAAAATGCATTCGGTCGAACCACAGCGCTTCTCGCGCCACGTATGCCCAGCCAAAACAAAAAAGCCATTCCTTACGGAATGACTTTTTGTTTTGGTGGAGATAAGCGGGATCGAACCGCTGACCTCATGACTGCCAGCTAAGAATTACTTGTCGCAGCTTGTTTTTACTTGTCGTGACTTATCGCATGAAACCCTTGCGCCCCAATGGGTTCTGGATTTTATCTGTTGTGACTTGTTGTAACCTGATGTAGCTTCCCGTGTGGGTTTTTCTCATGCCCGTGTGGGTTTTGGTGTGGGTTTTTGCGAGGCGTGCAAATATGCCGCTCGGCTGCTCACGCCTGCTTGCTGTCGTCCTTCTTCGCTTTCAGCGCATTGCGGAAGATATCGCCGGCGGTCTTGATGCTTTCCGCGTTGGCGTGGGTGTACATTTTGAGCGTGATGCCTTTATTGGCATGACCGAGTTTTTCGGAAACCGAAGCAACATCCGCGTGGTTCGTGATGGCAATACTGGCGAATGTGTGACGCAGCTTATGCGGATGAAAATGGTCGATGCCGTACCGCTTACCGAATTTCTTAAAATAGCGCGTCGGTGAGGTTGGGTGCATTGGCTCTGCGCGACCATCCTGTGAAAAAACATACGGCGAGATGCAAGCCCGGCTCTGTTCAATTCTCAACTGCCGCAGAAGGTCGGTTGCGTCGTCGCTGATGTCGATCACACGAGCAGAAGCATCTGTTTTGGGTGTGTCTTCAAAAACGCCCTTGCCGCCCTTCTTGGCGGACGTATAGACAAGATTGTTTTCAATCGTGATCGTTTTATCCTTGAAATTGATTGACTGCCAGCGAAGCCCACAGATCTCTCCACGGCGGCAGCCCGTATCGATGATCAGCGTGATATACGCCTGCCATTTGAGCGGTTCATTTTTCAGGTATTCCAAAATATGCTGCATTTCCTCAACGGAAAATGCTTCAACCTGCGCAGTGTCTTTGGTGTCCGCTTTATTGCGTCTGGGCTTTTTGACCTTCTGCATCGGATTTGAGCGGATAAGTTCGCTGTCCTCCGCAGACTCAAACATCTGCCGCAAGGTGACATAGACTGCCGATATTGTTGATTCGGCTTTTCCACTGTTCAGTTCGCCCAGCAGTAAGGCTTCCAACTCAGCACGTGTGATCTCCTGCATTTTTCGTTCGCCGATGATGGGGTAAATGTGCCGATCCAATGCGTTCTGATAATAGGCGCGGCTATTTTCAGCAAGTGCCTTTTTTCCAATGGTTCCAGCGAGTTTGCCGGGCATAAAGACCCGTTCGCCGTATTGTTTCACAGTCACGATTTTAGCCGCTTCTGCCGCCTGTCTCGCCGCCTCCTGCGCGGCGATTTCTTTTTTCTCTCTGTGTGAAATAACCAGACCCGCTCTGCATTGACGTTCAAACTCTGCGGCTTGCTTTGCCAACTCCCGCTGGATCGCCTTTTCGCTCCAACCGGAAGGAACATACCAGCGCGTAGACAGTTCGGAGGCTTCCCGGCTGGTACGGTAGCGGATCTCATAATATGCGCGGCCGTCTTTAGTTGTCTTCAGTCTCGTTGCTGCCATAATCTCCGTCATGTCCCTCACTTTCCAGATAATCTAGCCATTCTTTTTCTTCTTCTTCGTATTTTGCAATCAATTCAGCCTCTTGAATTTTGGCTAGTTGCTTTTTCGTCTGCAAAGCAGATTCGATGTTTTTACGCGCGGCAGTATATATCTGTAGTTCTTCGCGCTTTCCCAATATCTGATTATCCATGCAGTTTAAGATCGCTTCGCTTACGTCTAGCCTGGCAACGCGATAGCAATGGTCAATATAGTCAAGTCGCTCTTCCGCGTGTTCAAGATCATCCTCCAGAAAATCATTGACGCTATATTGCTTGTAGTCTCGTAAAGCATTCGCTGTATCCGTTAGATTTGCAATGCTTTCAATAATTTGCAATAGATCATCTGACTCAAACAAAACGTTCATCGCCTGAACAAGCGTCCAATTCCGATTCTGTGCTCTCGCTGGGAATGGCAACGCCCTCGTCCGGGCTGATTCAACAATGGAGATGAGGTTCTCGGTTGCCTTTGGGGAAATGCCGAGCGTTTTTTGAATGACCTTGACATCTTTACGGATGCTGGGACAGTCCGAGACTCCAAGCAAATAATCGGTTGATACTCCATAATAGTCAGCAAGAGCAGTCAAGCGGGTAATATTCATTCCTTTTACTGCTTCTGGCTTTGAACTGAGTGTTTCAGCCTTTTCATAATTTATGAGCGTCTTTCTGTCGATGTGTACGCCGTAACGGTCTTCAATCTCAGCAGACAATTTATCATGCGATAGCTCTTTTGATTCCCGGAGTCGCTTTAGGCGTGTAGATGTTTTCACACAATCGAATTTCATGAATCCTCCATATAAATATAGTGAAAATAAATTCACTATTTCAATTTAATAAGTATAAAACTTTTCTTTTTATTCACTTGAAATAACTTGATAACACAAGTAAAATTAAATCATAATCATCACATCAATCATAGTGAATTTTGTATCAGATGTCAAGGAGGATTTATGAAGAATACAGCAAATCAGGATTTGAGAAATGCGGCGAAGGCCGCCAAAGTGCCACTCTGGCGCATTGCAGAAAAACTTGGGTGTAGCGAACCCACAATGACGCGCAAACTCCGCCGAGAACTGCCAGAGAAGCAAAAACAGCAGATGTTCGGAATTATCGAGCATCTTGCAATGGAGGAATCAGACGATGCAGAAATTTGAATATACGCCGTCCGTGAACCCACCCTTCCAGCGGATTGAGGACGCCGTCCGCACTACCGGCTTGAGTGCGTATTTTCTCCGTCGGGGCTGCCGGGATGGAAGCATCCCCTGCGTTCGCTCTGGGCGGACATACTTCATCAATGTGCCGGGGCTCCTACAGCAGTATGACGAGGTGAATCGTGCAAAGAATTCTACGTTAGTTTGTGGAGGGAGTGAGTGATTTTGCCATTAAACCCTAAATGGTTTAAGTGGGAAGAACGCTGGTATTCACAAGTGTCCCAGTTGGATGACCTGACCCTTGGAAAACTGATGCGTTGCATTGTGGAACGGCTTCATGATGGCACGGTTTCCAAAAAGTCGGTTGCGGAAATAAGCGGTATACTTCCAGACGACGTATTTCGTCTGTACATGCAAGCAGAATTCAACATCATCCTTGCGGCTACTGCTTGCAACAAGCAGTCAGTGGGTGGCCGAAAAGGTGGGCTTGCATCACACGGAAAGTCTGCTGAAACGACCGGACAAGATGAGTTATAAACTACAAGGGTACCTAAGGCACCCTTGCTATGTATAGGAATCCTTAGATACCCTTACTACCCATAGAACCCCTAGCTACCCTAGCATTCCCCATGCCTCCCCAACAGATAAGATTAGATGAGAACAGATATTTTCCCAATAAAGAGGGATTTCAGGAGGGTTATATGACGCAGGAACATATGAAAGACTTCATCAGGCAGCGCTTCGACTGCCGGGAGTTTCTAAAAAAGTCGAGCGGATGTTCGCTGTACATCTGCCCCAACTGCGGTAGCGGAAGCGGGCAGCACAAAACCGGCGCGGTCAAGTATTATCCAGACACTCAACGTTGGTACTGCCACAGGTGTAGAACTTTGGGTGACATCTTTACAATCTATGAACTGGAACATGGTGTCGATTTTAACGCAGCGCTTCGGGCATTGGCAGAACGGCTTGGTATGTCAGTCGAGCCGCACAGCACAAAGCCCGCGCGGAAGTGTCCACCCGCTCCGGCTCCCATGCAGTCCGGCTCTGCGCCAAAAGACCTGTCCGAGTACTTCGCGGAGTGTCGTGCTCGACTGCATGACCCTGCCGCCGCTGCCTATTTGACTGAGCGGGGGATCAGTCTGGAGACGGCTGTGGCTTATGGCTTTGGCTTCGACCCCAAAGCAGACCCGGCAGGAAGTCACCGCTGCTGCCCGCGAATTATCATCCCGACAAACTGTTTCCACTACGTCGCACGCAGTATCGACCCGCATATACAATCGACCTACCGGACGATGAACAATCGGGGTGCCACCCCTGATCTCTTCAACCGTCAAGCTCTCTATGCACCCGGCGATGAACCGGTCTTTGTCACCGAAGGGGCTTTCGACGCGCTTTCTATTATCGAAGCTGGCGGCAATGCTATTGCGCTTAACAGCGTTGCTAACGACCGTCTCCTGCTAACTGCGTTGCGGGAACGGCCAACGAATCACCCGCTCTTGCTCTGTTTGGACAATGACTCCGCGGGCTGGGAGGCCTGCGCACGTCTCTCTGAGCAGCTACACGGTATGGCAGTGACCTTCCGGGATGTTTGCACGGAAATTTGCTGTGAGGCGGGGGACCCGAACGCCGCGCTTCAGGAGGATAGGGCAAATTTCATTGAATCTGTGCGGAGGCTCATTGGAAACTGAATGAACCCCAAAAAGAAACAAGGAGCGGAAAAATGAGAAATTACAAAAATAACCAGCTTGTTCGCTGCATCTGTGGAAACATCCTCGCTGGCTACGATGGGCACAACCTGACCATCCGGAAGAAGGGCAGATCCGTCGCCGTGGCATCCTGTCAGGCAAACATCGAAATAACCTGCGAAGACTGTGGGTGCAGAATCGACGTTCTGCTTGATGGACAGGCCGATCATCCGTGCAGCGTCAGGCCGTTGCGAATGGATCAAGAGAATTTGCGGAGGTAATACAGTCATGGGGTTGAAGAAGATGGCTCACAGCGAGTGGGACAAACACAGCGTTTTGCGCAGACAGATGAGAGTCGCGCAAAAAGCAAGGTTAAGGGAGGATTCTAAAATGTGTCAAGACGGTGAATTTTGTTTCTTTGGTGCGCCTATAGGAGAAGAACTGCCACAAAAGAAACAGCCTGCTTCACAAGACTTCTACGAAGTTACAGAAAAGATCGCCGTACTCTCGGACAATGGACGAACAAAAAAGGAAATCCGCCGGGTTCGTTGGGGAGAACATCCGGTTATGCTGGATATTCGTAAATGGCGACGGGAAAATGACGGGAGCGAAAGACCCAGAAGCGGTATCAGCCTGAATGCAGAGGAAGAAACTGCACTGCGGAAAGCGCTTCATCTATAAATGCCAGAACGAGAAGAGAAACATCCTTTTTTGGGGACGTTCCTCTTCTTTTGTAATGTTTCGAGTTGGGTGTAACGAATCGTTACCCCGTCCGTCCGTAACTGAACCAGTAACCAAAGATCAGGAAATACGATCTTTGCGTTCACTCACTAGCAGTTTGCTAACGAATCCAACTTTGGCTTCGTTGTCCGAATTACGGGTGGCGTCCAGAGGATGAAAACAGCGCGCCTTGATTTTGGACGTGCAAACCAACGCGGCGAAAACGGCTGCTTGGTTATAGGCACGGCAACCAACGGAAAATTCCGTTCGTTAATTTCATTGAGCGCCATTCTGCGCAGCTTGTGACAGAAAAGTTCTCCAGAATGTAACCAGCGCAGAATTGCGCCCGCTAGATTTCATTGAGCGCAACTTTGCGCTGAGTGACTGGCACTGAATCCAAATTTGGATTTAATATAATTTAATATAATTCCAACTCGGTCAAAAATGTACGGGTTGAAAGTCGTGCGGCACGGAGCGTGTTACAAACATACCCACCTTACTGTGCTTTGACGTATAGGGTTAATGGACAAAATTGTCCATTACTCAAAAATGAGTAAAACGCTGGAAAAACCGCGAAAGTCTTTCCCGGAACGTTGGGAACCCTCTCAAAAAAGAGCAGGTTCCGCTTCGCCTACTTGTGGGGGAAATGGTGCTTGGCGGTCCGTCCGTTTTTCGGTCAGACCATGGAGCGGCATTTTACCACCCCACTTCGGTCTACTGCGTTTTACCGCAGACGTATACAGCCGTCCGAATTTCGGACAGTTGCCGTGTGGCCCTTCCGCGGGCTTCCATACAGAAATGCGCCGTTTGCATAATCTCCTTCACACTGAACGGATAAAAACCGCTCAGAACGGCGTGTAGGAGGCCACAGAGGCATTTACAGAACATGGCCGGACGCAGAGCACATCCCCCTCCGCCCCATTTTCACACGCTTTCCAGCACGAAAGCACCCTGATATCTATGAATTTGGTAAAAATTAGGCTTCTGCTGTCCGGGGCAAATACTGAAAAAACACGCATTTCTGCGTAAAACTCATCAATATCCTTCGATTCCTCGTACTCCTGTCAGATCGTTTGGCGGAAACTCTGCGAATTGAGGTGCTTCCACCTTCTGCCCGCGAGCGGCATATTGGCCGGCTCGGGCCGTGGATTTCTGCGGCTTTGCGCCATGCAGGAAGGCAAGCAGCGTTTCTTCGGAAACCATGACCTGCCCGCTGACGCTGTTGGACGGGAGTTTTCCACTCTTGCAGTATCGGTATGCGGTTTTTCGTGAGACATTCAGAACCTCTGCCACCTCGTCGAGATCCAGAAGCGTGACTCTGCTGTTCGGCAGATATGCGATATATGGCACAAAACCATCTCCTTCCTGTGAATAATTATAATATTCCCTGCTGATTTATGCAGGAATTCCTGCGTTTCTGATTTCAAAATGCAGTTTAAAAATTTTTTTGGAAAACGTGCCTTATGCACTTCAATACATAAGGCACGTTATGAATTGTAAGCAA
>OGCQ01003539.1_pt1 | contig 13892 bp, 10 predicted proteins | sample 1570161 | NCBI WGS metagenome assembly OGCQ01 (sample SAMEA4384402, study PRJEB24528) | human gut metagenome
GTACGGCTTTACCGGAAGGCCTGTTGCCTCTGCGATCATCTTCGATGTTGTTCCAGTTCCGCATAAGAAATGTTTCTTGAGTTCTTCCTGATTTCTCACACACCACTCTACCAGATCTTCCTTCTGATGGTCATGAGCAATCAATGCGATCGTCTTCTGCTTATTCATTACTACCTGTGTCATATCTGCTCCTCCTTTCTCTGTAACTTTTTCTTTTGATTTGGTCATTTTCCTTTTGACAACTTTATTATATCGAATATTCGGTGCAAGTCCAGAAAATCGAGACTCTTTTTACATATATTTAACAAAGAAGCGTGCAGACTTTACCTTTCCGCACGCTCTCTCAAATTCCGTTTCAGTGTTATTTTACACTTTCTTCTACCGCTTCCGGCATTTGACTGATCTCGATCACACCTTTATGACGGATTTCTTTTTTGTCCAGATCCTTCAGAGCTTTCGGAACTCTTACACCGGTCTCTTTCTCCAGTGCCCGTACATATGCGAAGCCATCGCTTTCTTCACCCAGTCCGATAGAATGTGCTACGCTGTCTGCAAATTTATAAGCACTAGCCGTAGATGCAATGATCGCAGGCGTTTCATCACCTGTTTCCTCTACATAATCCTTATATACTTTATATGCTACTGCTGTGTGGGTATCGATGAGATATCCGTTTTCGCGATACATTTTTCCAATGGTTTCATTGGTATCTTCCACCGTCGCAAAACCGCCATAGAAATCCTTCAGACCTTCGCGGATCTTGTCACTGACTTCATACTTTTTCTCCTGTTCCAGAGCAGTCATCAGGCGACTGATCTCCTCACCGTCATTGCCGGACAGATGGTACAGCAGACGTTCCAGATTACTGGAGATCAGAATATCCATAGATGGCGAATTAGTCAGATAGAATTCTCTATTGATATCGTAAACACCCGTATTGAAGAAGTCCGTCAAGACCTTGTTCTTATTGGATGCACAGATGAATTTCTTCACCGGAATTCCCATCTTGCCGGCGTAATAAGCCGCCAGGATATTTCCAAAGTTGCCGGTCGGCACCACGATATTAACAGGATCGCCGGCCTTGATCTGACCACGTTCTACCAGCTTTGCATAGCCGTATACGTAGTATGCCACCTGAGGCACCAGACGACCAATGTTGATGGAATTTGCAGAAGAAAGCCTGCATCCCATGGCAGATAATTTTTCTGCAAAGTCTCTGTCGTTAAAAATCTTTTTTACGCCGGTCTGCGCATCGTCGAAGTTTCCTTCGATCGCAAACACATGAGTGTTGTCACCTTCCTGCGTTACCATCTGGCGTTCCTGTACCTGACTGACGCCCTGGTTCGGGAAGAATACGATTATTTCTGTTCCCGGTACATCTGCAAAGCCTTCCAGGGCAGCTTTTCCGGTATCTCCGGAAGTTGCCGTAAGGATACAGATCTTTTTATCTTCTTTTTCCTTCTTCATAGCAGTTGTAAGCAGATATGGCAGAATGGAAAGTGCCATATCCTTGAATGCAGCAGTCTTGCCATGATAGAGTTCCAGGAAATCCGCTCCGCCTGCATGGGTCACAGGAACGATTTCTGCTTCCTCAAACTTGGAGTCATATGCTCCATCCACGCAGTGCTTCATTTCTTCCTTCGTATAATCTGTAAAAAATGCACCGATGATCTCAAATGCCACTTCTTTATATGGTCTGCCGACCAGTTCTTCTATTTTCTTTGGAAGCGCCGGGATCTGATCCGGCACATAAAGTCCCTTATCTTCAGCAATTCCCTGAATAACAGCCTGCGCTGCCGTCTTGATATTTTTACTGCCTCTCGTGCTCTGATACTGTATCATTTACTTCATACTCCCTTCCACTATATCTACGATCACATCCACATCCGCCAGGGCACCTTTCCCCAGTGTGCCGCATGCCAGCATGGATTCTTTTGGTTCTATAAACTGGTAGCCAAGACTCTTCAGCTTCTCGATGTTCTCCTGTACGATCGGATTTTCATACATGTTGGTATTCATAGCCGGTGCGATATAGATCGGCGCCTGGTTTGCAGCCGCCATGACCACCGTTGACAGAAAATCATCTGCGATCCCATGAGCGATCTTGCCGATGATATTGGCTGTTGCCGGTGCGATCAGCACCAGATCAGCCTTTTCTGCCAGAGAAATGTGTTTCACTTCTTGCGGAGTGATCTCCTCGAACATATCCATATATACTTTATTCTTGCTGAGAGTCTGCAGCGTCAGCGGTGTAATGATCTTACTGCCGCTCTCCGTCAGGATCACATCGATATTATGCCCCAGTTTTTTTAAACGACTGATGATATCTGCCGCCTTATAGGCAGCGATGCTTCCTGTTACGCCCAGTACAATATTCATCTACTTGCTCCTTTCCCGGCAGGCAGTCATAACGCGCTGCGCGATCCGGTCTGCAATTTCTTCATTCGTTTCCATTGTATCACACGATCCGTCTTTATGGATCAAATATCCTTTATGAAAATCTGCGCCGATCTCCTGCAGGTCGTTGGCCAGGACGAAATCACAATCGTTTTTTTCCATCAGCCGTGTGCCTACTGCGATCAGTTCTTCGTGCGAAACGCCACTGAGCAGTTTGAATCCTACCAGCAGAGAATCCGGGCTCCATTTTTTGATGTTCCCGATCACCTTGGGGGATCTCTTCATATGAATGATCAGATCTTCGATATCAGAGCTGATTTTATTGCCTGAAAGATCCGCCCCACCATCTTCCGGTTCTTCTCCGCGGATCTTTTCCAGCGTCGTCACTTCTTTTACTGTGTAATCGCTGACAGCCATAGCATGTACGACTGCATCGATCTTCTCCTCCGCCAGGATCCTGCCAAGTTCTCTCTGCAGATCCGCAACTCCTCCGATCTCTACCGGGATCACCTTCTCGTGCTCCGGATGTCGAGCCCGCGTTCCATGGAGGTAGTAGACTGCTTCCAGCTCATCTGCGTACTGCTGTAAAAAAGCCGTTCCAACAGCATAGCCCAGTCGTCCCGTTGAAGAATTGGTAATAGTTCTCACATCATCGATCTTTTCACTGGTGCCACCTGCAGTAATTACTATTTTCATCGTTTTTTCATTCCTTTTCACTGCTTTCGCAATATAATTTCATGGATTGAATTATAGCCTTTTCCCTTGATTCTGTCAACTTTTCATGCACTTTTTTATCGTATATGATATACTTGAGACAAGGAGGTCACATCTATGAAAAAATTTCGAGTTTTCATGCTCGCAGCGCTGAGCATTTTACTGCTATCATCCATTGTCGCCTGTGGCACGACAAAAGTATCAGGTGAAGAAAAGACTTACTCTAATGCTGCAAAGACTTTTTCCGTCCAGCTTCCAGCAGAAGACAAGGGATCCTGGAAAGTGAACAAGGACGCAACAGATGATGTCCTGGATCTCTCCGATGAAAAAGATACGATCAATATTCAGATCCAGTGCCTGCCAAAAAACGAAGCTCAATACATCGCAACCGATCTGGATTCCTATGAGCAGTACGCAATGATCAACACCTTGGAGGATCTTCTTTCCAGCATAAAACTCAAGGACACCAAGATCGATACTCCTGATTTCATTACAAAAACTGATGCCCAGAGCATCACCCTTGAAGACGGGGATAATACGGTGAAAGGGATCGTTGTTTTTATGGAGAGTGATTCCTCCTATTATACCTATCTGATCATGGCAGTAGATAAAACTTATGATGCAAATGAGGACGTACTGCTAAGCAGCATCATGAGTCTGAAAGAACTATAATGCCCTGCAATACTTTTACAGCATCTTGAAAAGTACAAAATCTCCAGAAATCGATATATTATCTGGAGATTTTTATTTGTATTTTGTGTCATCTTATGATATACTGTTTCACGAAGCAAAACAATATATGCTCTCTTGGTCAAGTGGTCAAGACGTCGCCCTCTCACGGCGGAATCAGGGGTTCGACTCCCCTAGGGAGTACCAAAAAAAAATAATCCTGAAAGTGTTAGCTTTCAGGATTATTTTTTATTATAGCTAATTGGGTTCAAGGCGAAAGGAAAACGAATCGTTGGCTGACCGTTTTCTTCCCTTATTTTTTATTCTGCTTTTCTTCCCTTCCTGTCGATCCAGTGCTTAAACAGGTTGATGCCCAGTACGGCTGCGCAGCCTGCAATAAACCATACGACATGGAATGTTTCCACGCTCATGGCAGGCTTTGGATCTTCCAGTGTCATCGGTCCCATGACGATAGCATAAAGAGAAGCCACCATCATCCCCAGGATCGCATACATCGCTGCACTGCGATGCTGTTCCAGCATTTTCTTGATGCCTCCCAGCGAAAGGAACACTCCCACTATAACACCAGCCAGAAGAAGCAGGATCAGCCATACGTTGTGAAAATCTCCGCTCATCATCTGTTTGATGGTTGCCAGTGCCGGAACGTATAATCCGAAGCTCATCAGCAGCGTCGATCCCGAAATCCCCGGAAGCACCATGGCAGAAATGGCCAGCGCACCGGCTATGATCGTATAAATCGCTGTGAATGGGGAAAGCCCCAGATCCGACACCATAGAAGAAAAGTTCATACGCGTCAGCAGCACCAGGACCGCCGCACCTATAACAGAAAAAACAAGACAGGAATACTTGCCTTTGATCGCATCTTTTTCCTCGGAGATCACCAGTGGGATAGCCGCAATAACAAATCCAAGAAACAGTGAACTGATCTCATAAATTCCCGTTGTAAACAGATCTGCCAGCAGGGAAACCGCCATCAAGAATCCAACGATCCATCCTGCGCCTATTTTCAACAGAAACATGATCGCAGTTTTTTTCTCCGCCAGATTACCATGAAACAAGGTATGCAGCGATCCAATAAAATTATCATAAAATCCAAGAATGAATGCGATCGTGCCACCGGATACCCCAGGCACACTGTCGGCAAGCGCCATACAAAATCCACCAAATATCGTATAAATCATCGTTGTTTCCTTTCCCTTACGAACTTCATACTTTTTATAACACTATTTTCCCAGCTTTCTTCGAACTAAAGATTTTCCTTCCTTCAGCACGCGTTTTCCTCCAGTCATCATGACTTTTCCGTAAATAGCAAACAAAAGCAGCGGGCAAACAGCCTGCATCACGATCCAGCCCGGAAGATCCAGCACGATAAACGCACACTGTATCAGCAGGATCACCGTTCCCAGAATCAGCTTCACCGTGTGAAGCTGCATCGGGATCAGCTTGTTCGTACTGATAGCACGCACGGTGAACAGCACCATATAACTGATCATGGTAGCGATCACTGCACCATGTACCCCCAGAGGCGACGGTATCAAAATCAGATTCAGTACAATGTTTGTAGATGCTCCCAGAAGCGATGTCCAGAAATACAGATTACTCCGCTTTTTCACCATGTAAATAGTCCCCAGGAATGTCACAAACGAAGAGTATACCGCTGATACACAAAGTATTGGTACGTACTGCCATACGGAATAGTACGCCTTTGCAGCCAGCACCATGATCTCAGGCTTTGCGAAAGCGATCAGGAAGCTGCCGAACAAAAACAACGCCGCCTGCAGGAGCTCCCAGATCCTTGAGAAAAAGTAATCTCTTTCTTCCGTCTTACCCTGTGATTCTGTAACAGCTGAGAACTGCCAGGCTTCCATAAAAATACCTGCCAGAAGTGCCATGACGGTAGGGATCTTACAGGCGATAGTGTACATACCGTTGGCCTCGCTGTCAATAAATGCCCGGATCATATACCGGTCCGAAACGCTGGTTACCCACCAGAAGATCGTTGTCGGGATCATCGGAATACTGTATTTCAGCATGCTTTTTAAAATGGACAGATCCGGCTTCCAGGTCACATATTCCCACAACCGTTCCTTGAATACCAGGAAAGTAGTGCAAAGAAGATCTGCGATGGAAATCGCAATAACGTATCCGATGATGCCCATATGAAATCCTGCCAGGAACAGAATGTTCAGCATTACTACAAATGCCGTATTCAAAATCCCCTGGATCGCATAGATCTGCATCCTGCCTCTGCCTCGCGTAAACTGTGCACACAGAGAATGGATACAGGAGCATATAGCATACACCAGAACCAGCACGACTTCATAGTTCAGTTTCCCCATAGGATAAAGAACCAGCGAAAGCAAAGCGAAAAAACATCCTCCTGCAAAAAGCACAAGAATCCCTGAGCTAAAAACATTTTTGCGCAGGGATGGGCTGTCCATAGCAAAGCGAAATACGCCGTCTGTGATCCCGAACGAAACGACCGGGATCAACAGATTCGCCGTCTGAGTAATAAGGTCTGCAGTCCCGTAATCAGACGGCGAAAGATACGCCGTATAAAATCGCACCATGAAAAACAGAAGGAATTTTGAAGCAAACGTACCGATACTGATCAGTGCTGTGTTTGCTGCAAGAGTTCTGTATTTGTCCATTTATTAAGCCTTTCTTTTTTTGTAAATTTTTCTCCTTCTTCTTTAAAGCTGCAGGCTAATTCACATCTGTTCTGCTTAATATAGCAGCCGGTGTCTTACGGATCGTCCGGAAAACCGGAAGCAACCCAAATACCAGGTTGAATCCATAGATCAGTACCAGGCTGAGCCCCAGCACCGTCGGATTGATCAGGAACATTTTGCTGAAATAAGAAATCGCCGAAATCCTGTGGAGAATATATGCCATCAATGCGAATCCCGGAAGACTTGCCATCGTTGTAATAGCAAGGATCTCTCCTATAAACATCTTATAGATGTCGTTTTTCTTGACACCGATCGCCCGGTATACACCTACTTCCTTGACACGAGACAGGAAGGAAGCTCGTATGATCAGGAAAATCTCAATAAAGGAGATCGCCAGGATCACACCTGCCAGAATGAGTGTCGAAAAAATAGAAGACCATTTTTCTTTCTTATATTCCTTCTCGCTCTGCCCGTAGGTATCCTTTACATTGATCTTCTCCGCGTTGAGCTGCTGCAGTGCAGCCTCCTTATCCTTCGGGCATACTGTGATATTTGCCTTTTCCCGTATCACATTATACTTCACTGTGTTGCTGTTTACCAGCATAAAATCACTATCTGACGCATCTTTATAATATCCGACCACTTTCAGCTTCTTTCCATTGACCTTCTGATCGATGGTTTTGCCGATAGCCATATCGTCCTTATTTTTCTCATTGACCATGACCTCGTAATCACCGGTCGGCCAGCTTCCCTTCGCAACACTGACAGAAGAGGCTTTCAAATTATAGTCCAGGATCGTTCCGCTTCCGGAGGATTCTCCGGAGCCTTCCGATGAATCTCCGATCGCCATCCCGCTGTCCTGTATGTCATCCGCTGACTGCGCATTGGAGATCAGATTGATGAACAGACTCTGATCCGTATAAATGCACGGGCTTCCCAGGTCTGAAATGCCAACGATCTTCATCTCCGGCATCTGCGGTACCGTTACTTTCTGATCCAGAAAAGATTCTACCGTGCCAAAACCGGCGGTTTTACTCTCCTGATCACTGATCACGGATTTCAGCACCATACGATCCACCACTATTTCACCGGCATTTTCCGGCATCCGCCCATATTCCAGGTCACTGACGCTCAGTTTCTTATAATCTGACAGCGATCCGGTCAGCGAGGCACTGGCAGAGCTGGTCTGCAAATAGCCCTCATACGGCATGCTCATACTGATGGAGGAATCTCCCGGCATAATATATTCATAGTTTTCATCCGCTTCATATTTTAAATACGTATCCACATCGATTTTCTTGCCGATGATCGTCAGATAGGATTTGTCCTGCTGCACGAATTCATCATCCGTTATATTCAAAACTCCGAAAATGTTACTGATGGAGTATGTGATAAAGATCGCTGATATCAGAAACCCCAGCAGAAGTATCTTTTTCAGGATGTTGTAGTTGAATACTGTCTGAAAGCCTCTTTTGATCGTTGTCCATGGATTCAGTATCGAATGATACTTCCGCACCCCTGAAGTCGCCAGTTTCTGCATATCAAAGCTGTTTTCCGCTGAATCCTCCCGGCTCAGCTTCCGATAATGATCATCAACAAACTCTATGCTTGAATCTTCGTTTACGATTTCGATCCTGTCACCCGGTTTGTAGATCTTGTTTTCTATACGATAATCCAGATTGTCCGCATGTTCGTTGATCTCATCAGAGATCACCTTGCCGTCCCTGATCCGGATGATGCGGGACGCATAGAAATCCGCCAGCTGCTCCTCATGAGTCACCAGTATCACCAGTTTTTCCTCAGAAATCGACTTGATGATATTCATTACTTCCAGCGTATTCTTGCTGTCCAGGTTCCCCGTTGGCTCATCCGCGATCACAATGGCTGGATTCTTGACGATCGCACGGGCAATGCCGACTCTCTGCCTTTCTCCTCCGGAGAGCATATCGGCATACCGGTTGCGATACCGATACATACCCACTTTGTCCAGAACGTAATTAACTTTCTCCTCGATCTCTTTCTTGTCTTTGACACCGACCATCTTCAATGCAATGGCAACGTTATCAAAGACCGTCATATTGTCCACAAGATTATAATTCTGGAAAATATATCCCACATTGAGATTTCGGATCTGATCTATCTTCCCGGCACGCCTGCCGTTCAGCTTTTCCCCGTTGATGTAAATGTTTCCGCTGCCGATCTTATCCAGTCCGCCGATCACATTTAACAGCGTGGTTTTCCCGCATCCGCTAGGGCCAAGAAGCGCCACCAGGCCTTTGTTCTCCATCTGCAGAGTCGTATCGTTGATGACATGGATCTCATTCTTTTTCCGGCGGTTAAAGTATTTATTGACATGTTCTAATCTTACCATGATTATTCCTCCTCCCGGAACGACCCCATCGCCGTTTTCTTAAACAGGCTTCTTGCAAACTTTCCTGATATGAGATATCCCATTACGATGAGGATCGCATACAGGATCACATAATCCGTCACCTGGAGATATTCCACCAGCGTCCTGACATATTCCACATGGATCATCCCCATGTTCACAAGAACCACTACTGCCAGGAAAATCATATACGCGATATTGATCACCGTAAACATTTCCACGTCCAGTATCCTTCTGATATTCTTCCGTGCCAGCCCCAGCATCCGCAGGATACTGAAATAGCTGACGCGAGAGCGCAGAATGAGACGAATAACGAAATAAGCAATGAAGAACAGTGCAATAATGATAAGGACAGCAATAGGCACCTGGATGATAGAAACTACATCATCCACATAATTAACCATGGCGTCTTTCAGGGAAAGAGTCGTAAAGCCCATGGTTTGCAGTGCATCCTTCGTCCCCTCAAGTTCCTTAAGGTCCTTTACATAAACCGTCGCCTGATAATTACCTTTGCCAAACAGGGTGTTGTAGTCCGCCGGATTTATATAAATCGATCCGTTGTTGGGTTCATAATCCTTCACGCCCGTCAGTTTTTCGAAGGTTTTTTTCGTATACACATCTGCGATTTTCAGGGAAACCGACTCCGTATAGTAAATATTTTTCACGGAGACAGATATGGTCTGATCCTTAGCCTTGCCCTTTTCGTAGAAATTGTTCAGTTCTTCTGAACCAACTGCTGTTCCCTGAGCTACCTTGTCGCTCGGCACGATCCGGTACATAGCACTGCCCTCGGCCGCCTCCTGCGCCTTGCCGTTGATGGTGGTCGTCACCTTACTGTTAGTACTGTACGTATCTTCAAGCATTTCCTGTAAAAGCGCACTGTTCAGAAACAGGTCGCCACCATACGTATAGGAATTCTGATTGTACGTCTTGTACGCTACCCCTACGACCTTTACCGTCAGCTCCTTGGACTCCCCTACATACACCTTGTAATCCTTGTCCAGAATATCCTGTATCATATCATCTGAGAAATAATAATCCTCTTTATCACCGGTCAGGATCACTTCATTATCCGCTTCCGGCATCCTGCCTGCCACCAGTTTCCCTGTAAACTCATTGATCGGTCTTGGAAACGCTTCATAGGAAAGATCGCCTTCCTCCAGATTCACCAGAGAATCCAGCAGCACGTCACAGGCTGCCACACTCTTGACATTATCTATCTGCCGGATCGCCTTCAGGTCATCTTCCGTAAACTGAGATCCATCACTTTTTTTCAGTACGATACGATCCGGACTGAAATTTTGGAAATAGGAATTATAGCCCAGATTGGAATTTTCTTCTTTACTATGCTGAAATGATGTGTATTCCGAGGTGACTGCCACTACGACAAATAAAAACACGATCAGCAGTAAAATGAATTTCGGAATGATGTTGAACGTATTGCGAAGACCCAGCCGTATTTTACTGGGCACAGAGATTTTACCTGTTGCTTTTCTTTCAGCTCCTGCAAAGGTAAGGCTGCGGTTTTCCTCGGCGATACGAACCGGCGAACCGATCCGTTCATCCTCCACCACCTTACCATCATGCATCTTGATCTTTCGGGTCGCATATGCTTCAAACTGCTCAAAATTGTGAGTGACTACAATGACCAGCTTATCTCTGGAAATGGCACTTAAAAGTTCCACGATCCCTGCTGCAGACTCACTGTCCAGGTTCCCCGTCGGCTCATCCGCAACGATAATATCCGTATCCTTAGCCAGTGCTCTGGCGATAGATACCCTCTGTTTCTGCCCTCCGGACAATTTAGACACCTTGGTCTTAGCATAAGCAGCAAGCCCTACTCTCTGCAAAATTTCAGCAATGCGTCTCTTCCTGTCCGCTTTGCTGTATCCATTGATGCGCAGTATCAGTTCTACATTCTGATACACCGTATAACTGTTTACCAGATTAAAATGCTGAAAAATATTCCCGATATACTGCTTTCGATATTCTTCAAAATCCGAAGCCAGGTAATGGCTGGTCTCCTTGCCGTCGATGTACATTTCTCCTTCTTCATAGGAATCCAGCCCGGAAATGACATTGAGCAGCGTGGTCTTGCCGCTGCCGGACTCTCCGGTGATCACGACGAACTCTCCTTTGTCCAGGGTCAGATTGACCTTGGATATACCGCTGGCGATCATACCTTTGCTGTAATAAAATTTTGAAACATTTTTTAACTGTATCACTGCGCGCCTCCTTAAGGTTTGCTATAGAGTCATATGCTCCATTTTTCTCCGGCCGGCACGGATATCTTCTGCGATTTCCCGTACCACTTCATGCTCGGAGAAATGATGTTTTACTCCTTCAATCTCCACATACGTTTCATGCCCCTTGCCCAGCAGGATGATCATATCACCCGGCAGAGCATGGGTAATGGCATAGGCGATGGCTTCTCTGCGGTCGTTGATCTCAATGTACGCAGCGTCATGTTTCGCCAGTCCCACTTTAATATCGTTGTTTATGTCTTCTACTTTTTCAAATCGAGGATTATCACTGGTCAGAATACAAAGATCCGCCAGTTCGCCTGCCGCTTCTCCGATGTCATAGCGACGCACTTTGCTCCTGTTTCCTCCACATCCGAATACAGCTACGATCCGCCCCGGATCGTATTCCCGCAGCGTCTTCAGAACACTTCTTGTGCTGACATCATTATGAGCATAATCAATGATCACATTGAACTTCTTCGAAATGGGGATCATTTCCACTCTGCCTTTGACCTGAACATCCTCCAGGCCCGCCAGAACGGCATCATCCGGAATTCCCAGCTCATGGCACACCACCATGGTCGCCAGAGCGTTGTAAACAGAAAAACGTCCCGGTATATGGATCTTCGCATCACAGTTCATTATGCCGCTTGCTTTAAAATGCATGCCCAGCCTGCCGTCTTCATTTAAAAAACGAATATCGGATGCCATAAGATCCGCTTTCTTCTCTGCAGAAAAAGTCCTGACTTCACAAGTGCTTCCCTCCAGGATCTGCTGTGCATACGGATCATCTGCATTGATGATGCCGATCCTGCACTGACGAAACAGCCGGCGTTTGCAATCCAGATAATCCGCGAAATCCGGGTGCTCCGTCGGACCGATATGGTCTTCAGACAGATTGGTGAAAATACCGTAATCGAACTCGATTCCGGCAGTACGGTCAAACTTCAGCCCCTGAGAAGAGACCTCCATGACCATGTATTGGCATCCGGCATCCACCATAGCCGCCATAGCCTTGTGGATCTCATAGGATTCCGGCGTCGTATTCTTGGCAGGGATAGAAGTCTCTCCGATGACCGTTGCGATAGTTCCTATCAGCCCGGCCTTTCGCCCGGCCTGCCGCAGAACATCCTGTATGATATATGTCGTTGTGGTTTTCCCTTTTGTTCCCGTCAGACCAATGGTCGTCAGCTTCTTTGCAGGATAATCGAAGTATGCTGCCGACAGATATGCCAGCGCATGACGCGCCGACTCCACTAAGATCACCGTGACCTCAGGCGGGACGTCTTTGCAGGCCTCTTCCCGTTCCGCCACGATCACCCCGGCACCTTTCTCCACCGCATCGGGGATGTACTTGTGTCCGTCGGTAACAGCACCCACCATGCATACGAACATAGTTCCTTCTGTCACTTTTCTGGAATCATAGATCACATCCGTAACTTCTGTATCCATGCTGCCCTGCAGCAGTCTGTACTCGATCTTCTCACATAAATCCGAAGTCTTCATAATTCTCCTCTTTTTCAATTCCTGTTCATCATATCCTACGAAAAGATAAAAGGCAACGCACTTAAATAAATCTTAAACGATTCCGCTGTCTGTATTAAAAGACCTTTTCGTGCGTCGTCTGCTCATCATCTTCCGCTTTTTCTAATATTTTTCCATCGGGATCTTCTCCGTCGGCGCCGGGAATGAAACAGAAAGTTCCTCCAGGTCTTCTTCCGTCAGATGAATATCCGCCGCCTGTGCATTTTCTTCTACGTGATCAAAGCTCACAGCCTTCGGGATCGCCACCATATCATCGTAACGCAGCACAAAAGCCAGCAGCAGCTGCACGATAGAGATCCCGTGTCTGTCTGCAACCGCCTTTACATGAGGATCGCTCATCAGTACAGATTTCGATACCCCATCCTGGGTCGTCAATGCACCTGCCTGTCCCACCGGACTGTAAGCCATAAACGGCACTCCTTTTTCCCTCTGCCAGTCAAGCAGATCGTATTCGATGCCGCGTGTACCCAGATTATATAACACCTGGTTGACAGTGCACTTGTTTCCATCCGGCACCTTCCACAGGTCCTCCATATCATCCACGTCAAAGTTGGACACGCCCCATCTTCTGATCCATCCGCGATCCTTCAGGTCTTCCATACAGTAGGCCACTTCTGCCAGATCTGCATCTTCTCTCCAGTGAAGCAGATACAGATCGATGTAATCCGTTCCCAGAAGTTTCAAGGATCGCTCTACACTGCTGTAGATGTGTTTACGATCTGCGTTTTTCGGATAGACCTTGTCACAGATGTAAAGGCTTTCTCTTGCAAAGGGCTTTGCAGCATTCCCGGCAATATTCTCCGCCTTGCCATCTGCATACATTTCTGCCGTGTCGATCAGAGTCATGCCCAGCTCTATGCCGTGGCGCAGTCCTGCGATCTCCCGTTCATATTTATTATCATCTTCTCCCATTTGCCAGGTTCCCTGCCCAAGCTGCGGCATACTGGAACCGTCCGGCAGATAAACTTGCTTCATCCGTATCCTCCATTGCAATTCACTTATGTCCAAGTATATAATATAATCAACCTGTTTATTTTACCACATTACCGTGAACGATTGTTGTTGATCCGAAAAAAGGAGTCGAAAATGCTGCCGGAAAAAATTTATTACCCACATGATTTTCCTCTTACCATCACGATTGCCGAATTGAACGAAGTGCCTCTCCACTACCATCTGGACGTGGAACTTGTCGTCGTTTTACAGGGAAGTATCACTCTGAAAAGCGGCAGCTGCACCTACACTCT